>Ga0181559_10001226_pt1 | contig 24989 bp, 16 predicted proteins | sample 011ome_21_FD_133752 | JGI IMG/M metagenome (GOLD analysis project Ga0181559, IMG submission 133752) | Coastal salt marsh microbial communities from the Groves Creek Marsh, Skidaway Island, Georgia - 011508AT metaG (megahit assembly) | ecosystem: Environmental > Aquatic > Marine > Intertidal...
CCGGTCACGCCCGAGGCGCTCAAGGCACGAATTGTGATGGAGAAGGCGCGCGCCGCCGCCGCCGCGAAGGGCGAAGACGCGAACCTTACGGGCGCCGAGAAGCGAGACTCGAGTCCGCTCGAGTCCGTGGCGGTGGTTAACGACGATTTCTCCAAAAACGAATGTCCGGAAGCGGGCGTCGTCTCGCTGGACGGCGTGGACGTGCGCTCGCTGGACCCGCTGTGGCTCCGCTCACAAATCGGGCTGGTGGAGCAGGAGCCCACGCTGTTCTCGGGCACGGTGCACGACAACATCGCGGCGGGAAAGGCGCGCGGCGCGCCGGCGACGCGCGCGGAGGTTGTCGAGGCGGCGCGCATCGCCAACGCGCACGAGTTCGTGTCGCGGATGGACCGGGGGTACGACAGCGAGGTTGGCGTCGGCGGCGGCTTGGTGTCCGGGGGCCAGAAGCAGCGCATCGCGATCGCGCGCGCGATCATCGGAAACCCCAAGATCCTGCTCCTCGACGAAGCCACCTCGGCGCTGGACAACGAGTCGGAGAAGCTCGTGCAGTCCGCGCTGGACGGGCTCCTCTCCGGATTTTCAAAACGCACCACCGTCGTCATCGCGCACCGGCTGTCCACCATCCGAAACGCGGACAAGATCTGCATCCTGGAGAACGACGGCGCCGGCGCGCGCGTCGTCGAGGAGGGCACGCACGACGAGCTCATGCGCGCGGGCGGGCGGTACGTCGCGCTCAGGGCGGCGTACGACGACGACGATGGCGTCTGAAGTGATGAAATACGCGTGGTCCCTGAAGTGAATAAATACGCCACCCTTGAACGTACACGCGTCTTCGCCAAATTTCTTCGGAGCATCGTCGTTCCTTCGTCGCCGACGGAGACCTCCGCGCGCGTCAGGCGAGCACGAGGCCGACTCGCGCCCTGGTGGCGGTGGCGCCGGGGCACACCGCCGTGGCGATGAAGCGCGTGGGCGGACGCGGTCGCGGATGGAGCGACGGCGGCGATGGCCGGGTCGGGTTCGGCGCAGAGCCCAGCGGGTCGCACCAGTCCTTGCCGACGCGCGCGCCGCTTCGGTCGCCGCGGTCGCGCGAGGCGCACGACCGAGGGACGCGGCGTTCCCGCCGGTTCCTGGCCGGGCTCGTCGTCGGGTGCGTGCTGCTCGCCGCGGGGCGGCCTGTGTACGGCCCGTACATCGACCGCTTCGGGGAGACCGGGGACAAGGGCGTCATCGCGGTGGTGAAGACCAGCTTACGAAAACGCGCGGAGCGCCACGATCTGACGACGCTGCCTCGCTCCTGGGGCCACCACCGCGACGGGCCGGACGGCGAGGGCGAGGTGGTGGGCGCGCACGTCTCACAGGGCTTCTCCTGGCGCCGCGCGTACGACGCGCTGAGCCACTCCACGGTGGACGAGCGCGAGCGCGTCATACGCGCGCTCTGGGACAAGCTCGTGGCGCCGCACGACGACGAGAAGCGACTCGGTGAACCGTCGCGCGCGTCTTCCGAGACGCGCGCGAGGAAGCCTCGTCGTCGCCGTGACGACGACGCGTCGTATCATCGCTGAGCGTGGGTGGTGCGATTCATCAAACCCACGTAAGCCCACGTGTGGGTGGTATACTTAAACACTACGTAGATACCGCGGTCGTCACTTCTCGCGCGGCGCGCCGACGAGCTCGACCGCTTCGCGGCTTTCGTTCGCGTCGCGCCCTATATGCGCGCGCGAAAAACCATACGGCACCGCCGACTCGCCGCGCCGACTCGACTCAACTCTTCTTGGCGCCGCTCGCCCTCGTCTCCGGCAGCGCGATGATGTTGCTCTTGGGCACGCCGTGCGTGTCCGCGAACACCGCGAACATGGTCTTCGTCTCCTCGCGCGTCAGGCCCGCCATGAGCACCGTCACCGCGCTCGGGTCGTCGCCCAGCGCCTTCCGCCCCTTCCCTCCGAACTCCGCCGCCGCGCCGCCGGCGATGGCCGTGCGCACCGCCAGCACCGCCGAGGACGCGTCGGAGAGCGCGGAGCTCATCGCCGCGTTCTCTTCGCCACCGTTCGTGTCGCCCGGCTGGTCCGTGAACCCCGGCTTGTCGCCGTACAGCGGCACCACGGCGACGCCGCCGCCGCGCCACTCGTCCCACTCCTGCACAAACGCCGAGGACGCGCCGTTGCTCTCGCGCGCGCCCGCGTGCAGGTAGAAGAGCGTCACGGGGTGCTTGTCCGCGTGGCTCGCCACGATGGGCCACTCCAGCGCGGCGCGCATGGGGCCCATCCCGCGCGCGCCGCCCGCCAGGAGCACGATCGCGTGCCCGGCGTCGACGGCGGCTTTGAGGTTGAAGTCCTTCGGGAAGAGGGGGTTCTCGAACCCCGAGCCGTGCACTCGGCTCACGACCAGCCGCGCGGGCGGCTGCGTCTTGGCGAAGAAGTTCTCGTCCCCGTCGTCTGAGTCGGCGTCCAGCAGGAACTCCACAACGGAGACGTCGGCGTTGGGCGCCGTCGCGCGCGCGCGGTAGGGCGACACCGAGACGGGCAGCGTGACTTGTTTCCCCGAGTCCAGATCCACGAGCGTGACGTGCTGGCCGGGGACGACGTAGTCGTCCAGCCACCGCCTGTGCTTGAACAACGTGCCGCTCGTGGGATTGCGGTGGTTCAAACGCTCGTCTCCCTGCGCGTCCTCGACGCCGACCACCAGCGTGCGGAGCTTGCCGTCCAGGGACGCCGCGTTGTTGGCGATCACGGACGCGTCCGCGAATTCGCTCGCCCGCTCGTCCGCGGCGGCTCCCGAGGAAACGTCTCCCCGAGGTCGGGGCGCGCGGCGGCCGAGCGCGCGCGAGTTCGCGCGGGGAACGCGCGCGCGCGCGCGCGCGCGCGCGGCGACCACGGGGGCGGCCAGAACGTTCTGTGTGTGCGGCATCGCTGCGCGTGCGGCGGTGTGCGAGTGCCTCGTTCCTCGTTGTTACGTTTCCACGTGATCGACTCGCGCGCACGATCCGCGTCTTCGTCCCGATTTTTTCTTTTCGGTTCTCCAGAGTCGGGGTCGCGATGCGGGGCGTGGGCGATGGGGCGTCCCCCTCGACGTCGGTTCCCGACGCGACATGCGGGCCGCTTGACGACCTGTGGGGCTCGCGCGCCCTGGCGCACACGACCAGAGACGCCGTCACGCCCCTGGCGAACGAGTCGCATCTGTTGCGCTGTTTGCGGAAAAAGGTGGGCCCGTTCGCCGACGCGGAGTGCCTGAGGCAGCACCTTCGGGCCGCCAGGGGGAAGCTGCACTGGTCCGCGAACGGGTACTTCAGGGAGGCGGTGACCGCGACGGTGATCCCACCGCGCGTCGGGCGCGCGCGGAGGGACTTCGAGCCCAGACCTTTGGCGCGCGACCCGCTCCGCGACGACCGCGAGGCGGATGGGACGAAACCTTCTTTTGCGCTAAAAAAAGAAAAAGAAGCGCCTTCGCTTTCCTTGCCTCCTCTGGCGTGGGAGCGCGTCCTGTCGCGCGTGTCGCTGGCGGACGCGTGCCGACTGGCGCGCGTCGCGCCGGCGGCCAGGGAAGCCGCGGGCTCGGAGACTGTCTGGCGCGCGCAGTACGCGGCGCGCTGGGGCGCCCGCGCCGCCGCCAGCCTGGAGACGCGCGCCGCCGCTCGCCGCGACGCGCGCGAGGCGCGCGAGACGGGGTGCTTGACGGTTTTTGTCGAGCCTCCGCCTCCGCCTCCGACTCACTCCGCCGCCTTCGACTCTTTTCCGTCGTCTCTGATTCGGTGGCGGGACGAGTACCGCGCGCGCCACGCGCGCGACGCCGACATGACGTGCCCCGAGTGCCTCACCTCGAAAGTCACACCGATCGTGTACGGCTTCCCGAGCCCGGCGCTGGTCGCGGCGATGCGCGGCGGCGTCGTGGCGCTGGGGGGCGACTACCTGGTCGAGGGCGACCCGAACTGGGCGTGCAAGGCGTGCCAGTCGCGGTGGCGCGCGTGGCCGTTCTCGTGGCCGGACGACGCGCTGGTCGCGGCGGACGAGCGACGCCGCATGCGCGTGAGCTCGAGGCCGGGCGCGGCGGGCGCGGGCCACGGCGGCGGGGGAGGGCGCGGCGGCGGCGGCGGCGGCCACGAAGACGCGTTTGGGGATTTGGACCGCGCGACGCCGATCGAGCCGAGCGCGGCGGACGGACGCCTCCGCCGCGCGTCGTTCGTTCGCGACGATTCGAACGGCGATGACGCGTAGCTCTCATAATATGCGTGGCTCTACCGCTACGTATGCATACGTAGTATCAAACGAAATGCGTCGTTCGTCGTTCGTCGTTCGTCGTTCGTCGTTCGTCGTTCGTCGCCGTCACAGCCCGTAGCTTTTCCAGAGCACCCCCAGGTCGACGTTCCCGCCGCAGAGCACGACGCCCACCTTTCGGCACCGCGCGGTTTTCCCCCAGCCCGCGCTTTTGGCGTTGAGGTCCGCGAACGCGGGGCTCAGCGCGGCGGCGAGGCCCGCGGCGCCGCTGGGCTCGACCACCAGCTTCATGCGCTCGTAGATGAGCTTCATGGCGCGCACGATGTCCACGTCGGAGACGACCAGCACCTCGTCCACCAAGTCGCGCACGACCGGCCACGTGCACCGTCCGAGCCGAGCGCGTAAGCCGTCCGCGACGGTCTCCGGCGGCGGCATGTCCATCTGGACCTCGTTCCGCCGTTTGCTCTCGGCGCAGTCGGCTCGGTTTCCCATCTCGCCGCCCGGCTCGGCGGCGAGCACTAAGCAGTCCGGGTTGAGCGCCTTCACCGCCAACGCGATGCCGGAGATCATGCCGCCGCCGGAAACCGGGACGACGACGGCGTCCAGATCGGGCACCTGTTCCAAAAACTCGACGCCGATGGTGCCCTGGCCGGCGATGACGTCGGGGTGGTCGTACGGGGGGATAAAAGTGGCGCCCGTCTGCTGACGCAGCCTCGCGCACGTCGCCTCTCGGTCGCTCACAGTCGCCGCGCACCTGGTGATCCTGCCGCCGTACGTCTCGATGGCGTCGAGCTTGCACCGCGGCGCGCCCTCCGGCACGACGATATACGCAGGGCAATGGAGGGTCTTCGCCGCGAGCGCCAGCGCCGCGGCGTGGTTCCCCGAGCTGTGCGTGACGACGCCTTTCTCGCGGTCCGCCTCACCCAGCCGAAGCATGGCGTTGATGGCGCCGCGGAACTTGAACGCGCCGCCCTTCTGGAACGTCTCGCACTTGAAGAAGAGCGAGACGTCCGAGTCGTGGGGCGTCTCGAGATCGACGCGGGCTGGGCGCATCAACGCGTCGATGGTGGCGCAGCGGTGCACGGGGGTCTTCTTCGCGTACGGCGCGATGCGCTCCCGCGCCTCCTGGATCATCTCGAGGTCGGCGGCGTAGGCGTGCGAGACGCCCCCGCGGGGAGAACCCGGAGGACCCATCACCGGTGAGGCCGTCGCCGCGCAGGCGGACCTGCCGCGCAGGTGGACTGAGTAATCTAATCCATAGCGCGGTGCCGTCTTGCATCTGCCGGGCCGCGATTTCACAAAAAAATTTTAGGGCTGGACTCTCATCTCGTCGCCATCGGGACCCGCGCGCGCGCCTAGCACGCCGCCGCCGAAGCCTTTCCGTCGCCATGGGGAAGAAGGACGAGACCCCCGAAGAGCGGGCCGCTCGTAAAGAGAAGGAGAAGAAAGGTACCCGTCCTCCCGACGGTTCCCGCCCGGCGCGGCGTCGTCCGTAGTCGGCCTCCGCTTCAAACGCGATCGCGGCGTCCCGGCAGCGACCCTCCGCGCGCTCCTCCGACGCACTCGGCTCACCTCCCTCTCCCTCTCACCGCCTCGTTCACGCGCCCGCAGAGAAAAAGGGAGACAAGAAAGAGAAGGACAAGAAGAAGGACAAGCCCGAGGAGACCGCCGAGGAGCGCGCGGCGAGGAAAGCCAAGAAGGAGGCGAAGAAGGCGGCGGAGGATGCGAAGAGCGCGCGACCCGCGCCTCGCGGCCCCCCCTCGGGCCGCGCTCCTCCCGTTTTGAAGAACGCCAAGAAGGGTGGCGGCGGGTACATGGACGACATGGACCTGCCTTCCTCCGAGTCCGAGGGCGAGATGGAGACCGTCGAGCGCGAGCAGAAGACGATCGTGCTCGGAGGCAAGACTGAGAAGGAGGAACGCAAGGCGCGGCAGAAGGAACTCGAGGCGGCGCGGAAGGAGGCCATGGCGAAGGAGCAAGCGATGCAGGAGGACGACGACGCGTTTAACGTGCGATGCGCCAACTTGACGGACGAGCACCGGGAACAGATGGCCAACTCCAAGGACATCAAAATCGACGGGTTCAGCGTGTCGGCGCGGGGGAAAGAGCTCCTCACCAACACCGACTTGACGATTGTGCACGGCCGCCGGTACGGCTTGGTGGGCCCCAACGGCATGGGCAAGACCACCGTCATGAAGCTGCTGGCGCGCCGTAAGCTCCCCGTCCCCGACTTCATCGACATCCTGTTGGTGGAGCAAGAGGTAGTGGGCGACGACCGGTCCGCGCTGGAGTCCGTCGTGGCGGCGGACGTCGAGCTGCAGCAGCTGCGCAAGCGCAAGATGGAGCTCGAAGCCGCCATGGAGCGCGTGGCGGCGGCGGAGGAGAAGGGCGGCGAGGAGGGCTCCGCCGAGCGCGACCGCGCGCTGGCCGAGGCGCTCGAGGCGTGCCGGATCTCCGAGGAGGACGACAGCGGCATGCAGGGCAAGCTCGCGATGGAGGCGAAACGCAAGGAGGCGGGCGAGCTCACCGAGGAGACGTTTGACCTGAGCGTCGAGCTGAACAAGACGTACGACCGGCTGGAGGAGAAGAACGACGCCACCGCCGAGGCGCGTGCGGCGAAGATTCTGCACGGCCTCGGTTTTACCGTGCCGGAGTCGAAGACCAACGTCGGGCCGGAGCGGTTCAGCATGCACAACACCACCAAATCCTTCTCCGGGGGGTGGCGCATGCGCATCTCCCTCGCGCGCGCGCTGTTCATCGAGCCGACGTGTCTGTTGCTGGACGAGCCCACCAACCACCTCGATTTACGAGCCGTGATCTGGCTCGAGGAGTACCTGATGCGGTGGAAAAAGACGCTGCTGGTGGTGTCGCACGACCGCGACTTTTTGACATCGGTCACGACGGACATCATCCACCTGCACGACCACAAGCTGTCGCAGTACCGCGGGTCGTTCGAGTCGTTCGAGGAGATGTACGAGCAGCGCCGCCGGGAGGCGAACAAGCAGTACGAGAAGTACGAGAAGCAGATGAAAGCGGCGAAGGCGGCGAAGAAGGGGCAGGCCAAGAACGCGCAGGCGGCGGTCAGGGACGCGGCGGCGAAGAAAGCCGATCAGAAGCGCGGGGGGAAGAACAAGGGCATGATGCAAGACGACGACGACGACGGGCGAGGTGGCGACGCCGCGCCGACGCGGTGGAACGACTACTCGGTGGAGTTTCACTTCCCGACGCCGAGCGAGCTCCCGCCGCCGCTCATCTCGCTCACGGACTGCCACTTCAAGTACCCCAACCTGGAGGGCTTCGGCTTGGACAACCTCAACCTCGGCATCGACATGGGCACGCGGGTGGGCATCATCGGGCCCAACGGCGCGGGCAAGTCCACGCTCATGAACCTGCTCGCCGGCGACCTGGAGCCAACCAAGGGGGACTCGCGGCGCTCGCACAAGCTTCGCATCGGTCGGTACTCGCAGCACTTCGTGGATGTCTTGTCCATGGACGAGAACCCCGTGCAGTACTTGCTTCGGCAGTACCTCAAGCCGGAGGGGGGCTCGTACAAGCCGGAGGAGATCCGCGCGAAGCTGGGGAAGTTCGGCTTACCGGGTCACAACCACCTGACGCCCATCGTGAAGCTCAGCGGCGGCCAGAAGGCGCGCGTGGTGTTCACGAGCATCCAGCTCTCCAACCCGCACATCCTGCTGATGGACGAGCCGACGAACCACCTGGACATGGAGTCCATCGACGCGCTGGGGACGGCGCTCGATGAGTTCGAGGGCGGCGTGGTGCTCATCACGCACGACGCGCACATCTGCGGCAAGGTGCTGGACGCGGAGACCAGCGAGATCTGGGTCGTGGACGAGGGCGCGGTGACCAAGTTCGACGGCGACTTCGACGAGTACCGCAAGCAGCTCGTCGCCGAGATCGGCGCCGAGCTCGACGACGAGTGACGAGAGACGATGACGGACAAAAAAAAAATCGCGCGGCGTCTCCTACGAGTATACGTAAGGACTCACGGACTATCCTACACCGCTTTACATCACGACACACACGACTGCCGTGACGACCGCATAGGTATCGCGTTCGCTCGCGTTCACAACGTCTTGAGCAGGTACTCCAGCGCCTGTTCCTGCGTGTTGCCGTTGGCGACGAGGTAATCCACCATGCGGCGCATGTTCTGGTCGGGGTCGAGGCCGAGCAGATTCGGCCGGCGCGTCAGGTTCGCCACGACGCCGTCCGTGTCCAGGCCGAGCTCGCCCAGGTACTCGAACAGAGGCTCGAGGCGTGTCTCGACATCGTACGCCAGCACCGGCGGGTGCTTCGCGACCAGCGCGCCGACGTCGTCCTTGCTCACGCCGCGCGCCTCCAGGAAATCGACGACCTGCGCCATCTCGCGCACGCCGAACGACGCGTTCGCCGCTCCCCCCCGCTTCGCGTTCTCGTACTCGAACCACTCCCCCGCCTTGCTCTGCACCTGCAGCGCGTTCACGCGCGGGACGCCGATGGACTCCAGGTACTCGTACACGCCCATCTGCGCCTTCTCGGAGGTGAGGCGATAGATGCGCTGCACGCCCTGGCGGCCGGGGCGCAGGCGCGCCTCCGTCGAGGGGGCGCGTCGGCCGCCGACCGAAGAAACGCGCGGCGGCGCGCGCGCGCGGAGGGAGGAGACGCCCGCGCCGAGGCGCTGCGCGGCGCCAAGCGCGCAGGGGCGCGTCGAGTGCATGTCGAGGGGCGGAAAGAACGGGCCGGCGTGAACGCGGGCTCGTGGCGCGCGGGGCGCTGTGCGCGGACGCGGAGGATAACATGCAAAAAGCGAAACGTCGACGACGAAAAAGCGATTTTCACGAATACTCACACGCAGCATTCTTCTCGTCGTCGACGATCGTCGCTCGCAGACGCGGAGACGCGGGCGTACCGACGCGATGGTTCGCGCGTACACCTCCGCGACCGCGCTTGGGGTGGATGAGCGGTACGACCTGCGACTCCAGCGTCGGAACCAGAAGCGGCTCTCCGTCGCCGCGGGGTCGTGCGCGCTGGTGTCCCTGTTTTTCATCGCGTGGGTGTTCCACCACTCGTGGAACATCGCGTTCAGAGACGACGCCCCCTCCAACGCGGAAGAGGCCGTGCTGAAGCGCGCGACGATGCTGGCGCTCGCGCAGCAGCGCCAGGGAAATGAAGACGCCGGCGGTGACCTCGCGCTGAGGCGCGAGACGCCGGAACTCGACGCGCGCGCCGCGCTGGAGCGCGGAGGGCGTTCGGCTGACGAACCACACGAACCCGTCGCGACGCGCGCGTCGAGCTTCGGCGTCCGGGACGTGCACGTGCGCGTGCACGTCGTGGTGGAGAGCGCCGAGTTCCACACCACGGAGCTGTTGCTCGTGAAGGACCCGGAGACGAACACGTGGGGGCCTCTGCTGTCCAGCGCGAAAACCTCCGCGGCGCGGCGCGCCGACTACAAGACGCTCACCTCGGACCGCCCGGTGGCGGACGCGGCGGCGGCGGTGCTTTTCCAGCGGCTCGGCCTCGGCCAGCCGCCCGACATAGAGTTCATGCAGGGCATCCCCGCGACCGGCCACGACGACGACGGGGACGCGGACGACGGGGACGATGCCGCGTTCGTGGTGGTGGTGCGCGACGAGAACGTGCGCGACGACGACGACGGGTACATGCTCCACGCGAAGGACGGGAGGGCGGGGGGGTTTTTTGCCGGACAAAGGAAAGACGTTGCGGACAAAGGAAGGAGCGCTGACGTTGAGACGCGCGATGAGACGCTCACGACGCGTCGCGTGCCTCTGCGTTCGGCGCTGAGCGGCGGCGCGTCCGTCGGGAAGCGGCACGCGCTGCGGTACGACGTCAAGTCGCTTCGCGTGTTCCTGCAGCCGTGGGTGCTCACGGACGGGAAGGACCCGAAAGCCGCCTGCCGCGACCCGCGCGTCGCCGCGGCGCGCGCCGCCGGGGACGAGGCCGAGGCCGAGGCCGTCTACGCCGCGCTACCGTTTGACCAGAGGGCGAGGCCGCTGACGCTGCAGGAGCAGATTCACGGGTGAACGGTTAAAACGTGGCGTGATAGAGCGTGATGGAGTGTTTGATTAGCGATCGTTCCGTCACGCTTCCTCGACGCGGCAGTACACAAACACCTCCCCGTCCCTGTCCGCCATGATCCTGAAGTCCTCGTCCAGGTAACGCACGTACGTGGACGCCGCCGGGTCCCGCCCTTTGTTCCACGGCAGGAGCTTCCACACGAACTTCACCGGGTAGTCGCGGTTGAGGAACCAGGGCAAAACGAGCGGGGGCTTGGGTATGCCCTCCGCGAGCTCGACGCGCGTGCGGTCCAGCACCAGACTCAGTTTTCCCGTGTTCTGGTCCAGCGTGACCTCGTCCGCGTACGTCTTTATGCGCCCCCCGAACGTCGGCAGGAGCTTGAACCAGCCCACGATGGGAATCACGGTGAGTGCGAACAAGATGGTGTCGAAGTAGGACTCCATCGCGCCGCTCTCGAGGTCGATGCGCTGCGCGACGCGGCCCACCGTGGACGCGCCCCACGACTTGACCTGCAACTCGTGCAGGCGGAAAAACACCTCCGAGGACTTGCGCTCGCCGAACATCGCCTCCCCGAACGCGTCCTGGATCGCCATGAAGAAAGGAGACGAGCGGAACAGCTGTTTCGTCGCCAGCACGCACTCCCAGTCGCCGTTCATGAGGCTCGCGTTCGCGACGGGTCGGCCGGGAGACGCCTCGTCATCGACGGTCCCGCTCTGCGTCGCGACCAGGGCCTCGACCGCCTCGGCGATCTCCTCGCGATGTTTCCGGCCGTAGTCGTCCAGCGGGGCGTACCTGTTTGCGTTCGACGAGCGCGAGTGTCGGGGACGGACGTCGGTCAGGAACCGCGGCCTTCCTGATGACGCGCGAAGGATGAGAGGAAGAGACGAACGGAGAGATTATGAACGCACGCTTTCTGCTGGAACAAAAGCTGGCCGCGGTCGGTGAGCGCGGAGAGCCGTAGGATCTTGCGTTTCAAGGTCTCCGTGGATACCGCGGTCGCGGCATCGGCGACGCAGCGCACGGGCGCACGGGGCGCGGGGCGCCGCGAGACCGCCAGCGAATGCCGCACGGGGAGACGGGACGACAACGACATCTCGCAGCGACGTGTCCGAAAGAATGGGTGAGGTGCCCACGTAACGAGCGTCGCGGTTTCGGCTGAAGCTGTCCAAAACTTCGGCGTGCGAATCGCGCCAACCAATGGTTCGTTTTCTCTCCTCCGGATTTAGCTGGTCGCGCGCACCTTCCGAGGCCGTCCCATCACAAGGCGCAGCGGGTCTCCCGGCTCACCGGTGCGCTGTAGGGGCGACTCGTCGACGCGCGTCGGTCACCGTCCACTCTCAGAGACTCGGACGCGCCTTCTCGCACGAGGAAGCGGGCGAGCACGACCCGGTCGTTCCGCGCCTCCTTCCCGAATCGGCATCACGTCGCGTTCGCGTCCATCATGTCAAGCCGGTACCAAAAGGGGTTCACCATCCCCGATGGGTTCCCGCAGATCCTGAAGTCGTTCACCAGAGAGGTGCGCCGCGTAGCTGACGCGCGCGGACGCGCGCCCGTCGCGAGCGGGGCCGCCGCCCGACCGCCCCCCCCGACGCGATCCGGTAATTTTTCTCGCCGTTGCGAACCCTCCCGCGTCGCTGACCGAGCCGCTTTTTTTTTGATGTGTCCCGCGTCGTCGTCGCCGCCGCCCGCCGCGCGCGCGCCGCAGATCCTCCGGTCGCAGCCGGACAACATCTACCAGTTCGGCGCGGCGTATTTCGAGGGCAAGATCGCGGCGAACGCCGAGGAGCACGCGCGGCGCGAGCGCGCGGCGAACGAGCCTGAGGCGAACGAAGCGCCGAGCGATTTTGGCGGCGACGACGTTCCGGCGGCGAGCGCGAACGTCTTTGACATGTCCGACGAGGAGCTCAACGAGTTCGTCATGGCGCAGTTCATGCGTTACGACGCGGACCAGAACGGGTACCTCGACCGCAACGAGTTCAAGGCGGTGTTGGCGGACGCCGAGCTCGGTTTGACCAAGAAAGAAGCCAGGCGGGTCATGCAGGAAGCGGATGAAAACGACGACGGCGTGCTCGAGTACCGCGAGTTTGTCCCCGTGATGGTGGAGATCATCCACGGCTTGCAGGCGCGCGCGCGCGCCGCGGAGGTGCGCGAGGTGCAGGCGGCTGAGGCGCGCGAGAGCGTGCAGATGCACCTGCTGCACGGCATGCCCCGCGACGAGCTGGAGGACATGATGCGCAACGTCTTCGAGGCGGCGGACGCCGACGGCTCGGGCGCGCTGGACCGAAAAGAGTTTGCGCGGTGCCTGCGGAGCGCCGAGCTCGGGTTGACGCGCAAGGAGATCAACCTGTTGCTCACCGAGGCGGACGAGAACGGCGACGGGCTCGTCTCGTACGAGGAGTTCACGCCTCTGTGCTTCAACATCCTCGTCGAGCGGTTCAAGGACGACGTCCTGGCGGACATCAACATGGAGGACGCCGACTCGCTCGCGCACTTGCTGTCCCAGGAGTTTGAACAGAGAGAGGCGGAGAAGGACGGAAGCGAGGGCGACGATTCGCCGTTGTCGGGCGTTTTGCCCTTCGACGACGCGCGCGACGTGCTGAAGCAGCTCTCCGAGGACATGCTGGGCTTGTCGCGCCTGCAGCTGAGCGCGGTGATGGCGGAGGCGGAGGTTCGCGAAGACGAGGACACGGGGGAGCGGATGGTGGCGTACCAGCCCTTTGCGTCCGTCGCGGCGAACATCATCTACAGCATGGTGGACTCGTCCAAGCAGGCGCTGCGGGTGGAGGCGGTTTCCAAGATCAGCGCGGCGTCTGGCGCGCGAAAGCTCATGGAGAGCGCCGTGCTCGATCCGGACGCCATCAAGGCGACCATCGCGGCCGCGTTCCAGGCGGCGGACGCGAACGGGGACGGCGTCCTGGACCAGAAGGAGGTCACGGCGGCGCTCACGTCGCTCGGCGCGGGCGAGTTACAGCTCAAGCCCAACGAGATCAACGCCATGGTTGCCGCCGTGGATGCCGACGACGACGGGATGGTGGAGTACGGCGAGCTCGCGGATTTCCTGATCGACGTCCTGATGCACCTGGAGCGAGAGGCGTACATCCAGGACGTGGCGTTCTCGGCGGGGGGAGGGGAGGAGGAAGAGCAGGAGGAGGACGCGTGAAGGCGGCGTTGTAATTGGAACCGGACCAATCGACGCCCGAGAAGTTGTCGTGAAGAAAACAAGCAAAACTCGAATCGTTCGCGAACTGGCGCCAAAACGCGCGCAAAAGGTTTGATCCGAGGGTTTCCCGAGATTCTGCGTGCCCCCCCCCGTTCCCGCGGGACGCACTCTCCGACGCGCGACGGGGGATCCGCCTTCGCGCACCATGGCGGAGACCGAGAAGAAGGAGGGCGCCGGCTCCGAGCCCGCGGATGACAGCAACATGAAGCGCAAGCGAGGCAGCGAACTCGTGGTGCCAATTTGCTACGGCACGTGTTCGTACTGGCTCGGGAAGAAAGCGGATGAGTACCACTCGCACAAGTGGACGGTGTACCTGCGCGAGCCCACGAACGGCGATTTGTCGCACGTCATCTCCAAGGTGGTGTTTAACCTGCACCCCTCGTTTAAGGAGCCCGTGCGCACGTTGGAGAAGCCCCCGTACGAGGTCACGGAGACGGGCTGGGGCGAGTTCGAGATCGGCATCACCGTGCACTTCGCGCCGGATTGCGGCGAGAAGTCCGTCTACCTGCTGGCGCCGCTCAAGCTGCACCACGAGGCTGAGCCGGGGGCGCCGAAGCCGGAGAAGAAGGACCTGAAGCGGCCCGTCGTGAAGGAAAAGTACGAAGAGCTCGTGTTCCACGAGCCCGACGAGGACTTCCTGAAGCGCGTGAAGTCGCACAAGATGAAGCCCGCGCCGGTTTCGCCGAGCGGGCTCACCGCGGTTTTGGGAAAGCGAGACGACCGCGACGAACTTCTGAAGATCGCGACGGCGCGGAAGGTGGTCGCCGAGCGGACGGCGGTGCTCAAGGCGCAGATAGACGCGTTGACGTGATAAAGGCACTCGCCTGCTGTGACGTGTGCGTGTGTTGGTATGTGACATGACTCGCGCGCATCACTAAAAAAAAAAAAAGTCGTCGTCTCTCTTCGTCACACGCCGCCGAGCAGCGTGCTGAGCGCGTTGGGCCCGTGCCGCATCGCGCGCTTCGGCTCGTCCCCGTACCCGTTGGACGGGTCCAGCAACGCCGCGTACGCGGTGGTGAACGCCTCGATGATCGCGCCCGCGTACGCGCGCCGCGCGTCCGCGCGCCGCTTCGGGTCGCGCACGGCATCGAACGAGGGCGCGGGGTCGTCCGCCGCGCCAACCGCGTCCACCAGCGCGTCCAGCGCGCCGCCGACGGCGGAGGCGCTCAGCGCCGGGTCGTCGCGCATGGCGCGTTTTCGTCCGCCGTCCTCGCGGTACAGCGATACGAGAGCCGCGATCTCACGCACGCCCACGCGTTCCAGCAGGCGCTCCGCCTCGGTGGTCGCCATCGCCGCGACGGCGTCGTCCGCACGCCGATCGAGCGCCTCGCGGTACGCCGAAACCGCGGCGCCGCGGCGCCGGCGCAGCGGGGTCCGCGCGGCGGCGAAGCAGTTGGCCAAAAACGCCTCCCGCGCCCAACGCGGGTGGCTCGCGCCGATCGGTCGGTTCGCGTTCGAGGAGGCGTTCATGGTGGCGAGTTTCGCGGGTCCCGATCCCGATCCCGATCCCGACGGGACGACGTCGTCCAGCGACGCCGCCGCGAGCTCGCACGCCTCGAGCGCGGGGTCGAGCATGGACGCCACCGCCGCGCCCACCGCTTCGGCGCGGGCGCCGCCGCCGGCGTCGCCGCCGGCGTCGCCGCCGTCTTCCGCGGCGCCCTCGCCCTCCGCGTCGAGCAGCGCCGCGACCCGCGCGGCGGTCTCCGCGACGCACGCGGGCGCGCCGAGGTCGTCCGGCACCGCGGGCGGGTTTTTCTTGAGTTTCTCGCCGCGTCTCGCGACCGCCTCCTCGAACGCGTCCCGCGCCGCGGCTGCGCACTCGCCCGCGGCGACGGCGAGCGACGCCGAGGCGGAGCCGACGAGTTTCGCGAAGACCCCTTCGTAAAAGGCGAGGAGCGAGTAGAGCGCGAAGCGCGTCGTCTCGCTTTCGCCTTCGTGCGGGTTCGCGGTCAGCGCCTGGTCCACGCGCACGCGGAACGGGCGCCGCACGCCGTCCAAAATGCGGTCGAGCACCTCCACGGGGTCGCACAGAGACGAACCGTCGTTCTCCGCGTCGTTCGTCGCGCGCGTCTCCGCCGCGTCGAGAGACGCCGTCTTCGAAGACTCCGGAATCTCTTCTTCGGAGCCGAGCCGCCCTTCGTTTTCGCCCTCGCGCTCGGAAGCGGAAGCGTTCAGAAGCGCGGCGACGAGCTCTTTCTCTCCCGCCGCCGCCTGGTGCAGCCAGCCGAGCATGTCGCCGACGTACCGTTTCGGATCCGAGGCGTGCGTCTCGATCGGTCTCGGTACGCCTCCCGGCCCGCCGCGCGTCAGCGCGCCGATGAACCGGCGGAACAGCGCGTTGTGCCGCGTACGGCTCACCTCCTCTACGCAGTACCGGAAAAGCGTCGGCCTTCGCCGCAGCGCGTTCATCGCCTTGGCGAGCGCGTCCGAGACGTCCTCCGCGCTGTCTTCCTCCGCCAAAGCGCGGCACTCGGTTTGAACCCACCGGCACAAACGCTCGTGCGCGCGTTCCTGGTACGCGGCCATCTGGTCCATCAAGTCCAAGCCAGCGCGCTGGTGGCGCGTCTGGAGCAGCGCGCGGCAGTTGCCGTGGATCGCGCGCGCGCGGTCGAGTGCGTCGAAAAACGAGTCACTCAACGCGCCACTCGCGCTGGAAGTGTCCGCGCGCTCATCGGCGTGACCCACGTCACCGGGTCTTCCCTCCAGCGCCGCGACGTCTTCGTCCGTCAGCTGGAAGTCCACCGCGAACGTCGCGACGATCCGCTTCTTCTCCTCCACGGACGCGATCGCCGCATCCAGTTCCGCGGTCTCGCGCAGCAGCGCGCCCGTGCGCTCGCGCGTGCGCTCCAGCGCGCCGCCGATGCGGTCGCAGCTGTCCAACAGCCGCGCCAGCTGCCCGTCCACCGCGCGCAGCGCCTCCTGCGCCTGATTGGACGCGACGAGGTACTCGCGGTTGATCTCCAGGCCGTGCCGCTCGACGGACCGGCGCAGACCGCGCCTCGCCGCGGGGGTGTTCTCGGGGTAGAAATCGGAGAGGCTCCGCAGGCACGAGAGGATCTCGGGCGAGTCCACGGGGGTCTCGAGCACCTTCTTGACCTTGCGCGCGATGCCGGGCGCGAGCGCCATCGCGAAAAGGCGGTCGCGCGACCCCCGCGCGCGCGCCCTCGCAGTGGCAAACACCGAACGCGTTCAAGTTTGTTTTTTAGGAGTTCTTCACGCATTCCGCACTCGCGGGTCGCGGCCGCGCCCCGCGCGCCAGACTGGAACACTGGATCGGTCGAATTTAAGCACAACTCGTCTAGGGTTGCCGCCACGGCAGACGGACGCGCACGCACGCACGCACGCCCGTCGCCTCGAGACGTCATGATCGGCATGCTGCGAACTGCGTGCCGGAACGCGGCCGGCGCGGCGCGCGGTCCTCTCCGCGCGCAGAGGAGGGGTATGGCGGACGGCCCTCCCGGCGGGTACTTCGCGGAGGGCGTCCAGGGTGAGGGGCACGTGAACGGGCGTCTTTTCAACGAGACCCCCCCCCCGAAGGGCCAGTCGCGGAAGTGGGAAGACTGGGAGGCGCCGTGGTACCTCGGGATGTTCGGCGCCGCCGGGATCCTGTTCTTCGGCCTGAACGCCAAGCCCGAAACCAGCGCCACGGCGTGGGCGCGCGAGGAGGCCGCCAAGCGCCTGGCGGACGGCAAATAGAGGGTGATCGGATCGTTCCGCCGGGAGCAGTTGCGGGAACGCGAGCGTCGCGACCTCGTCGTGTAAAAAAGCCTACGAGTACCACCGACGTCCGACGTCCACCGTCTACCGCCGCGCTACCTCCTGTACCTCGCCCTCTTGAAGTTTATGTACAGGTGGAAGATCCCGCGCTCGAACGAGCACTTGAACCCGCGCTTGTTGCTGTACTCCCACTCCTTGTTCACGATCTTAAACGCGATGTCCTCGTACGGAGGCCCGGCGCTCACGCGCAAAATGCACGTCTCGCCGTGCCGACTGCCATCCGGCGCGATGGCGTACGTCGGCGCCTTCGTCTTGTCGATCAGGTCGGGGTAGAACAGGTTGAACTTGTACCCCTGAACGGTCTTCGGCGGCGGGTTGTCGTGGTCGTAGTGCGTCTGGTTGTACTTGTTCCAGTCGTACCCCGTGTGCACGCGGTTGAAGTACTTCGGCTTGCGCGGGCGGAACTTGTCGTGCCACCAGTACGCCTGCGCCTCCAACGCGGCTTCGCCCGCAAACGCCACCTCCGCGCCGTCGTTCGCGCCCATCATCTTCTCGGCGAGCGCGCGCGAAGCGGTGTCGCCGGCGTCGCCGGTGTCGCCGGCGGAAGGACCCGCGGAAGGACCCGCGTTCGCCTCCGCCGCGCGTTCGTCGAGGCGGCGGCCCGAGACGTCCGCGAACCGACCGAGCCGCGCGCTCGCGGCGGCGCGCGCGCGCGCGAGGCGCTCGGCATCCTCCGCCGCGTCCACGACGGCGACGTACTCGGGGACCTTCGCCTCGTCCACGAGCGCGGGTGAGTACTCGCGGTCGGGCGTGCCCTCGGGCGTGAATCCCGCCGGAGGATCCTCCGGCTCGGGTGAACGCATCGCGTCGTCGTCGTCGTCGCCGGGCGCCGCCGGTTCCGCGGCGGCGGCGCCGAAATCCGCGCCGAGCAGGTCCTCCTCGTCGTCGCTCGCCGCGCCCTCCGCCCCGTCGCGGCGGGGCGGAGGCGGGACGTCGCGCGGCCTCGCGGCTTCGTGCGCGGCGCGCGTCCGCTCGTCGAAGTCGTGAACGGCCGCGCGCGCCTTGCCCACGGCGATGCGCCGCAGCACAGCCTGCCAGTACTCCGTCTCGGCAGAGTCCGGGTCGGCGAGCGTCGCCGCAACCTCCGCCTCGAGGCTTTCGAGCTCGGCGCGGCTTTTCCCGAGCAGCATCTCGGCGACGTCCGCGTCCACCTGCTCGTGCAGCCCCCGGTCCTGGGCGTCGCGCGCCTGCGCGGCAGCCTCTGCGGGGTCCCGCCCGCGCACGCGCGCGCGGTCCACGGCGTCGCGTTCGCGCGCGCGCGCGAGCTCGGCGCCCGTCACCGTCAGGAAATCGTCCCAGAAGGCGCGCTTCGCGGGGTCCGCCGCGGCGAGGCGCGCGCGCGCCGCGGCGTCGTCGCGGAGCTCTTGGAGCTCCTGCGTGGTGAGGTTCGCGAACACCTCGAGCGGGCGCACGTTCGGGTCGAACTCGCCGCTGCCCACCTCCGCGTCGACGTTCCGCGCCACCAGGTCCACAGCCCTCGCCCTTCCCTCGCGCACGCGGATGTCCGAGCGCATCTTCGCCTGCGCGACGTGAAACTCCTCCTCTTTCTTCTCGAGCTCCACGGCTTCGATGAGCGCCTCCTCGCGCTGCATGAGCTCGCGCTCCTGCTCCTTCTCCATCTTCTCGCGGTCCCTCTGCTCCCGCTGCTGCTTCACCTTCTCGATCTCCAGCAGACGCGCCTCGTGCCGAGCCTTCTCGGCTTTCAAACCCAGGTCCTTCGCGTCCACGCCCGCCATCAGGCTCTTCTCGATCTTCTTGTGCCACACGAAGCGCTCCGTCAAGTTGGCGTCGCCGAAGGGGTTCTCGGCGTCGGTGTACCCGGCGATCTCGCCCTGTTTCAGACGCGCGCCCAGCTTCTTCGCCTGCGAGGGGAGATCGTCGGGCGGTCGTCGAGGAAGAGGAAGCGGGGGGTGGCGAAGGGTCAGCGACGCCGACGACGGGTTCGCGAGCCGCTCGTCGTCCGCGACGAAGAATCGAGCGCGCTTCGATTTCGGTTCTCGGATCTCGCTGAACCGAGGTGCGCGTACCATCTTGGAGGCGCGGCGGCGGCGCACATCCTCGCTGTCCTCGGTATCGGAAGACGTGTCGGAGGAGGAAGAAGAGGAGGAGAGCTCTCTGCGCGACCGTTTCTTCTTGTGCGTCCTGCGAGGGGTTGGCGAAACCGGGAGGGTCGTCGTCAGGGGCGGCGGTTGGCGAAAACGAACGCGAACGCGGAGGCTCGACGCGAGCGGCCGGGGCGGCGCGGGGGGCGGCCGGGGGCGGTGGGGGGCACGCACTTCTTGGCCTTCTTGGCCTTCTTCTCTTTTTTCGCCTTCTTCGCCATCGCGAAGGACCCGCCGAGACGCGCAGACGCGAGGCGGAGAGTGCCGCCTGCCGCGAGGCGGATGCGAAAAACGACTCGCGCGAAACCCGTTCGGCTCGTCGCTGATTTCTCGTGTTCGGGCGACGGTCTGTCACTCGAGGAAAACCCTCGGTCGTGATTGGCGCAGATTGCTGCTGATTGACCCGTGGCCGCCTACGTGGCCGCCTTGAAAATCTGCACTCGCGCGTGGCATTCGCACGCGCACCTCCGCGAGCACATCCCCAATCCCAAACCAAAACTCATGTCTTGCATCGCCGCCACCGTCATCGCGCCTGTCGCTTCCGTCAAGGCCTCCAGGTGCGTCCCCGTCCTGATCCCCATCCACCGTCCTCCCGCGCCTGCAGCGAAACGGCACTGCCTCGTCAGCGTTGAACGACGCGATAAAATCATACCCCCTGACCTCGACACCCCTCGACACGCACGCACGCTGCACAACCCTAGGTCCCTGTCGTCCCGCCGTGGCGTCGCCGTCAAGCTGGCGCCCCGCGTGTCGAAGGTGTCGTCCTCCCGCGCGCGCGCCGCCGGCAAGGTGATGGCCATGGCGGAAGAGCCGGGGAAGAAGAAGATCCTGCGCGAGAACGAAAAGGAGGCGTGGTTGTCCGAGATGGAGAAGGAGGGCGCGAACCCGTTCAAGGACCCCATGGCCATCACCGCCATCGTGGGCATCACCGTCCCGTTCGTCATCCTGGGCATCGCGGGCGCGCTGGGATACATCGGGCAGTGAGCGTCACAGGCTACGACTTCCGTCGCGGAGACGCCCCGGGACGCGGGGCTCTCGTAAATGAAAAAAAAAACGTCCGACGAATCTCGCGCGCGCGCGGCATCACGCGCCGTACGTAGCTACGTAGTATTCACACCGTCTACACGTAATCCTTGAAGTTCCCGCCGAGCCGGATCTTGACCGACCGTTGGTTCCGGATCTTCCCCGCGGCGCCTCTGCCGCCGGCGTCGAAGTCCTGCTTCAAGTGCGACACGTCATCCGTGGAAGCGGAGGCGAGCGCCGCGCCGAGCGTGTCGTCGCGGGTCTGCAGGATATCCTTCCTGCCGACGATGGACGCGCGCGCGTTCCGGAACGCCCTGTGCCGGATAGCGTCCTCCATCGCGAGCTGCCGCACCGTCTCGTGCGCGAGCGACGCGAGCTCGTCGTAGTCCACCCCCCCGTCGCCGTCCGCGTCCGCGGCGGCGACGATGGCGAGGATCTGCTTCTCCGTCAACCCGAGCTCGCCGACGCCCACCGAGTCCAGCACCAGGCGCATTTCCTCCTCGTCCAGGACGCCGTTCCCGTCCAGGTCGCACGCCGCGAACGCGTCCTTCAGCGTCGCCTCCACCTCCTTCGGGTCCATCCCGCGCATCACCCCGAAGCTGGTGTCCACGTTCGCCAGGTCGCGCACCGCCGCCACGCGCCGCTTCTGCGCCTCGAAGTCCAGCATGCCGTACACCACGTTCGCCGCCGTCGGCGCGAAGCGCGCGTAGGACACGAGGCCGTCGTCGGGCGAGGGCCGCGCCTCGGAGCACACCGCGACGATCTGCGACTTCGAAAGCGGCAGCACGTCGTCTTCGGTCAGCGTTCGCAGGCAGTGTTTCAGCTGGCGCACCTTCAACTTTCCAGTCGGGGGGTCGACGTCGGCGCGCCGGAACGCGTCCAGCAGCGCCGTCGTGACGGCGTCCGTGGACGCGAGCGCGTCGGATTCCAGCCTCTTGTTCTTGGCGCGCTCGACGAGTATGTCGAAGCACACGGGGACGAACTCGTCGTAGTCCACGACACCGTCCGCGTTGCGGTCCGACTCCGCGAGCAGCAGGTTGATCTCCTTCTTGGACAAGCCCAGGTCCGCGCTGCGCAGCGCCTTTCCGAACTCGCGCGGGTCCAGCGAGCCGTTTCCGTCGAGGTCCGCCTCCTCGAAGACCCGCCGCAGCGTCGCGTCCAGCTCGTCGTGCGTCATGCCCTTCACGAACGAGAGCTGCGCCTCGTTTCGGGTCGCGCGGTCGCGCTCGTCGCGCGTCGCTCGAGCCGCGTGTTTGCTCCGCACGGCCGCCATGAGCCCGTGCAGAAATGGCACGAACTCCCCGTAATCCACCGCGCCGTCGTCGTTGAGGTCAATCTCGGCGAGAACGTCTCTCTGCTCCGCCTCGGTCAAGTTCAGCGCGGCGCTCCGCAGCACCTCCCGCATCTCCCAGGGGTCCAGCAGCCCGTTCCTGTCCGCGTCGAACTTCTTGAACAGCTCCAGCGCGAACTCCCGAAACGCCATCTCGGACATCTCGCGCACGTCCATGGCGGCGGCGCGCGCCTCCAGGCTCGCCTCGGCGCGCGCGGCGTCCAGCGCCTCGGCGTCGGCGCGTTTCTCGAGCCAGTCGTCGAGCCACTCGAAGGGCTCGGCCGGCCGTTCCAGCGCCACGTCCGAGACGAGCTGCTTTATGGCGTTCGAGATGCGCGCGGCGTAGTCGTCGTCGTTCAGGGGGCCGTCGTGGTGGTCCTGCACGGGCAGGCGCCCGGGGAAGCGCTGGAACGCCTCCCGCAGGAACCCGAACACGTCCTCCGGGCGGAACGCGTAGAGCTCCTCCTCCATGGCGTTCACCACCTCGCGCATCGGGTGGAACGACGCGATGGGCGCGTGGCTGGGGTCCGGCTCGATCTCGCCCTCGAACCGGAACGCCACGAGCTGCGTGTCCATGTACTTCTCCGCCTGCTTCTGTCGCCCCAAACGAAGGAACTCCTCCGCGGGGACGGGGGAACGCACCTCGGGCTCGACGGGGACGCGATTCGCCTCTTCCTCCGCGCGCGATTCCAACATGCGCTCGACGCGCTCGGGCCGGTCCGTGCGGTCCTCTATGCCCTCCACCGCCATGGGGAACGACCGGGGAAGCGCGGTCCACCGCTTCAGCCCGCCCGCGGGGGACAGCGTGGTCATCTTCGGGGCCCGCGCCCGGCGCCGAGCGACCGCGAAAATGGATTCATCGGTGCGTCGTGGTGCGAGTCAACGGGTTGAGAGCGCGACCGATGGTTCGCGAAATCCCCGAAACGACGGCAGGACGGCAGGAGGCTGGAGGCTCCATCAAACGCGAGAACACGAAAACTGAAACTACGGTACGCGAAATAAAACACCACCGTCCGCGCCGAACGGACGCCTCGCGATCGACACGCGTTTCGCCGTTCCCCCGATCGGAGCGTGTCACACGTCCAGGTCCCTCCCGCGGTCGGTCTTGCGCCCGAACCGGCTCCGCGGCCGGTCCTCGTTCTTCACCCCGAGCAGAGGGTGGCAGCAGGACGGCACGCAGCACGGGCAGCGCGCGTGCGTCCAGCGCGCGAAGCGACGCAGGCGGACCCACGCCGCGACGGCCACGAGCGCGACGACGAAGATGGGCCCCACGACGTCCATGTCCAGCACGGGGTTGTACACCGCGACTTCCCACACGCGCGACGCGGTGGACCACCACGCGCTCTCGAACATGCCCTCGCCGTTCAGACCGGTGGTGAAGTAGAACTTGGGCGCCACCTCCAGGAGCAGGAACAGCGCCCACGACGCGAGCTCGGCGAGCGGCGCGACGTATAGGAACCGGAACGTCACCACGCCGCCCACGGCGATGAGCAAAAGGCCGTTCAACAAACGCGCGTTGTACGTTTGCGCGAAAGCCGCGCGCTCGCGCTCCACCGCGCGCGTCACGCGCGCGCGCGCGGTGTCCAGACTCGGCCCGACGCAGCCCTCCGCGAACGCGCGCGCGCACGCGCGGTTCGCCGTCGCGTCGAACTTGCGCAGCGACGGGAGCCGCATGTTGGACATCTTCACCAGCGTCTCTTCGCACGCCGACGCGAGCGCGTCGCACGCCTTACCGCTGGCGAACGCGTTGCGCTCGCGCGCGAGATCGAACAACGCGTCCAGCTTCTGCGCGAGCGCTCGAGTGGTGACGGCGCCGCGCCCGAACCGCTCGGCGCGGAACAAAGAGATCTGCGCCTTTTTGGCGTGCGCGTGCGCGCCGAGTAACGCCTCCGCCTCCGCCGGCAGCGCCACCGCGTTGAGCGCGCGCTCGTACGCCTCCACGCGGCGCTCCATGGCGTCGCGGTTGAACGCGTCCACCACGGACCCGGCGGTCGGGAAGTCCCCTTCGTTGAGCGCCGCGACGGACCGCTCGATGAGCGCGGCGAGCGCGACGCCCGTCGTCGCGAGCTCGTCTTTCTCGTTTTTCTTTTCGCGAAACCGCGAGCCCGCCGTCTCGCTTTCAAAAATCTCCGCCGACGCCGCGCTTACGGACGGTTTCGCCACCGCGGACGCGCGCACGTGCGCCTTGAGCTTTTCTCGCTGTTCGACGTACCCCGGCTCGAGCTGGTCGTCCCGAAGCTCGCACAGCCGCGTGCGCTCCAAGTGCGGCTGCGTCAGGCCGAAGGCGTCGTGATTCGCGGCGAGCGCGCGGAGAGACGCGCGGATGCGGTTCAGCTCGGCGACGTGCGCGTCCTCCGTGGGGTTCGCGACGCCGAGCAGCGCCTGGTCCACCATATCGGTCACCGTCGAACCCTCCAGGAAGTCGCGCTGGATCAGCCACAGCAGCGAGTCGGGCAGGAACGCGCGAAGCTGCGACGCGTCCCACCGGCCGAGATCGTCGTCGTCGTCGTCGTACGCGTCGGCGTCCTCCGCCGACGCGTCCCCGCCGGCTCCGGCGCCGACGCGGCCGTTCGCGCCCGCGGCTCTCCCCGAGAACTCCCGGGCCAGCTCGAGCGCGAAGCTGAGCTTCTCTATGTCGCCCTCCTTGACGGTCTCCGGCAGGTTGTACACCAGGACGCTGGCGACGATGGAGGAGAGCGCGAAGATGCGGTCGTCGTAGGCGTCGCTCATCCCGGTGGCTTCGAAGCCCTCGGTGTCGACGTACACCACGGACGTGGGGGGCTTCCCCGGCGCGGAGGACATCACCACGGTCGGCTCGCTCCACATCCACACGCCTTTGGTCTCGGTTTTGCGCGTGTGCCCCACCCCGAAGCCCTCGTCGCAGGGCACGCCCAGCAGCTGGTTCAGCAGGAAAGACTTGCCGCTGCGGTAGGGGCCGATCACCACCACGGGCGCGACCGGGCCGCGCAGCGCGCGCAGCGCGTCGAGGCCCTCCTGCCGCAGCGTCAGCTTCGTCGGGTCCGTCGCGCTGGGAAGCACGATGGGCACCGGGCGACCTATTCCGCGAGCGCCGCCCGACCCGCCCGCGTCCGCCGCGCCCGCATGCCTCGCGCCCGCGGCGTCCGCGCCGAACCGCCTCGCGGGCAGACGCGAACCGCCGCCGTGCGCGCCGCCGAGGTGGCCCTGCTCGCCCGCGGCCGACGCGACGAGCGCGAGCACCAGCGCCGCCGCGAGCGCGCGCGGCGTGGCACGACGCATCGCGAAGCGCGAGTGCCGGGAGTACTGACGAGAGCAGC
>Ga0181559_10001229_pt1 | contig 24963 bp, 20 predicted proteins | sample 011ome_21_FD_133752 | JGI IMG/M metagenome (GOLD analysis project Ga0181559, IMG submission 133752) | Coastal salt marsh microbial communities from the Groves Creek Marsh, Skidaway Island, Georgia - 011508AT metaG (megahit assembly) | ecosystem: Environmental > Aquatic > Marine > Intertidal...
CAGTGGGCCCAAGCGCGATTTGCGCTGATAAAAGACGTGCTGGAGTCGGGCGCTAATATTAAAAAACAATAAGAGGAAATAGATGATGGAAGGGCTGTGGTTATACCTGCATATTTTATTACTCGTATTTTGGGTGGGCACCGACGTTGGCGTTTTCATCGCCGCACGGTGGTCGGAGCGCACGACCCTGAGTATTGAGACGCGGCAAACGGTCCTGCAACTGGGTATGGTTTTGGATCGACTCCCGCGTTCAGCGCTGACCTTGATTATTCCATCGGGCTGTCAGCTCGCGGTTTCAACGGGCTGGCTCGCACTGTCAGGATCTGTACTGGGGGGAATGTGGCTTGCGGCCGCGGTGTGGTTGCTGATTCTCTGGCGCGGCTTTCTCTCAGCAGACCCGCAAGTTCAGGAACAGAGCGCCAAAATCAACTGGGTGCTGAACCTGGTGCTGGCTTTGGTCGTCAGTGCCACCGGTGTGTACCTCCTCACCCAAACCAATACCCCCGACTGGCTCGCACTCAAGGTGCTCGCTGTGGGCGCCATCTTCTGTGCAGGAGTGCTGCTCGATTTGCTCTTTAAACCCGCCGTTGATTTGTTCATTGCGCTGGGCGCCACGCCTGACGATGAAAACTTGAACGCCGCGTACACCCGCGCGCTTTCACCCGTCTATAAAGCGGTATTAGCCATATATGCGTTTGCGCTGATTGCCGCTGCACTCGGGGTATTCAAATGACAGCTGCGCCGCAAAGAAAAAGACCCTGGATGCGAGGATTAGGTTACCGCATCGTCTCTCTATTCTCGGGGCTCCTCTTAAGCTCAGTGACGCTGGCCGACTTTGCCAATGAGATCGCGGCCGAGGGCGGCAAGTGGGCGCGCTACTATGAGCAAGGCGATCTCGATGGATTAATGACGCTCTACGTAGACGACGCCATCGTTGCGCTACATGGGCAGCCTGCACTGTTCGGCATTGCGGCCATACGCGAGTACTTTTCGACCCGCATCGGTAAGGCAGATTCGACATTTGAGCTCCAATACGAGCTCAGAGAAACCCATGGGGAAATTGCCTACATCATCAGCAAGTATTGGCTCAAGGCGGTCGATAACGAAACGGGGGATACCTACCTTGATGCCGGTAGGTCTTTGTTGGTTTACAAAAAGCACGAAGGGCAATGGAAAATAGCAGCTGATATCGATCAGGCAACACCTGACGTCAGTTGGCCTGCACCTTCTGGGCTCAACTGAATAACACCAGCTGATCGCCCACCGGACTGCCAAACCCCAGAAACCTCACAGTACACAACATCTGTGCACGGCCCGTCGGCTTTTTTCAGCGGTCAAGAAGCGACAAATAATCTGCGCCCGCCCATAAAGCGGCTAGTCGACATCGACAATCTCAAACCCCTGGGTAGCGGTTCGCCATTCAAGGTGGACGTCGTAGGGGGTTTCGGCAAGGGACGCGTCTTTCAGCCAGATCTGGACATCCGAGACTTCGGACTGCGTGCCATCAAGGCTGACCGCGTCACTCGCACCGATAAATGGCGTGTCAAACCGCGTTACCGCAAGCCGGGAGGTGCGCTCGGCGTATTGCCCGTTGGTATTGTATGCCCTCGCGGTAATCGTGTGCTCACCCGGTGTCATATCGCTATAGTTCCAGGCCAGCGAGTAACCCGACTCATCAGAGTCGGGTTACTCGGGATACGCATTGCCCACGCCCCGCCGCAGTTCACCACCTGGTTGCATTGCTCGGCTCTCATCTAACCTTCACATCATCCGTATATCATGGGCAGTCCACTCCGAAAGGCCAGCGTTACAATGTCAGAGCACAATCTCTATGCGATATATGACGCTGATGGCTCCGTGTTTGGCGAACTGGCCTATTTATGGGGCAAGTGCACTGGTAGCGCTCAATGCGCCCTCTGTGACCTGTCCCATGGCTGGAACCCCCTTGGGCGACGCGCCTGGCGTCAACGCGGTGGGCTGGCCCGATCCCTAAATTGGGTTCACCGGGACGAGTTGCCAGATCATGTGTTGAATCAGGTCATGGATCAATTACCCTGCGTGATCCTCGATCGCGACAAGCGCATAGAAATCTTGGTTTCCAGAGACGCGTTGGCGTCGTGCAATGGCGATTTTAATGCGTTCACGCAGTTGCTGGAGCGGGCGTTGTCGGCGCTACCTCACTAAACAACAATCGCACAACCAAGGCGATGCAACACGCCAGCGAGCTACCACGGTGGGAACCACACCGATATCGACACAAGACCCGCCCATGGGCCCAAGCGAGTACTCAGATCAATCGCTTTGCCGGCAAGCCGCTGTCTAGCAGGTAGGACTCCAGCTTTCGATACAACTTGCGATAGCGGAAAAACGGCACCTTGGGATACAAGTGGTGAATGGCGTGATAATTCTGGAAGACCCAAAGCAGGGTCATGAGGGTATCCAAGCCACGTCGCGCCTGATACACCGTCGTCGTTTTCATGCGCTCTTGCTCACTGTGGGGGTGGTGCACAATCCAGGCAAACAGCGTTGTCAGAACGGCGTTACCGATAAGGTGTCCCAATAGTAAGGTCACGAGTGTCACGCCGAGATCCGCGCAATAAACGATGAGCAATGCGCGAGTGGAGAGAATAACAAGGTATTCAATCATAACGACGCGCTTTTCGGCTGCGGTGAAGTGCTTGAAGGTCGCGGCAAAGAGCCATTCCTTGGGTATTCCCTTAAACCACATCGCGACGAGTGCCGGCAGTGTGTGCGCAGAAAAGGCCATGTCCGGATCGTCTTCAGGATGGTTTGTGGCGCGGTGATGCTTGAGATGACCACGGCGATGCCCAATAAACGAAACGCCCAATAAGTGGGCAGCGATATAACCCGCCCACTCATTAACCCAGCGCAAACGGATATTCATGCCCGTGACTGCGCCGTGCACAGCTTCATGTAGCACCGTGTAAACCGCATACGCACAAAGCGCGATGCCCGCCACAATCCACCAAGAAAAATTTGGATCAGTGAACAGATGCCAGAGGCAGGCGCCGTAGACCGCCACGCAAAGGGTCAATAATGAGGCGGTTGGCCATGCAAAGCCTCCGATATGGTCAATGACGACCGATTGCGCCTGCTGTTCACTGACGACCACGTGGTGCCCCCTCAAGCCGAAGAGCTAATTATAACAACAGGCTTCAGGATAGCGCGGGCTATCTTGGAGCTTGTTGCAAAAAGTGACAGCCTCAGAGCGGTGTCACTTTTTGCTGAACGCAGGTCGCAATAAATCGAGTTGGCAAGGGGACTCTGTAGGTTCAAAGTGCCGCCGCGTGCTATCGCGCCACGCGGCATTGGCGGCTTAAGCGAGAGTGCGTGTGCATGCGGCCGTGAAAAAACGTAGATTATTCCCCTGACAAGGAGCCAGCCACGATGAAGCCGCCTTCAACCACACGTCTTGCCACAATCGATGATCTGCATCCACTCGCGCTGCTGTTTGACCAATACAGGCAGTTTTATAACTGCGCTTCGGATATCGAAGCCGCAAGTGAGTGGCTCGAGACCAATATGCGGCTAAGCCGCTCAGTCATTTTCGTCGCGCATGCCGATGATCAGATGCTGGGTTTCACCCAGCTTTATCCCGCACTTTGTTCGGTCGACCTAGTGAATTACTTCGTACTCTACGACCTGTTCGTAATGGCAAATATGCGCCAGCGAGGTGTGGGTCGATCACTCATGACCGCAGCCAGCGACTGGGCAAAGCGGCAGGGGGCTGCGAGACTGGACCTAGAGACAGCGCGAGATAACGCGCCCGGACAAGCCCTATACCGCAGCCTGGGATATGAAGCAGACGAGGTCTTTCTTAAATTCAGCCTCGAGTTGAGTGCCTAGCGTCACAGGGGCGCAATGCTTTTGTCCACCGCGTGGCAATCTGTGGTGCCCCTCCCGCCGCCTATTCACCTTGCCGCTTGTTAGCCAGTGGGCACCTCGTTGAAAGGAATACCCTTATCGAGGCGAGGCTCTTGGGGCAGACCCAGCACGCGCTCGGCAATAATATTGGCCATGATCTCATCGGTCCCGCCTGCAATCCTGAGGCCGGGCGCTCCCATATAGGCTCTCTGGATTATACCCGCCTTAACCGCAAGGTTTTCATCCGCGATCGCACCGCTGGCGCCGAGCAGATCCATCAAGTAAGACGCCATCGCTTGCATCTTCGGGGCGCCCACTAATTTGCCGATGGAATTTTCGGGGCCGGGTAGCGCGCCGCGGGAGAGCGCTGTCAGTGACCGATAGCCCGTGTACTTCAGCCCCGCTTCCTGCACATACCAATCCGCAATCTTGGCGCGCACGGCCGCGTTCGACAGCGCCGGCTGACCGTCTATTTCGAGATCCTCGGCGACCGACATCGCCAGCGAGACATCCATCTGACCAAAGCCGCCGCCGATCGCGGCACGCTCGTTCATGAGGGTGGTCAAGGCCACTTGCCACCCCTGACCCACCTCGCCCAGACGACAGCCATCAGAGACTCGCACGTCAGTGAAATACACCTCGTTGAAATCAGCATCACCCGTAAGCTGTTTGATTGGTTTGACCTCGACACCCGGCGCCTTCATGTCAATGTAAAAGTAACTCAACCCTTTGTGCTTGGGCACGTTGGGATCAGTACGCACCACGATGACGCCGAAATCAGAATAGTGCGCGCCCGAGGTCCAGATTTTTTGGCCGTTAATAATCCAATCATCCCCGTCGCGCTCCGCCCGGGTGCGCAAAGCAGCGAGATCGGAACCCCCCGCCGGCTCTGAAAACAGCTGGCACCAGACCTGCTCACCGCTGGCCAATGGGGGCAAAAAGCGGGCTTTATCCTCCTCGCTGGCCCATGCCATTAATGTTGGCGCGATCATGCCCTGACCAATCAGAAAAAAGTTGGAAGGCAAGTCGTAACGCGACTCTTCCTGCCGCCAAATCACCTCTTCGATGGGCGATGCGCCTCGACCACCGAACTCCGACGCCCAGCCAATACAGGCCCAGCCCGCATCATATTTGCGCTTCTGCCAAATCTTGGCCTGCTGCAACGGCGGCATAGCCCGAAATGCATCATCCGTGGGTACATTCTTGGCTAGCCAGTTGGCTGCTTCTGTGCGAAAACGCGCTTCTTCGGGAGTATCATTAAAATCCATGTCTACCTCCTCACGCTGCAGCGGCTGAGCGACAGCTTAATGCCTCGACCAGCCTGTCCTGCCAGACCGACTCGCTCCCCACCACCAAGCTCAGCAGCTTGGCCCGCCGATAATAAAAATGGCAATCAAACTCCCACGTAAAGCCCATGCCGCCATGGGTCTGGATATTTTCCTCAGCGGCAAAGGTCGAGGCCTGAATAGCGGCAACACGGGCAGTCGCAGCAGCAAGGGGCAGCTCGTCACTCTCTTCGGCCAATGCCCAAACCCCGTAATACGCATTGCTTCGCGCCAACGTGTTTTTGACATACATTGCGGCCAGCTTGTGCTTGATCGCCTGATAGGAGCCAATCGCTCGGCCAAATGCATAGCGCTGCAGCGCATAATCCCGCGCCTGAATGAGAGCTGATTCCGCGACCCCCAACTGCTCCCAGGAGAACATTACCGCGGCGCCATCTAGCAAGCGATCCCATTCCCCCGGTTCCAGCGACCTGTCGCCCAAGCGTTCTGCACCCGCCCGCTCAAAACTCAGATTGCAATGACCACGACTGCCGTCGAGGGTCAACACCGGCTGCACGGTGACGCCTTGCTGCTTGAGTGGCACCAGGCATAACTCCAGATCTGCTCCCGAGCGCGTCAGCACCACTGCCACATCCGCTACCGCCGCATCGGGGACGGCGGTTTTGTAGCCCGTGATGCAGTCGTCTGCGCGCTGTGTAGTTAACTGGTCTAAAGTGAGCCTTCCAGGGCGCTCGGCCATCGCAAACGTGGCCACGCACTCGCCGCTCGCCAATTGGGGCAACCAAGTGGATTTTTGGCTCTCGGTGCCGAGACGATTAATCGCCTCAGCGGCCAAATAGACCGAGCTGCTGAAGGGCAATGGCGCCACCGCGCGACCCAATTCTTCCGCGATGACCGCCAACTCATAGCAACTCAGACCCAACCCGCCATAGGCCTCGGGGACAATAGTTGCAGTCCACCCCAATTCGACCACCTTGCTCCAGAGGGATTGATCCCAGTCCGCATCTCCATCGAGCACTGCCCGGACAACTGCCGTCGAGCAATGCTCCGATAGAAATCCTCTGGCCTGCTCTCGAAGCAACTGCTGTTCTTCGGAAAATTCAAAATTCATTATCTTTGCCTCAGACGCATCGCTGTAAGGTTAGCAGAAGGCGCGCACAGCGATTACGCTGCCGACAACAATTGCGGTGCCTGCTCTCGGAGGCGTTGATACTGCAAAGGCGGTTTAAAACCCAGCTCGGCGCGCACCGCGTCAAGGGGCTGCGCGAGCCTCTGCTCCCAATTAATCTCGGCCATCCAAACCGCGTTTCGCGCAATATCCGCCCCTTCTTTTGTCAGCAAACGAATATCAAATTGCGGCACCTCCCGGAGGTACTTCCACTGCCCTATCCTGACGATAAAGCGAATACCGCGATTGGGGGTTTGCGTGGTCATAAAGGACAATAGGCTCAGCTCGCCGACGGGGTCTCGGCCGTAGCCGGTCATGACATGCTGCAGGTCGTGAATATCTCTCAATCGGTCAGCGAGCCAGATCTCATCTGCCGATAACCCCCGATAAAGCTCGGAGCGCGACGGGGTCTCGCTGGACGCAATCAGCCCGTCTGCCGATAGATTCTCAGCGTGAACAAAGTTGTAGTAGACGCGCCCGATTGAGCCCTCAGGCAGACTTTGCAGCCATTCTCGGTTGTTGAGCCGAGTCACGATGTCGGGCTTCTCCATTAGCAGCGCCAGGCCCCGCTCCGATTGGCGCAGTCGCCTGACGGCAGCACCCAGGCTGTCGCCCTTTAAGGCCTCGATGATGTGAAAGACCTGACTCGTATCATCCGGATTTTTCAGCAGCTCTCGCATGGCGCGCCAGGCCTTCAGGGGTGCGACCCGCTGGCGCGCCAGAATGGCTTTTATTTGCCTCATCCTCGTCCCTTTAAAGCGCCCTGATGCTTCGTGTCTCTAGCGGCCTTGATTTTGTCATCCATTTCGTTGCAGCAAAACACAGGCGCCTTCAGGGCCAGTAACGCATCTCCGCATCATGCCACCACCACAAAGAGAGTAGCGGTGATTACTGCACCCAACAACGCATAAGGCAACTGGGTCAAGGCATGTTCATGGGTTTTGCAGCCCGCGCCCTGAGCAGACAAAACCGTAGAGTCGGAATAAAAGCAGGCATGGGACCCGAAGCCACTGGCGGAAAAAAGTGCGCCCATCACCAAGGGAATGCTGACATCAAAGGTCTGCGCTAACGGGAAAGCAATTGGCATGGTGATAGCGATTACCCCCCAATTGGACCCGGTGGTGAAAGACAGTAATGACACGGTGACGAAAACGAGCACTGGCAACAGGTCAGCCGTCATAAAGGGTGACACAGCCTCGATCACATAGGGGGTGAGTCCCAAACGATCATTGGCCTCCACAAAGACAAAAAGCGTCAGAAGCATGGCAAGCACCGGCACCATCGACTTGACTCCGTCCACACAGGTGTCGAATAAATCGAACAGCGGCATCACACGCCAGAGCCCATAGTGCACAAAGGTAATCAATATCGCCGCAATCACTCCGCGCAATAGGTCAATGCTGGGGAAAACGGTGAAGAAAACCAGCGCCAAGATCGGGAAAAAGAAAACTGTCATGCTCTCTTGTGCACCCGCCTCTACCGCCAGCGCATTATCCTCATGGATGCCCAGATCGCCTGTGGTCTCTGCGCGTTGCTCTGCGCGACGCATGGCACCCATCAGAGGGATCACGCCCATGGCAACCAGCGGCACAATCAAAATCGCCACAATGGGATAGAACATATAAGGAATGGCCTCGACAAAAACCTGCAGTCCCTCTCCTTCGCCCGCGACGCCATTTTGCTCCAACAGGCTCGCAAAGTAGGCGCCCCAGCTCGACAGGGGAACGAGCAAACATAGGGGTGCGGCGGTTGAATCGACGACATAAGCGAGCATGGCGCGGGACGTGCGAAAGCGATCTGTCACCGCTTTCATAGTCGCGCCCACGGTCAGGGAGTTTAAGTAATCATCGAGAAAGATCACCAACCCCAGACCCCAAGTGGCAAGCAAGCCGCCTCGCTTGGTCTCGATGCGGTCAATCAGCGCGCGCCCAAAAGCATGTGAGCCACCCCCTTTCACCAAAAGGGCAATAAAACCGCCATAGAGGCCACAGACCAGCATTACCCAAGCCACATCCTCGGTCATGAGCACCTGCAAGGTTGCCCCAGCCATAGCATCAAGGAACGCCGCACCCTCAAGAATAATGAAGGCGAAAAGAGCGCCCGCAAGCACGGACTCCAGCGTGCGGCGACTCCATATTGCCAGCGCCAATACCAGCGCCGTTGGGAGAAAAGTCACCAAACCGTAATCCATCGTCAAAAATTATCCTGTCAAACTTTGCTGGGGCGCATGCGAGTCGCATTATTAGCGCATCAAACCCCAAGGTAAACGAGTACTTGGGGCGACAGTTTTGGGGTTTTTACGCTTGGTTCGAGCACCACCATAAGTGTAAGGTTCAGGATTTGAATGGGCGGCAATCTTCGTCCAAGGTCAATTCCCGTGTCACTCTCCAACTTACTCAAACAAATTGCTGATTCGGAGTCGGGTCCCGAAACCTGCGCGCTCTTCGATTTCGATGGAACCCTCATTTCTGGCTACTCGGCAACCGCCTTTCTGCGAGACCAGATTGCGCGCGGAGAGTTATCCCCGGCAGACCTTGTCCAGCTTACTCAGGCCGCCACACGCTTCGGTATTGGCTCTCTGGGGTTTTCGGCCCTCATGGCTGTTCATGCACAGTATCTGGCGGGTCGCTCAGAGGAAGAATACATTGCCAACAGTGAGCGACTCTTCCGGCGCGCCATCGCAAAACTGATTTACCCAGAGGCGCGACAACTGATTGAGGCGCACCGAGCCAAAGGTCACAGCATTGCGATTATCAGCTCGGCGACGCCCTATCAGGTGCTCCCCGCCGCAAAGGATCTGGGAATAGACAGCGTGTATGCGACTGACCTCGAAGTGATCGACGGCCGCTTCACGGGCGGCGTCGTTACACCGACGTGCTTCGGCGAGGGTAAAGTTGCCGCCGCTGAAACATTCGCTGAGGCCCATGGGACGTCGGTTGATCACTGTTTCTTTTATAGCGACAGCACTGATGATATCGCGCTGTTGGAGGCTGTCGGTCGTCCTGTTGTCCTCAACGGCAGCAAACAACTCCGGGGCATCGCCGCCGAGAAGCACTGGCCCAGCGCTGACTTTGGCAGCCGCGGCAGTGCCTCCGGTGGCGAAATAGTCAGGTCACTGGCCGCCACGGGTTCTTTGGTGGGTAGTTTTGTGATGGCGCTCCCGCTCTATTTGCTCAGCGGCTCTCGTCGCGACGCGATCAACTTTTCTATCTCGCTGTTCGCCGATACGGCAAGTGCCCTGATTGGAATGGAGCTCGATGTGCGGGGGCGAGAAAATCTCTGGAAAAACCGCCCCGCCATTTTCATGTTCAACCACCAAAGTAATGCCGACATGCTGGTGATGGCCAGTCTGGTTCGGCGCGATATCGTCGGCATCGGCAAACGAGAGCTAAAGCACCTCCCTATCATCGGTCCGCTGATGGGCGCATCGGGTGTTGTATTCATTGATCGGAGCAACCGTCAGGCGGCGATAGACGCCATGGCCCCCGTGGTGCAAACCATGGAAGCGGAGCGCAAAAGTTTAGTGCTCGCGCCAGAAGGAACCCGAGCGCCAACCCGCAAACTGGGGGCGTTCAAAAAAGGCGGCTTCCATATTGCCATCCAGTCGGGCCTCCCCATTATCCCCGTCGTGATTCATAACTCCGGCGACATCTCACCCAAGGGTGACCCCATCTTCAGAAGCGGGACAGTGCACGTCGATGTATTACCTGCAATTGATACAGCCACTTGGTCAGTCGATACCATTGATGATCACGTTGCTCACGTACGGAATGCCTTTGCCAGGACCCTAGGGCAACCCGAACTCTCGTCAAAAGAGACAGCGGAATTACACCAAAGCACGCCCGATGACCTGAAGCCAGAAGTTCGCGGACAGCGAAAAAATCAGCGCCGCGCCGCGAGGCGGCCCTCTACTCCGGAAGAAACAGAAAACTTCCGTGACCAAAAACAGCAGCCGGCGCTCGCTCCCGAGCTGCAATCCCTCCTAGACCTGGAAGAGCACGAGACGCCGGCCACGAGGCACTGAGTGAACTCGGGTCCTCTCCTGCAAGTACATGCCCGTGCAACACGCCTTGGGATCTCAGATGCTTTCACGGACTAATCCTTGGCCCGACGGTGAAACACCCGTCATTTTTCTACTGGACGCCCGTGGTCGCTTTGACAGAAATTGGTTAACGCGAAGCGTTGCGGAACATCGGCCGACCGATCGTGCGTCAGATATCGTAGCGCTCGATCTGCGCGACGATCGCAAATCTCTCTCTATCGAAGCGCTCGCCATCGCGATAGCCGATCAGCCCCATGCGATCGTGGCTCCACTGAGGCTCAGCTGGACGCGTCCCGATCAAATCACCCAGAGGAGACCAAGGCTAAGAGACATCTTAACCGGGAGCGATGGCAATCCGCCGCTCTGGCTTGCACGCTCACTCGCGTGGCGCCACCCAGACAGGCTGCACTTAACGATCGGTGAGCCGGGGTCGCTGTCCGAATTGAGAGCGCGGTTTCAATCCAAAACCGGTTTGGTGCCGAGCGAAGCGGCCGAGCCTTTTGCTGTGTTCGTTGCGCGACAAGCTGCCATTGTCATGGATATTGCAGAACGGCAATTGATCGGCGGGCGCTACAAGGTGCCGCGCTATGTCCGACAAAGCATCCGCAACAACCGAGGCTTTAAAACTGACCTTGAATCAATCGCCGAAGCCAGCGGCAAGCCTATAAAGGCGGTTAAGGCCGAAGCCCGTGAATACCTGCGGGAGATGATATCGATCCCCACGCGATTCTGGCTCGATGTCTGGGCCAAGCTGTGTGCCATTGGCCTCGGGCTGGGATACGACAAAACGCTGCAATATAACGCCCAAGATCTCGAGAGGATCCGGCATATCGTTCGCAACTATCCATCGGCGCTCCTGTGGACGCATAAAACCTATATTGATGGCTTTGTTGTGCCCAAAATACTTTTCGACAATGACTTCCCGATGCCGCATTTTTTTGGCGGCGCCAATTTGAATATCCCGATTCTGGGGTTCTTCCTCAGACGGGCCGGGGCCATTTTCATCCGCCGCAGTTTTCAGGACAACGAGATTTATAAACTCAGTCTGAAGCAGTACATCGGCTATCTCATGGAGAAGCGCTTCCCCATGACGTGGTCTTTCGAAGGGACGCGCTCGCGGCTCGGGAAGCTGATGCCGCCCAAATACGGGCTCCTGAAATATGTCCTCGAGGGCGCACATCACGCCGGTGCCCGAGACATTCACATCATTCCGGTGTCAGTCTCCTATGATCTGGTGCGCGATGCCGAAGAATACGCGAGAGAACAATCTGGCGTGCCAAAGGCACCCGAGTCTGTCGGTTGGCTGGTGCGGTACTTGCGGAGTTTGGCGCGACCGATGGGGCGCATTCATGTCGACTTCGGAGAGCCGGTGCGGCTCGATGAGGCACCGCTACCTGACGATCAAATCGCCATCTCAAAAATTGCTTTTCAGGTTGCGGTCGAGGCCAACAGGGTCACGCCAGCCACCTTTCCGGCGGTTGTCTCGGCCTCACTGTTGGGTGCGTTTCCGCGCGCGCTGACCGAGACCGAGGTCATTCGCGAAGTGCGCGACATGACCCGGTGGGCAACCGCGCGTGACGTCCGATTATCGCCAGACTTCAACCTCAACTACGCTGATAATATGCCGGCGTTGCTCGGCAATATGATCGATGAAGGCATCATTACCCGTTTTGATGGCGGGCCCGAGACCGTCTATGGCATCGCAGAAGGTCAAGCAGCCATCGCCAGCTTTTATCGCAATACCATCGTCCATTTTTTCCTTCATCGCGCCGTGGCCGAGTTGGCGCTGCTCGCGGTCAGCGAGACAGCCTCAGAAGCGCCCGCGATGGATCGTTTTTGGGCGGAGGTCCAAGAACTCCGGGACCTGTTCAAGTTCGAGTTTTTCTACCCAGAGACGCAAGCGTTTGAGGAGCAGATAGTTGAAGAGCTCAGCAGTGAGATGCCTCAGTGGCAGGCGCTTCTCGCCAGCGACGCCAACAACGCCCGCACCTTACTTAATGCGCTGTCACCAAAAATGGGGCATCTGACGCTGACGATTTTTGCTGAAGCCTACAGTATTGGAGCAGACATTTTGTTGCGGTTTGGGGAGGAGGCCGGCTTTGATCAGGAAATGTTTATTGATCAATGCATGAGCTATGGCAAGCAGGCATACTTGCAGCGAAGAATCAGTAGTGAGGCATCAATTGGAAAACTGCTCTTTGCCAATGCCTGGAAAATGTTAACGAGCCGGAACTTGGTCGACTCGCGCGAAGCGCTCAGGGCTCAGGCCGAGGCCCTCAACCAACTGATCCGGCGGCTCGAAGTGATTCGCGCCCTCAGTATCGCGCAGCGCGGCGCCGGCACCTTAAGAGATGCTGCTCGTGAAGCCCTCTAAACTCGCAGTCCTTGGCGGCGGATCATGGGGCACCACCACTGCCTCTGTTATCAGCCGGAATTGCCCGTCTGTACTGTGGGCGAGAGACGCGGCTATTGTCGATCAGATCAACAGCGAGCACCGAAATAGGCGTTATCTGGGTGATGCGAGCCTCAACCCTAAACTGACAGCAACCACTGATATCGGCGAGGCGGTGAGTGGCGCAGATGCGGTGCTTATTGCGGTACCCAGCAGCCACTTTCGGGAAGTACTGCTAAGCGCAGCGCCGGATATTACTCATGGCGTTCCGGTCATCAGCTTGAGCAAAGGGCTGGAAAAGCAGACCCGGATGCGGATGACGGAGATTATCCGCGAGGTGTCGCCTCGGTCTATCTCCGGCGTGCTGACCGGGCCCAATCTCGCCCGGGAAATTGTGACCGGCCAGGCCGCTGCCAGCGTTTTGGCGCTGGAAAACCACGACGCTGCGTTGGCCCTCCAGAGCACGCTGAACTCTGGCCTGTTTCGCGTCTATACCAATGACGATGTGATCGGCTGTGAGCTCGGTGGCGTTTTGAAAAATATCATCGCCATTGCGGTCGGCATGGGTGACGGTTTGGGCGCGGGCGATAACACCCGTGCCGCGCTGATAACTCGGGGCCTGGCGGAAATGAGTCGCTTGGGTCACGCCCTTGGCGGAAGGGCCGAGACCTTCGCCGGGCTGGCGGGCATGGGCGATATGATCGCTACCTGCACCAGCCCCCAAAGTCGAAACCGCCATGTGGGTATGGAGTTGGCCAAGGGCCGACGCATCGACGACATTATCACCAGCATGCACATGGTTGCCGAGGGTGTAAAAAGCGCGCCGACCGTTATTGAACTGGCGCGAGAGAACCACATTAGCTTGCCAATCAGTGAGGATGTGTATCGCGTGATCATCGGGGAGTCCAACGCCCGCGGTGTCTACCGAGGATTGCTGCGGGTCGCCGCGGGAGCAGAGTCGGATCCGGGTTAGGCCTCTACTTCGGCGACTAAGCCCCTTCTGATTGTGACTAATGCCGTGGCGAGGCACGGTCTTTTTGTCTACGCTTCTAGCACGTTGATCTGCTTCAGATGGACCTGCTGGATGATGAGTACACCGGTATTCGCCCGCCTGCTCAGAAGGCTCATGATCGGCCTTTTCTGCGCCTGCCTTCTTGGCTGTGCGACCAGCCCAACCGGCAGAAGTCAGTTCATTCTCATCTCTCCCGATGCCGCCATCATCGAATCAGAGACGGCTTACCTAGATACCGTTCGTCAGCTCGATGAGGAAGACAAGCTGGTTAACGATCCGCTAACAGTGGCGCGGGTCGCCCGCATCACGGGCCAATTGGTCTCCATGGCCGTCGCCGATTACCCCGAAAGTGCCGACTGGAAATGGAGCGTCGCCATTGTTGACGACTCCGAAACCGTCAATGCCTGGTGCATGGCGGGTGGGAGAATGGCGGTGTACACAGGTCTCTTTGACCAGCTCCAACTCACCGATGACGAGTTCGCCCAAATCATGGGCCACGAAATTTCCCACGCACTCGCAAATCACACCGCCGAGCGAATGTCGCGGGCGATGGCGACCACGCTGGGCGTCGCTATGATCGGCGCAGCCTCTGATAACAGCGGCGCAGCCGTCGCGGGCGCGACTGCCGTGGCTACCGTCGCCCTCACACTACCCAACAGTCGCGAAGCAGAAAATGAAGCCGATATCATGGGTATGATTTTGGCTACCAAGGCGGGTTTTGATCCCGAGGCGGCGGTCACACTGTGGCAAAAAATGGGTGATCTCAGTGATGACCGGCCGGCCGAGTTTTTGAGCACGCACCCGGCACCTGAGAATCGACAGGCGGCGCTGAATGCGATGATTCCCCACATGCTCAAGATCAATCCGAGTCGTGACAAGGCGCCGATTCACCCTGTCACCATTGTGCAGTAAGAGTCGACTCCTTACCTTACGGTATGCAAAAAATGCAGGTGGTCCTCATATTGGTTGAGGATATCGACGATCACCTGCTCCTCTGACCACCCCATCACGTCATAGTCCTGACCACCCTCGGTAAGATGCACTTCGGCTCGAAAGAACCCCGGCGCGCTGCCTTTATCGGTGGTCGTGTCGGTGGTCGTGTCGATAGCCACCGCAATCGACACATCCGGCAAAGGATGATTGCGGGCACGCACCTCGTAGCAGAAGTCATCCTCGCCACCATGGGCAACCTCCAGTCGAACCGACAACGCGGCTTCATCAGCAACAACCTGAGCAACAACACCACGAGCGGCAAGCTCAGCGGCGAAGGCCTGCATCGCAGGCTCTACCGTGTCACGCTGAAAACGAAGTACGGTTTGATCATCCGGATATTCCAATAGCACTCCGAGCCGGTCCCGCCAGCCCTCGGCGGCAGTAGCAGGTGGCACGTGCGTTGAGTGGGACTGACGCTTGGCGCCATCAGCGAGTAGCGCCCGGCCAAAACCCCAGAAGGCCCCAAGCAAGGCAATTGCAAAGGGCAAGGCACTGGCAATCGTTGCGGTTTGCAGCGCCTGTAACCCCCCGCCAAGCAGTAATAGCGAGGCGGCCAAGGCGATCACCAGAGTCCACAGCGTACGCTGCAGGGCGGGCGTATTGTCCACCCCCTTGGCACTCAGCATGTTGAGCACCATCGCGCCGCTGTCCGCCGAGGTGACAAAGAAAATCACGATCATCAGGAGCGAAATCACGCTCAGGGCTTTGGTGGCGGGTAAAAATTCCATGAAGCGGAACAAGCCCACCGCCGGGTTTTCCTGCACCGCGGTGCCCAGTTCAGACACACCCTGATTGCCAATCAGCTCCAACGCACTGCCCCCCAAAACCCCCATCCACAGACAAATAAATAAGGTGGGCACGATGGTGACACCAACCAAAAATTCGCGGATGGTTCGGCCGCGGGAGATGCGGGCAACAAAGACGCCGACGAAGGGGGTCCAACTGATCCACCAGCCCCAGTAGAAGATGGTCCAGCCACCAAACCAGTCGGTTTGGTCATAAACATACATATCGAGGGTGCGAGGCACCAGGCCTGCCACATAGGCGCCAAAATTCTGCAACGTGCCGGATAACAGGAGCGCCGTAGGACCCGTCAGCAAGATCAGCAGTAGCAACAGCACTGCGAGGATAATATTGATCTCGGAGAGGCGCTTGATGCCGGTATCGAGCCCGAGTACGACCGATACCGTCGCCAAGGCCATGGTGGCAAAGATCAGACCCACCTGAACCCAGACGTCGATCGGCAGTTCAAAGAGGTAGTTAAGGCCGGTATTAATCTGCAACACACCGAGCCCCAAACTCACCGAGATCCCGCAGGTGGTGCAGATCACGGCGAAAACATCGACCGCGGCGCCAGCGGGCCCATGAATACGCTCTCCGATTAACGGGTAAAACGCCGACCGAAGTGTCAGCGGTAAATCATGCCGGTACGCGAAGTAAGCGAGGATCATGGCCACCACCGCGTAGGTTGCCCAGGCGTTGAAGCCCCAGTGAAAGTAGCTGATCTGAATCGCCTCTGTCGCCGCCTCCGGCGTCCCGCCCGGGCCCGTGGGAGGTGACAGGTAATGCATCACGGGCTCAGCGATACCGTAAAACATCATGCCAATGCCGATACCGGCGGAAAACAGCATGGCAAACCACGACGCATAGCTGTAGTCAGGTTCCGCGTGGTCCGGCCCCAGCTTGATATCACCATAGCGTGAAACTGCAAGAAAGACGACGATCACAGCAATTAGCGTCACGATCAACACATAAAACCAGCTTGCGGTATCCACAATCACTGCCTGCACGCCGGCAAAGGGGTTACTGCCCTCCTCAGGCACGGCCAAAACCAACAAGATGGCGCCGAATAACAGGATCAGCGCGGGAAAGCACACCGCGGCATCAATCGTAAAACGAGGCCGGGTCTGATCGGCCGCAGAATCGTCGGTCATGGGAGATTTTCGTTGGTATTGTGCGCGCAGTGTAACCGATGCTCGCCAAGACCTCATGGCGGCCCTGAAGGGCGCATAACGACTTGTTTCGAACAAGTCAGGGGTTTGCAGGCCCAGCCCATAAAAGGTAGGGTACGTCCTCGTTGTATCTAACAATAACGACGTCTTCAGCCATTGAGAGAAATTAGGGAGCCAGTATGTCTCACCCCCAACGTTTTCAACGCACACCACTAGCCGCCGCCCTTGGCGTCGCGCTGTTGCCGCTTGTTGCAAGCCCTGTACAGGCGCAGCTCGAGGAAGTGGTGGTGACCGCGACCAAACAGGCCGAGAGCCTTCAGGACGTGCCGATTTCCGTCAACGCGCTGTCTGGCGATTCCATGCGCGAGCAGGGAATCATGACCTTTGACGAGTACGTTAACTTTTTGCCCAACGTGGTCGACGCCGGTAACTCGCCAGGCATGCGGGAGATCTACATTCGTGGATCAGCCACCGAGCAGGCCTCAGTGACCGTATCGTCAGCTCAGGGCTCCGCCCCGGGCGTGGCACTGTATCTCGATGAGACCCCGGTCTCCTTCGGTGGACGTAACCTTGACGTCTACGCCGCCGACCTCGAGCGAATTGAGGTGCTGGCAGGCCCCCAGGGTACGCTGTTTGGCGCAAGCTCTCAGGCGGGCAACGTACGGATGATCACCAACAAGCCGGTATTGGGTGAGATGCAGGGCCGAGTCGATATCGGCATGTCATCGACCCACGGCGGCGACACCAGCAGCAATATCGAGGGCATGATCAACGTGCCAATTGGCGAGAACGTAGCGATCCGGGCCGTCGGCTATAACAACCGCCAGGGCGGCTGGATCGACAATACTGCCTCAACCTTTACACCATCTGGCCCAGTCATTGACCGAAACTCCATCGGCTTTGGGCCCTACTTCCGAGACTTCCCCCTGACGACAACACAAAGCGCGTCCAATGAGGACCTTGTCAAGGAAGATTGGAACGAGGCCACCTATACCGGCTATCGCGTCGGTCTCAAGTGGGATATCTCAGACGACTGGAGCATGCTGGTACAGCACTCTTCACAAAAGCTCGACGTGGAGGGTTCCTTCTTGGTTGACCCGAGCCTAGGCGATGACCGATCGGCCAAGTTTACGCCCGAGAGCAACGTTGACGAATTTGATCTGACGACGTTGACGATTGAGGGCCGCATAGCAGGCCTTGATATCGTCTATGCAGGTGGCTACCTGGACCGGGAAATCGAGTCACTCATTGACTACACCCACTACAACAACGGCGGGGGTTACATCACTTACTACCTCTGCAGTGGTGATGCATTTGGGGCGGACGACAAGCTCACGGCAAGGAACACCTGCTTCGACCCCACAAAACAGTATGCCGACACCACCACCAACGAGCGCACCACGCATGAGCTGCGCATCAGCACTGACCCTGACCGTCGTTGGCGCATTATGGCGGGGGTGTACTACAGTGACGTTGAGTCAAAAACACTGGGCGAATTCCAATACTTGTCTTCAGCTGATGCATTTAGCGAATTTAATGTTAACGCTTACGGAGCAGCTGCAGTTCCCCCTTACCAATTGGCAAACTACACCATTCCTGGGGTAGCCGGCACAAACCAAGTGGGCCCCGCCGGGCCCCTAACGACGTTCTACAACGACTACACCAGAACCGAGGAAGAACTCGCCTTCTTTGGTCAAATTGCTTTTGATATTACCGACAATCTGACAGCAACCTTTGGTGCTCGCAGATATGATCTGGAGACCCAGTTGCAGGGAGCGTCAAACTTCTCGTTTGGGTGCCGCTATGGTGGTAATGGCGGCGGCGGCGCGGGTGAAGGCTTTTGTAACAGCCACTTTTATAGCAACAGCCCTACGGACCGGTTTCTGGCGTTAGGTGCCTACAACACCGGCAATATGACGGATGAAGAATTTCTAGCTCTCACCAACTACCCCGGCGGATCAAACGCGATGTTCCGAGGTGGCGGTAGTAACGCCGCAACCCTGCAGGCCATCAAAGACTTCCAGAATGGAGTTGAGGGTGCCAACCTAGACATATCCAGCATTAACGCCGACGGTGTGACCGAAGAGGATGATACCATTGTGCGCTTTTCTCTGGACTGGCGGATCAATGACGACATCATGCTTTATGGTGTGTATTCCGAGGGTTACCGGCCTGCCGCGCAGAATCGAAATGCCGGTCAGTTGGGAACCAACCAGACAGGCGTCTATGAGGGTTATGTTGTACCCGCGGTGGCGGTCACTGACGAGCTCGAAAACATGGAGCTGGGTGTCAAAGCGGAACTTTTGGATAACCGGCTCCGCATAAATGCAAGTTTTTATTCAACTGAAATCACCGACTTGCAGGTGGCGCGCTTTGACCCCTCCAACGTCGCGTTTCTGGTCTTCCTTGAGAACGTAGGCGATGCAGAAACCCGGGGTATCGACATAGACCTAATGTGGGCGGCCACAGGGCGACTGACCATCGCGGGCGCGGCAAGCTTCCTTCACACCGAATTGACCAAGATCAATGATCAGCTGCAGGGTGTCAGTGTGCCGGTCGGGTCTGATCTGCCGTTGGCGCCAAATTTCTCAGGCAACATACGGGCACGCTATGACTTTGACTTCATGAGTGGCAACGCCTGGTTGAACGCCGCCCTAGTTCACCGGGGCAAAACGGTCAGCGGGATTGTCGGTAGTGCTGCTTTCATGGACGACACTCACAACCTCGCCTACGGGAATGATCCCGGCCTTGGCATTCAGGACGAAGGCGGAACCTTTGGTACGGTTGCTACGTCAAATGGCAGTCTGCCTTCAAACTCGCGCTATGAGAATGACTCCATGACCACCATCAATGTAGGAATTGGTTATGGTCGCGATAATTGGACGGCTGAACTGTTCATCAACAACCTTACCTCAGAGGAAGGGCATGTGGTGCAGCCCGCAGGTAAATTCACACCTGAGTCAAGTATGCTGAGACCGCGCACGATGGGTCTCCGGTTCGGTTACTCGTTCTGAACCAGTAGCTCAGTCAACCCAAAGGGCGATCATTTGGTCGCCCTTTTTTTTCGCGAAGGATTAATTCATGACGGGCAGCACTGTCCCTCCCAAGGCACTCGAGAGCATCCAAACCGAGCTGGCAAACGGTGCGCTAGACAGTGCTTTCGCAACGATACAATCCCAGTTGTCTACCCACCCAGATGATCCGAACCTGGGCTACTTGAAAGCGCTGTACCACCGGTTGTCAGGAGAACCCAAACTAGCCATCAAAACGCTGGGCATTCTGACTGCACAGTACCCTGATATGGCCCGGGCGCATCAGGAGGTTGCTGTAAACTCCGCAACATTGGGCCTGCAGAATCAGTGCAAAGAGGCCGCCGAAGCGGCGGTCAATCTTGATGCATCGCTACTGCAGTGCTGGCGCTTGCTCGAGAAAATCTATCAGCGGACCGCACCTGATAAGGTCGCCGAGGTACAGCAGCAGATTGAGATGTTGGAGGAGCTGCCAACCGAGCTACGCACAGTAGTGGGTTATATCTCAATGGGCCAGCTCAACGACGCCGAGCGGCTAGCCAAGTATTTTTTGCGGAGCAACAAGACGCACCCCGAAGGCATGCGACTTTTGGCCGAGGCACTCACACGAAAGGGGGTTTTAGACGAAGCGCAGTTTGTTCTGGAAACCCTGCATGAATTGCAGCCAGAGCATACTCAGGTGGCGTTGCAGCTGTTCCACGTTTTGATGCGGCGCCAGCGCTCAAATGCCGCCTTCGACATCGCACTCAAACTCAAGGAGCAGCATCCAGCGGACCATCAGCAAATCAGAGTGGTCTATGCGGCAGCATGCTTTGCAGTGGGCCGCACCGAGGAAGCCGCCGCGCTGTACGCCGGCCTCCAGACCGACTATCCGGATGATCACCTCATCCCAATCAATCAGGGGCATATTTATAATGCCGAGGGCGAGCGTGCGTTGGCCGTATCCGCTTTTCAAAAAAGCATCGAATTGAACCCTCTCCATGGCGACGCTTACTGGTGTCTGGCCAATACCAAGTCCTATAAATTTGACGCCTCTCAAATTCTCAAGATGAGAGAAGTCGAAGGAACACCCCAACTCGGCGATCTGGACAAGGCGCAGTTGTGCTTCGCCATCGGCAAAGCCTATGAGGACGCAGGAGAGTACGAAGAGTCATTCGACTTCTACGACAAGGGCAATCAGATTAAACGGCGGTCATCGCACTTCAACTCCGCACAACTGGAGAAGCGGATCAGTAGCCAAATTAAAGTCTGCACACCTCAATTCTTTCAGGACCTAACGGGCACCGGCGTATCCAACCCTGATCCTATTTTTATCGTCGGCATGCCGCGGGCGGGCTCGACCCTGCTGGAACAAATCTTGGCGTCCCACTCGGCAGTGGACGGGACGATGGAACTTCACAATATTTTGGATTTGGCAAAGAGGCTCCGTGGCCGGGATCTGCCCAACAATGAGGAACCTCGCTATCCGAAAATTTTGATGGACCTTGACCACGATCTGTTTCGCCAATTTGGTGAGCAATTTCTGGACCATACGCAGGTTTACCGCGGTGACGCGCCGTTCTTCATCGACAAAATGCCGAACAACTTTTTCCATATTGGTCTGATCAAGCTGATCCTGCCCAATGCAAAGGTGATCGACGCCCGGCGGCACCCCATGGCTTGTTGCTTCAGCGGCTTCAAGCAGCTTTGGGGCGAGGGGCAGGAGTTCTCCTATGGCTTGGAGCAAATCGGCACCTACTACCGGCAGTACGTGCGCTTGATGGCGCACTGGGATGAGGTGTTACCGGACTTTGTGCTCCGGGTACAACACGAAGATGTGGTGGACGATCTCGAGGGACAGGTGCGTCGACTGCTGGATTTCTGTGGCCTGCCCTTTGAGTCCGCGTGTCTGGACTTTCACAAGACTGACCGTACCGTGCGAACGCCCAGCGCAGAACAGGTACGCCAGCCTATTTATCGCACAGGGCTCGATCAGTGGCGCAACTTCGAGAAACACCTCGACCCCCTCAAGGTGGCCCTCGGCGAAGAGCTCCTCGAGGCATACGACATCGCACCACCACAATGATTTTCTGTGAATCGCAGCGGTTTATTTTTTTCGCAGTGCCCAAAACGGGCACCCATACGGTCAGAGAGGCTTTGCGCGTGCATCTGGCCGAGGGTGATTGGGAGCAACAGCTGCGCTACGGAAAGCAGCTATCCCCGTTACCCGAGATCGCGGCGGTGAATCATGGTCATGTCAGCTATCGACAACTCAGCGGCGCCATCGGCGTTGCCGCGCTGAGCGGGTTTTTTCGATTCGGCTTTGTGCGACACCCGTTTGACCGCTTTGTCTCCGTCTGTGCTTTTCTGGCGCGGACTGACCCCAGCTACGATCAAGACCCGACCGACTGGATGAAACGCGCCCTGCTTCGCCCCCAATTCTGTAAACGCGTACTGGTGGCGCCGCAGCACGCGCTACTCTCCGACGATTCGGGGGCGGTGGCGCTCGATTTCGTGGGTCGCTATGAATCTTTGCAGGCTGACTTTGACGCCGTCTGCGACCGCCTCGATTTACCCCGAGCAGCGCTTGGGCACCGCAACCGCTCCGAGCACGATGCTTACCAAAACCTGCTGGATGGCGAGCTGAGGGATGCGCTGTGGCAGCGCTACGAACAGGACTTCGTCGCCTTTAATTACTCCCCGTAACGAACTCTTTGGCCCGGCTGGGCCTGAGTGCTGCCGCGAGGAGCCGTTGGTTGATAATGGGGTTGATGCCGACTTTATTTGACTGAGTCACCAACACGCGGGGGTCTGGCTTTAGAGCACCCTGCGCCCGCTGCAGTAGCCTCTGGTATCCCTCAAATCCCTCCGCCATGAAGCCATAGAGCGACCAGTGATTACGCCAGTCATGAACCAGGTCAAAAAGCAGGTCGTGGTAATACTCCAATACGGCCATGTCGTTATCCGGGTTGGCTGAGCAATCCGCCATCAGTTCTGTCACGATCGCAGACATCTCTCCGGGGGCCATCACCGGTGCAGCGGGGAATCGCTCTGTCATTAAAGACGGGTTCGCCTGCTCGTCAAAGGCAACGCGGCTGGGTTCGCTTGATTCGGGACGTCGCTGTACTTGACGCACCATACGCCAGAAGCGGGCAGAGCCTGCAATATCAATTACCAGATGTATCCGGTCCGACGGGCTACCGTTAATCACGCGGTGACGACGCCATGAATCGAACAGCCAGGCTTCTCCAGCGGCCATGTGGACTTCTTCCTGACCACAAAAAAAGCGCACCGACGGCTCGGTGATTATCGGGACATGAATCCTTACCCGGCTGTACCAGTGGTAGTTAAAATCGACGTGCTCCTGCACCTCCGCGCCGGGCGCCAGTCGCATTAAACGGCTCCGGGCGACCACCTCCCCAAAACTGCTGACTACTTGCATGAGGTAAGGGGAGTTTTGAAGCACTTCGGTTGCGGCCATCTGGCCATCAAAACCGTCCCTGGGTTCACCATTGATAGCGACCAGTGGCACGGCTGTATTGCCCGGTAAACCCGAGGGGTGCGGCAGCCATTGCTCTGGCAACACACGCTCAACTTCGCCCGCCAATACCGCCGTATCAAAAATAAACGGCAGCTTTAGAAAGGCTCGGTCGAGTTCCATGCTGAAAACCTATCCGCTCTGGGCTTGAACCCACTCAAGAATAGATGAGAAGTCCCTCTGGCCATTGCCATCATTCTGGTGGGCCGCGTAGGCGCTCATCGCCTGCTTGCCCATTTGATTGTTGAGCCCACAGCTATCGGCAACCTCGCAGGCAAGCCCGAGATCCTTGACCATCAGATCGACCATAAAGCCGGGTTGATAATCGTTGCTGGAGGGCACGCCCTCCATGACATTAGGCCAGGGGTTATAAACCTGCAGTGACCAGTTATTCCCTGAGCTGGCTTTCATAATGTCTGAGAGCACGGCGGGATCTAGCCCGTGCGCCTCGCCCATGGCGAGCGCCTCGCAGGTACCGATCATATGCACCGCGAGCAACATGTTGTTGGCGGCCTTGGCGACCTGACCTGCCCCCGCTGGGCCCGCATGGAAGATTTTCTCCGCGCTGCCCATGCCCTCGAGAATCGGTCGCGCGCGGCTAAAAGCACTGGCCGTACCCCCGCACATAAAGGCGAGGGTGCCCGCTGCCGCTGCCGCTACCCCGCCCGAGACCGGTGTGTCCATAAAATCGATACCCACATCTGCCGCAGCTTCACCAACCTGTCGCGCCGTGGCGGCATCGATGGTACTGGCGTCCAGGATCAGCGTGTCTTTGGGGATCGTCGCCAGCAGGCCATCGTCGCCAAGGAAGGTCCCCGCCACATGTTTGCCAGCGGGTAGCATGCTGATAATCACGTCAGCATTTCCAGCCGCTTCAGCGGCCGAGGCCGCCACCGACGCGCCCTCAGCCGCCAGCGCAGCACAGGCGGCCTCGACGAGGTCAAAGACGGTTAATTGATGTCCAGCGGCAAGCAGGTTCTTGGCCATCGGCCCACCCATATTACCGAGTCCCAGAAAAGCGATTGTGGCCATGTGTTACTCCGGTAGTGCCAACGCCGGCATGGCAGATGGCGCAGTGAAGAAGGTGTCCACCACCGCGGCGGGCACCGAGGCGAGATCAGCATAGGTCCATGCCGGGGAGCGATCTTTATCGACCAGTAGCGCGCGGACGCCCTCCGCAAACTCCGGGTGACGCATGATATTGCATCCCAGTATCAGCTCGGACTCAAAGACCTCCTCCAAGCTCGCGCTCCGGGTTTGATTCAACTGCCGGAAAATCCAGGTCGCAGCCAGCGGTGAGCCATGGGCCAATCCGTCGCGCGCCCTGCCAAGCCACACGTCATCGCCCTGCCAGCCCAAGACCCGGGCATGAATCGTGGCGAGGTCGTCGCCCACCATCCATTCGTTAATCGTGTCGATGTGCGGCTCTAATTGCCCGTCCGGCTGTTCCGCACCCGCCACCATGTCAGCGAGCACCGCGCCAACAAGGGCATGGTCCGCATCCGCCTCACCAGACCATGCCTGCGTGGTCAGGCCGGCGAGCAAATCGGTCTTCTGCTCGTTAGCGAGGAAGTGCGTGCCCAGACCACAGAAGAGTGCATCCGTGGCATTGATATGGGACGAAGTCAGCGCCAGAAAGCGGCCCACCTGCCCCGGCATACGATTCAGGAACCAGCTACCGCCAACA
>Ga0181559_10001233_pt1 | contig 24923 bp, 22 predicted proteins | sample 011ome_21_FD_133752 | JGI IMG/M metagenome (GOLD analysis project Ga0181559, IMG submission 133752) | Coastal salt marsh microbial communities from the Groves Creek Marsh, Skidaway Island, Georgia - 011508AT metaG (megahit assembly) | ecosystem: Environmental > Aquatic > Marine > Intertidal...
ATTAAATAACGTTCAACTCTTTTCCGACCGATATGAAAGCCTCAACGGCTTTATCGAGATGGGCTCTTGTGTGAGCAGCCGACAACTGTACGCGAATGCGGGCTTTGCCCTTTGGCACCACTGGAAAGAAAAAGCCGATGACATAAATTCCTTGTTCTAGAAGCTTTTCGGCCATTTGCTGTGCGAGTTTTGCGTCGTAGAGCATTACAGGAACGATGGCCGAGTTTCCGTCGACAATATCAAACTGGGCTTCTTTCATCCGTTTTTTGAAATAGGCGGTATTCTCTCTAAGCTGATGAATCAGACTATTATCGCGCTTGAGGAGTTCGAATACCTTAAGAGAGGCCCCTACAATATTTGGTGCAAGAGAATTCGAGAACAAATACGGTCTTGAACGCTGTCTTAGCAGGGCAATGACCTCTTTTTTTCCGGTAGTGTATCCGCCCATGGCGCCACCTAAAGCTTTACCTAGTGTTCCGGTAATAATATCTATTTTGCCTAAGACTTCTTTGTCTTCAAGCGTTCCAATTCCTGTTTCGCCAATGAAACCAGCCGCATGGCATTCGTCTATGGCAACGAGGGCTTCATAGGTTTCGGCAAGGTCACAAACCTGGTTTAGTGGTGCAACCAGACCGTCCATTGAAAACACTCCGTCGGTTACAATCATTATGGTTTGAGAACCATCTTGGCGCGCCTGTTTCAGTTGAGCCTCTAGGTCTTTCATATTTCCGTTCTCGTAGCGGTAACGTTTTGCCTTGCACAAACGCACCCCATCAATAATTGAGGCATGGTTAAGGCTATCTGAAACGATGGCGTCTTCTGGACCCAAAAGGGGCTCAAAAAGCCCTCCGTTTGCGTCAAAGGCTGCAGCGTACAAGATGGTGTCTTCTGTGCCGTAAAAATGAGCGATCTCTGCCTCCAACTTTTTATGAATGTCTTGCGTACCGCAGATAAAACGCACTGATGACATTCCGAATCCATGTGAGTCTAGGGTATCTTTTGCCGCCTGAATTACTTCAGGATGCGAAGAGAGGCCTAGGTAATTATTGGCACAGAAATTCAATACTTCTTGCCCTGAAACTAAGGTAATTTCGGCTCCTTGCTTTGAAGTTATGACACGTTCAGTTTTGAATAACCCTTGATCTTTTAGGTCGTCGAGGGTGTCTTGCAATTGCTTTTGGAAAGCTTTTGGATACATAGAATGAAAAGTTAAATGGAGTGAACCGTAAGTCCTTTTTCGTGAGTACTAAGATAGAGAATGAAGCGCTGTTTTACCCTGTTTAGGCCGGTTTGATCAAGCTGATCGATAAGTTCACTATACTGATTGACTTGTTCTAAATGTTTGGGTGAGGGCATTCCTGTTTTGTACTCAATGAGTGTGTAGTCGTTTACGATACGTACTAAACGATCTGGAATCGCGATGCTACCAGACGGATCGAGAAGCTTAGCTTCGTTTTTGGCCCAAACCTCCTTTTGATAATAGGCCTTGAGTTCAGGGTGCTTGAGTATTTCATTCGCCCACCTTAAGCATTGTTTGAGTTGTACGTCATTGGCTTTGTCGCTTACCGAAGCTATAGCTTCTTCAATAGATTCAATACTATTGATACCACTCATGAACTCATGAAACAAAGTGCCCAAGGCCTGTGCCTCTTGAAGTACTGGTTCGGGATACGACAGGTCGAACGAAAGAGGCGCTGTGGGGGTTACAAAAGGAATCTTGTTTTCGGTCTCAGGCTGTTCGCCTTGCCCCTGAGCATTTAATCGCCCGATATCTGCCGTATTACCGCTGAAATGTTCAGCATAATGTGTTGCTAGGCAGTCCGTTATCAATGCCGGATAATGCACACCTTCTTTGTGTGCGGAAGGCGTTTCAGTGTAAATGAATAGGGCTTGCTTGGCACGCGTACAGGCGACGTAAAATTGGTTGAGATGATCGAGCTCTGTTTTCATGCGCTCTTTCTCATAAACCGCTTCTGATTTAGCGTGACCCTTCACGGTCTTAGAAGATAAAGGGAGCAGCATCTGTTGAATGGGGAGCACATCTGACACCTCGAGCCACTCTTTTTCGGTGTTTAACGAACGAGAGCGTTCTACGGCAAAAGGATAAAACACCACATCGAATTCGAGCCCTTTCGATTTGTGAACGGTAGTGATCCGAATAGCTTCTGTGTTTTCTGGCAAGGGTATAAAAAGCGATTCTTGACTGTCGTAATAATTTAGAAATTCGTGAATCCCTTCTCCTCGCTGCTGTTGCCTTTCATAAATCAATTCAAGTAAATAGTTGCAAAAGGCTGCATCGGTTTGACCTGCTTGAACGGTTAATCCCCCATCAGTGCTGAAGGGCAAACGGTCGATCACCTTTTTCATAAAGACGTAGGGATTCGTTTTGATAAGTTCTTCAAGCTTGATGTTGTGTGTGCTCAAATACTGCTCAAAGCTGTATAGGCGTCGTTTGCCTTGATCCCTAAGCGCTTTTTGAACGCGCTCGAAGCGTTCAGGGTGATGGCGTTCAATGCCGTCTATAACCTCAAAAGCAAACAGTGCATTAGAGGGCTCAAGGGTATAGCGCATCAGGGCTATGATGACCTTGATGCGTTCGTTGAGTTTGAGATCTAGGGCCTCCGATGAGATGACCTCAAAGCCCTTATCCATTAGATCGTGTGCCACTGTTGAGGCCTCAGCATTCTTAGAGACCAAAATGGCCATATCCTTGAGCGCATAACCGGCTGCAATGCATTGCTTTATGTCTTTGCGCAGTGCTTCTAATTGAAGATCGACCTTGGCTTCTTCACTGCGGTCTATCAGGCGAACCCCGACAAAGCCTTCTTCGTCCGAGAGATATTGCGGTTTGTGTTGGCGACTTGTGTTTTGGTAAAGGTCTTGATAAGCGTCATCCGTCAGCGCTCTTGCCCCGATAGAAAAGAGATGATTATTGAAGTCTATGAGGGTTGAAGCGCTTCTGTAGTTTGTGTCGAGCTTAGTGGCGGCGACTGATTTTGAGAAGTCGTTTGGCTTCTGGTCGTATAGTCTAATGAATTGTTCAACGTCTCCGCCTCTCCATCGGTAGATCGATTGCTTTGCGTCTCCTACAATAAAAGCTAAACCTTCGTCAATGGATTCTGATGAGGCCACCGTAGAAGTCAATAAAGGTTTGAGGTTGTTCCATTGAAATATCGATGTGTCTTGAAATTCATCAATAAAAAAATAGCGGTATTTTGAACCGATACGCTCATAGATGTAGGGAGCGGGCTGATCTGAAATAGCTGCACTAATAAGCGCGTTGAATTCGGCGATAGGCAACACCTCTCTCTTTGTTAATACCGATTGGTATAAATCAAAAATTCGACCCATTAGTGCATAGCTTCCGATTTGCTGGGAGATCGATTGAACACGACTTCTCTCCTGAAGGGCCAACACTAAATTGGGATAGGTTTTTTCAATGTGTTCTTGAAGTGCCGATGAGAACTCTTTGCCCTTTTTGAAATACGTCGCCTCTTGGATTTGCTTTACTACCGTTTCGGCTGTCAATTTGGGTTCATCAAGCCGCCCTTCGGCCATGGCTGAAAGATGATCCAGAATATAGACCTTAAAGACTTCTTTCCCTCCGGCGGCTTGGATTTGATCGAGTAATATCGATGCTTCTTGCTGAACCTCCTTTTCTTTCTGGTTGCATTTTTCATTGAGAAGCTTCTGCATTTCGAGTACGTCCTTTAGTTCGATGGCGTTTTCTTCAAAACGCATTCTTGAAGTTTCGCTGAGCAGTTCTTTGCTAAAATCCAAGAGAGACCTTGCAATGTCAAATGACTTTTCTTGATCGATGAGGTTGAGTGTCATGGTGCGCAATAGTTCTTCAAGTAGCGGATTATCTTGAAGTTCATCGATTAATTCTTCAATGGCCTCTCTCAGGTAATTCATGGGTTCAAGCGTGACCTCAAACCCGGGGTTGAGTGCAAGGTCTAAGGCAAAACTTCTAATCAGCTTATGCGTAAATGCGTCTATTGTGGTAAGTTCAAACCCAGCGTAATTGTGCAGGATTTCTTTTAGTACCGTCTCAGATCGTTTTTGAATGGAGGTCCTAGAAAGACCAAGGCCTTCTGAGAGCTCTTTGAGCATAGACTCTTTAGAGGCAGACGATCCTTCTGTTGCATAGGCAAAATAATGTAAGCTAGAGAGTACGCGCTCTTTCATTTCAGCGGCAGCCTTATTCGTGAAGGTGAGGGCTAGGATGTGCTGAAAAACACGGACGTCTGAAGAGCGTAATAGCAGCTCCAAATAGGTCTTAGCCAGGGTGTAGGTCTTACCAGAACCCGCAGCAGCACTATAAATTTGAAAGGGAGCCTCTATTAACATCTACTGTATGCAAAGTACACACTTTAGCCTTATTTTTGTAGAACTACTCATCTTAAAAACAGATAGATATGTCATTTGAATTACCCAATTTACCGTATGCACATGATGCACTAGAGCCGCATATCGATGCGCGCACTATGGAAATTCACCACGGAAAACACCATGCAGGCTATACTGCCAAGCTAAATGCGGCCGTCGAAGGTACCGCCAATGAGGGTAAATCGATCACCGATATTCTCAAGGGCTTAGATATGAGCAACGGAGCGCTTCGCAATAACGGAGGAGGATATTACAATCATAACTTATTCTGGGAAGTAATGACCCCTAATGGTGGAGGCGCCCCTAGCGGAGATTTAGCTGCTGCTATTGACAAAGCTTACGGTTCTTTCGAAGGATTTAAAGACGCTTTCAGAAACGCTGCCGCTACTCAATTTGGTTCTGGATGGGCTTGGTTGTGCGTACATAAAGGAGGAGCCGTTGAAGTTTGTTCGACTCCAAATCAAGACAATCCACTTATGCCAGGGGTAAGCTGCGAAGGAACACCAATCTTAGGATTAGATGTTTGGGAGCACGCCTATTACCTCAACTACCAGAACAGACGTCCAGATTATATCAATGCGTTCTTTAACGTGATCAACTGGGATAAAGTAAGCGAGCTCTACGCTGCTGGAAAATAAGTTCTAATATTGATTGAGGATTAGTACGCTCGTGAGCGTTTGCCCTCAAAGAAGTTTATAAATGCACGGTTGACTACCTTGCTCCCTCCTGGAGTAGGATAGTTCCCCGTGAAATACCAGTCTCCTTTGTTTTCAGGACAGGCCCTGTGAAGGTCTTCAATGGTCTGAAATAGAATCTTGACCGGAGCCTTCATATCACTTGGACGCAGGAGTTCTGCAATTTTCTGATCGAGTTCTTCAGAGGTGAACGGAGCATAGACTTCTTTCACATGATTCACCACTTCACTTGCATCTTTCTCTAGACTCGCCACACATTTGGTGTAAATATCCTTTAGCTGATCTTCGGTGTTTCGCACTTTGTGTAAGGCAATAGCCGCTCTAAAGGCGATGAAGTCTTCAAGGCGCGCCATATCGATTCCGTAACAATCGGGATAGCGAATTTGAGGGGCTGACGATACTACCACTATCTGTTTGGGATTGAGACGGTCTAGCATTCTCAAAATAGACTTTTTAAGGGTGGTTCCGCGTACGATACTGTCGTCAATAATGACGAGGTTATCGGTCGTTTTCACCGAGCCATAGGTGATATCGTATACGTGTGCTACCAAATCGTCACGACTGCTGTCTTGAGTGATAAAGGTTCTCAGCTTTGCATCCTTGATGGCCACTTTTTCGATCCGTGGACGGACCATAAGCAAGTCATCAAGTTCTTCTTCAGACATGCTGCTGCCTTTCTCTAAAATCTGCGCCTTTTTGAATGTGTTGAGACGAGTTTGCGCCTCAGAGATTAGCCCTAAGAATGAGGTTTCTGCGGTATTTGGGATGTAAGAGAACACGGTGTTGAACAGATCCCCATCAATGGCGTCGCTCACGCGGTTGAATACATAGCGACCAAGCGCTTTACGCTCTTGATAGATGTCTTCATCGCTACCTCTTGAGAAGTAAATGCGCTCAAATGAGCAAGCCTTTTTTTCTAAGGCCTCTAATACTTGCTCAAGCTGTACTTGGCCTGATTTTTTCACAATGAGGGCTTGACCCGGATCGATTTCGTGAATCTGGTCTTTCTTCACATTAAAGACTGTTTGAATCGCAGGACGTTCTGAGGCTACGACTACAATCTCATCGTCTTGGTAGAAATAGGCAGGACGTATTCCGGCAGGATCTCTCAAAACAAAAGAGTCTCCGTGCCCTATGAGTCCGGCCATGGCGTATCCGCCATCCCAGTTTTTGGCCGCTTTTCTCAAAATACGCGCTACGTCTAATCGCTCAGCAATAATGGCCGAGGCTTGTCTTTTATCGAAGCCTTCGCGCTTAGCGTCTTTGTATAACTTGGCCACGGCATCGTCTAAGAAGTGTCCGATACGCTCCATAACCGTCACCGTGTCTGCCATTGCCTTCGGATGCTGACCAATGCTTACGAGTTCATCGAACATCTCTTTTACATTGGTCATGTTGAAGTTTCCGGCTACGATCAGGTTACGATGCATCCAGTTGTTCTGACGTAAAAACGGATGAACACTTTCAATGCTGTTTTGTCCGAAAGTACCGTAGCGCACATGTCCGAGCATAAGCTCTCCAAGGTATGGGACGTTTTCTTTTAAGAATTCGAGATCATCAACCTGTTCAGGATGGGCATCTAAAACGCCCTGAATGCGGGTATTGATCTGGTCAAAAATGTCTTGAATGGGCTGTTTTTCAGCGGATCTCACACGAGCGATATAGCGTTCGCCAGGTTCCATGTCGAATTTGATGGTAGCAATTCCAGCCCCGTCTTGCCCGCGGTTGTGCTGCTTCTCCATCATGAGGTACATCTTGTTTACCGCATAGAACGCAGACCCGTATTTTTCTTTATAGTATTCGAGTGGTTTGAGAAGTCGGATAAGGGCTATTCCGCATTCGTGTTTGATCGCATCACTCATGAGATAGTTGTTTTAGTCGAGTTCGATGACACATTGGGTGAGTGTTCTGAACACCTCTAATCTTGAGGCGATTTCGTCACGGGTCAGGGACTCCATCCGGTCTGTTCCGAGTTTTTCAACGCAGAACGAGGCGAGGTTGGCGCCATGTATAAGGGCGCTCTTGAGTCTATCGAAAGAAATATGTCGAGATTCAGCGAGGTAGGCTGAAAGTCCTCCTGCAAATGTGTCACCGGCCCCTGTAGGATCATAGACTTCTTCTAGGGGTAAAGCTGGAGCAAAAAAGACCTGATCATCATGAAACAACAGCGCTCCGTGCTCTCCTTTTTTAATCACTAAGTATTTGGGACCTTTGGTCAGAATTTTTTTCGCTGCTTTCACCAAAGAATATTCTCCTGACAATAAACGGGCCTCTTCGTCATTGATGGCTAGCACATCAATGCGCTCTAGAACGGCGTCTAGCTGATTTGGGGTGTGCTCCATCCAGTAATTCATGGTATCAAGAATTACTAGGTTTGGGCGCTTTTCCATCTGATCCAAAACACTCATCTGTACCGAAGGGTGCAGATTACCGAGCAACAATACCTCGGCATCTTTAAAGTGATCTGGAACTTTCGGATTGAAATCTGCTAGCGTATTGAGTTCTGTCACTAGCGTGTCACGGCTATTCATGTCGTTGTGGTACTTTCCCGACCAAAAGAAGGTTTTACCGTCTGAGATTTGCTCCACACCATCGAGATTGATGTTTTTGCTTCTCAAGAGGTCGAGGTGTTTCTCTTCAAAGTCCCCACCTATCACAGACACAATTCCCACTTCAACATTAAAATGACTTGCAGCAAGAGCGATGTATGAGACAGATCCCCCGAGGGTTTTTTCAGTGCGGTCGAAGGGCGTTTCAATAGCATCGTATGCTAGAGTACCTACCGCCAATAATTTTGACATGAGCGTGATTTGACTACTTGTGCAAATATAAAAGGTTTATTCGTTGTCAGAAGCTTCATTGAAACCGGAGTCTTCCTTTAGATTTGGCTGCTTTGATGCCGCTACGGCTAGTGCGTCGCAACGCTCGTTTTGGGGGTGATTATTGTGTCCTTTGATCCAAACGAAGCGGACTTGGTGCTTTCTAAACTCAACAAGAAATTGCTTCCAGAGGTCGGCGTTCTTTCGATCTTTAAAGTGTTTCCGTTCCCATCCAAAGACCCATTTTTTCTCTACCGCGTCGGCGACGTATTTTGAATCGGTATATACAGTGACTTGCATACCGTCTGACTTCAGTTTTCTGAGACCCTCGATAACAGCTAATAGCTCCATTCGATTGTTTGTGGTGTGCTTAAAGCCCTCTGCGAATTCTTTGCGGTAGCGTTTTTCGGGCCATTCGAGTACGATTCCGTATCCGCCCGGACCTGGATTTCCGCGGGCTGCCCCGTCGGTGTACAGATTAATCTGCATGAGTGAGTAACTTTTCGATCACCTTTGGGTAATAGGCGTGTTCTAGGCCGTGAATTTTTTCGGCCAGTGACGATGAGGTGTCTTGCGGACTGACCTCAACGGCGTATTGCGCGATGATGGTTCCTTCGTCGTAATGTTCGTTTACATAATGTATGGTGATACCGCTCTCTTTTTCGCCTGCTGCAATAACCGCTTCATGAACATGAGCGCCATACATCCCTTTGCCCCCAAATTTTGGCAATAAGGCCGGATGGATGTTGATAATTCGCTCTTGAAAGGCTGCTATCCACGGTTCAGGAATCTTAAGCAGATAGCCTGCTAGAACAATGAGATCGGGATTGAGTTGTTGAAGCATGGCTAAAAAAGCGGTGCTTTTTAGGGCCTCTTTTGAGAGATAGGCGGCGCTAACCTCGAGTTCTTTGCAGCGGTCAAGAACCCGTGCTTCTTTTTTATTGGTAAAAACAAAGGTGATTTCTACCTCGCTATGGGATTGAAAATAACGGACGATATTTTCTACGTTAGTTCCTGAACCTGAGGCAAAAAGCACTATTTTAGACATAGGGAGTGAAGGGGTTATGCTGTTAAGCGAAGGTAATAGAATCCGCCTTAAATCCTTAATCTTCTTTGTATAGCAAAGTTTTATACATTTGCCGAGATATAATTTTTAAAAACGAAGATATGTCAGACATTGCATCAAGAGTTAAAGCGATTATCGTTGACAAATTAGGAGTTGACGAGAACGAAGTTGTACCTGAGGCTAGTTTTACAAATGATTTGGGTGCAGACTCTTTAGATACAGTTGAGCTCATCATGGAATTTGAGAAAGAATTTGATATTCAGATTCCAGACGACCAAGCAGAAAATATTGCCACTGTAGGTCAAGCCATTTCTTATATAGATTCATCTAAGTAAGACCTCAAACGGCTTAAAATTACTATCCATGTGCGCCCAGGTGCACATGGATTTTTTATATCTTCAATCGAATAAACACGCTTGTAATGAAGAACCTAAAACGTGTAGTGGTGACGGGAATGGGCGCGTTAACTCCCATAGGAAACACCCTTGAAACGTATTGGAATGCATTAATTGCAGGAAAGAGTGGAGCAGGAATGATTACGCGTTTCGACGCTGAGAAATTTAAGACACGCTTCGCTTGCGAACTTAAAGACTACGATGCGACGACGTATTTCGACCGTAAAGAAGCGCGTAAGCTGGATCCTTTTGCGCAATATGCGATGATCGCGGCCGATGAAGCGATTGTGAATTCAGGCCTTGATCTAGAGAAGATCGATAAATACAGAACAGGTGTTATCTGGGGTGCCGGAATTGGAGGGCTCGAGACCTTTCAAAATGAAATCCTTGAGCACGCCAAGGGAGACGGAACACCGCGATTTAATCCTTTTTTTATTCCAAAAATGATTGCTGATATTGCCCCTGGACATATCTCAATCAAACACGGGTTTATGGGGCCTAACTATACTACGGTATCGGCTTGTGCTTCTTCAGCTAATGCCATTATAGACGCAATGAATACGATCCGTTTGGGGTACTGCGATGTAGTGGTAACTGGTGGATCTGAGGCCGCCGTCAATATTGCCGGTGTGGCCGGATTCAATGCCATGCACGCCTTGTCAACGAATAACGAATCATTTGCGACAGCCTCGCGCCCATTTGACGCGACTAGAGATGGTTTTGTGCTCGGTGAAGGAGCGGGAGCTCTCATATTAGAAGATTTGGATCACGCTTTAGCACGTGGGGCCAAGATCTACGCCGAAGTAATAGGAGGGGGTCTTTCAAGTGACGCCTATCACCTCACTGCTCCGCATCCAGAAGGAATAGGAGTGACTCGAGTGATTCAGAACTGCTTGAACGATGCGGGCATTACTCCTGAAGATGTTGATGCCATCAATACCCACGGAACCTCTACTCCGCTAGGGGATGTTGCCGAACTCAAGGCGATTACTAAAGTATTCGGAGATCATGCTAAGAACATCAATATCAACTCTACTAAGTCGATGACCGGTCACCTGCTAGGGGCTGCCGGAGCGATTGAAGCGATTGCTTCTGTGTTATCGATTGAGCACGGAATCGTTCCGCCTACCATCAATCACTCAACGGTAGACGATCAAATCGATCCGAGCTTAAACCTTACGTTGAACAAGGCTCAAAAGAGAGATGTTGAGGTAGTGATGAGCAACACCTTTGGTTTTGGCGGACACAACGCTTGTGTAGTACTTAGAAAACACAACGCTTAAGGTGTATGAAATTTGGCCGTGCCTTTGAACGCTCTTCTTCTTCAGATAAGGGTGAATTCAATGCGGCCATGAAGGCTATCCTAGGATTTAAGCCAAAAAATCTTTCTTGGTACCAGCGGGCCTTTACGCACCGTTCAATGAATCAAAAGGACGATAAAGGAAATCCGTTAAACTACGAGCGCCTAGAGTTTTTAGGAGATGCGATGTTAGGAGTGATCATTTCAAAGCATTTATTTAAGGAGGTCCCTAACGGCAATGAAGGCTATCTCACTAAGATGCGCTCTAAGATTGTGAGCAGACAGCATCTAAATGAACTTGGAAAGGAGCTTCAACTCAATACGTATTTAGAGAGTAAGATAGGTCCTGAGCAATTTGGAGATAATATCTACGGTAACCTTTTTGAGGCCCTTGTAGGTGCCATTTACCTGGATCGGGGTCACGACTATTGTGAGCGCTTTATCCGCACGCGCGTGATCGATCCGCATGTAGATATTGAGCGACTAGAAGGAAAGGTCATGTCGTACAAGAGCCTTATGATAGAGTGGTGTCAAAAACAGAAGAAGGATTTTCATTTTGAGATCGCCGAAGATCAAGGCGTCGATGACAGACCTCATTTTTCGGTCAAATTCACCATTGATCATAAAGTGGTCAGCAGGGCGCGTGAGACCTCTAAAAAACGCGCAGAAGAAAAGGCGGCTCAAAGAGCCTATTACGCTATGCAAGATCACATAAACGCTTCGAAGAATGGCTAAGCACATCTTAAAAGTAGCCGTCGATCAAGACGATACCGCGATCATTGCCTTGCACAGCGAATTGCCCGACTATCAACTCGCCTTTCGATTGAACAAAGAAATTGGGATAGGATTGAAGCGCGAAACTGAAGACTTAGAATACGGTCAAGGGTATTTTTTTCCGTGGTACGCTTTCGATCACCAAAAGCATTTTAGCCGCTACACCTTGATTCAAAATAAACTCAAAACTTCAGTAGACACGAGTGCGCAAACCGATCTGTTCTCAGCAAATGCTTTTGAATCAAATTATTATGTGCTTCCGGAGTATAAGCATATCGACTATTTACTCAAAATTGAAGGAGAATCTGAAGATCATTTAACTTACATCTTAGAGAAACTTAAAGCACTTGATGAAATTGTTATGGCGTATGCCCTAAATTCGCAGCAAATCAAGTCAAAAACGAACCTAATCTATTAATCACATGTCTTTGAAAAAAACCAAGATACTCGCAACCCTCGGACCTGCAACTTCTTCTAAAGAAGTGCTGAAAGAAATGATGCTTGCCGGAGCGGATGTTTTTCGTTTGAATTTTTCTCACGCCGATTACGAGGGAGTAAAAGAGAAGGTGCGCATTATTCGAGAATTGAACCAAGAATTAGGTCGTAACACAGGTATTCTTGCGGATCTTCAAGGACCAAAGCTCAGAGTGGGTGCCATGAAAGAAGGCGTAGTTCTTGAGCCAGGAGATAAGATTGCATTCAAGACCGGAGAGCGTTTTGAAGGAGACGCCAATGCGGCTTATATGACTTATGAGGCTTTTCCTCGAGATGTGAAGCCAGGAGAGCGTATTTTGTTAGATGACGGAAAGCTCATCTTCAAGGTGCTCGACACCAATAAGGTAGATACTGTAAACGCTGAAGTAGTTCAAGGGGGTCCTCTGAGGTCTAACAAAGGAGTGAATCTACCCAATACGGCTATTTCGTTACCTGCGCTTACAGAGAAAGACATAGAAGATGCCATCTTCGCCATTTCGTTGGAGGTAGATTGGATGGCGCTTTCGTTTGTCCGTCATGCTCAAGACATCAAGGACTTACAAGAGCTTATCGCGAAGCACTCTTCGTACAAGATCCCAATCATTTCAAAAATTGAGAAGCCAGAGGCGATCACTAATATCGACGAAATTGTCGCACACAGCGACGGAATCATGGTGGCGCGAGGAGACCTCGGGGTTGAGGTTCCGGCAGAAGAAGTTCCGCTTTTACAGAAACAACTCGTTCAAAAATCAAAGGAGGCCAGAATCCCTGTTGTCATTGCCACTCAGATGATGGAAACTATGATGGACAGCCTCACACCTACACGCGCTGAGGTCAACGACGTGGGGAACTCAGTCATGGATGGAGCCGACGCAGTGATGCTCTCAGGAGAAACCTCTGTGGGAAAATATCCTGTTCAAGTCGTCGCCAAGATGGCTGCCATTATTCGTGCAGTTGAAAATGTAGAGACGGTATGCCGTCCGACTGCGCTTCCGCGAATTAAAACAGAACGTTTTATCACTAAGGCGGTTTGTTATCACGCCGCACTAATGGCGACTGAGATTCAGGCCAAGGTGATCGGAACACTAACGAATTCAGGATATACAGCATTTCAGGTTTCTGCATGGCGTCCGAATTCTTACATACTTGCCTTTACCGATAACAAGCATATCTTGGGCCGATTGAATCTGTTATGGGGAGTGTACGCGTTTTATTACGACAAGTACAGTTCTACAGATAAGACCGTGACGGATATCAATCAAATGGCAAAAGAAAAAGGCTTCCTTGAAACAGGAGACATGGCGATTACCCTTACTTCGGTGCCTATTGAAGAGAAAGGAATGGTCAACAGTCTCCGCGTTACCCAAATCTAAGAATGCCGTTAGAGGTCGAAAAGAAGTTTTTAGTAAACACCGAAGTTTTGGCTGATCAAATTGAGCTCGAAAAGCTTCAGGTCAAGACATTAAAACAGGCCTATCTGGCTTCTTCTTCAACGGCCGTAGTACGTGTTCGACGCGACGAGTATAAAGCTTACTTAACCGTGAAGCAGCGCTCTTCTGGCGTGAAACGGATTGAGGTAGAGCGTGAGCTTTCAATAGCTGAGGCAGAAGAATTATTTGAGCTATGCCCTTCATCTTTAGTAGAAAAGCGACGTTACTACATTCCACTTAAAGAGCTTACTATTGAGCTCGATGTCTTTTTAGGGGCAAATGAAGGACTGGTCTTGGCGGAGGTTGAATTTACCAATGAGCAACAGGCCCAGGCCTTTATACCGCCTTCTTGGTTCTTAGATGAGGTCAGTGCAGATCACCGGTACTACAATCATTATTTGAGCGAGCACCCTTATTCGAGTTGGACGTCTTAAACGACTCCTTTGAACTGTTCTAAAAAGCGCATGTCATTCTCACTTAACATGCGGATATCTGGAATTTGGTACAGCAGAAGTGCGATACGATCAATTCCCATACCGAAGGCATATCCAGAGTATACCTCTGGATCGATTCCGCAGTTGCGCAACACATTAGGATCTACCATTCCGCATCCCATAATCTCTAACCAACCGGTACCCTTAGTCATTCGGTAATCAGTTTCAGTTTCGAGCCCCCAATACACATCTACCTCTGCGCTTGGCTCGGTAAAGGGGAAGTAAGAAGGGCGGAGTCTGATCTTAGACTTTCCAAAGAGCTTAGTCGTGAAGTATTGCAGGGTCTGTTTGAGGTCTGCAAACGAGACGTCTTTGTCGATGTACAATCCTTCAATCTGATGAAAGAAGCAATGCGATCGCGCTGATATATCCTCGTTGCGGTATACTCTTCCTGGAGAAATGGTTCGAATAGGAGGTTGATGCTCTTCCATATGGCGAACCTGAACCGATGAGGTGTGGGTGCGAAGCAATATATCCGGATTCGTCTGGATGAAGAAGGTGTCTTGCATATCCCTTGCCGGATGGTAGTCTGGCAAATTCAATGCAGTAAAGTTGTGCCAATCGTCTTCAATTTCAGGTCCTTCTGAGACCCCAAATCCGATAGAAGAGAAAATATCGACGATCTTATTTCTTACGATACTAATGGGATGACGACTTCCTAATTCATAAGGAAACCCGGGTCTGCTAAGATCTAATGCAGGTCCTGTAGAAGGGGCCTTAGCGGAAGCACTCTCTTGTTTCAGTTGTTCTACTTTAGCCGTGGCGGCCTGTTTAAGTTGATTGATCGCTTGACCAACCGACTTGCGCTCAGAAGCCTCTACATGCTTAAAAGATGCGAATAAATCGTTGAGTTTTCCTTTTTTCCCTAGGTATTCAATCCTAAAAGCTTCGATCTCTTTAGGATCTGTACTCTTAAATGCTTCAACTTTTTTTAGTAAATCTTCGATTTGAGCAATCATCGCCTCGTTTTGGGGCCTTAAAAGTAGTAAAGGATTTTCAAAGACTCTAGCTTGTGAGGTCTCTAAAAGCAAAAAGGGCTTGAATGACTTTGTATGCTATTCTCATAGGGTTATATTTATGATACTTATTTAATAGAATGAATCTTTTAGCGCCATCACGTTTTCAATCCATTATCGCAGCGATTTTTTTGCTGATGTTTTGTGCGTCTGAATTTTCTATCTATACGCTTGACACTGCGGACGAAATAGTGCAATTAGAACTTGAATCAGAGGATGCAAACGATACAGATGAAACTTCTGAAGTCAAGGATCAGATTAGCGATGTCTTTTTTGAAGACCATGCGGCAAGAGGTCATTTTATGGCGCGTAATGTTGCAAGTGTTTCTAAAAACCCCCCAGGTGAGACCTCTTTAGGTGTTCGTGAAACCTTATCCGAACCACCAGAACTGAAGGCGTAATTCGGTCTATAATTTCAGTTTCTCACTTATTCTAATGTTATCATGTTTAAAAGTTCAAAGGCAGACTTTCCTGCCAGTATTGAATTGTTTGTTGTTGCCATTCCATTGTGTCTTGGAATATCTCTAACGCTCTTCAAAATTTATAAAACCTATTGTCCTTGTAGTGGAGAATTTAATTCCGTAGGGATATTGAAGAATTAACTTAAAAAAAGCATCTGAATTATGAAAAATATATTTTCTAACATAAAAGGGGACGTCTTGGGTGGACTTACTGCAGGTATAGTTGCCCTTCCATTGGCATTAGCTTTTGGGGTCAGCTCAGGCTTAGGTCCTAGCGCTGGACTTTACGGCGCTATTTTCTTAAGTTTTTTTGCTGCTTTATTTGGAGGTACCCCTACACAAATATCAGGGCCCACAGCTCCAATGACTGCCGTAAGTATGGTAGTGATTGCTTCCATTTTAAGTGTACATAACGGATCAATTGCACAAGCACTTCCCTATATATTAGGAGTCTTTTTACTAAGCGGTTTATTTCAAATCGCACTCGGGCTCATGGGTGTAGGAAAATATATTAAATACATTCCTTACCCAGTAGTCTCTGGGTTTATGACTGCGATAGGTGTAATTATTTTAATTACTCAAATTTTACCTGTAGTGGGTTATGATGTAAAAGACGATGATTTTTATGTAGACCAATTCAAACCACTTGCAGAAGAAAAAATACTTGAACAGATATTACTTGATGAATCTAAAGAGGGTTTATTAGTTCTTGAAGATTTCGAAGAAACCATCAAAAGAGCTGAGAAAGTCAATGAGAGCGCCATTTATGATGAAGCTGTAAATTTAGCGAAAAACAATTCTTCAGGTGTGGTGGGAACCCTGCGCACACTGCCACGCGCTTTAGGTGGGATCAATTGGTTAGAAGTGATATTGGCATTGAGTACTATCGTTATTATTTATGGATTTAAAAAAATCACTACCGCCATACCCAGCACACTTGTAGCATTACTTCTTGTTTCTGGAATTGCCGTAGGGTTTGGTTTAGATTACAAATCAATACAACAAATCCCCGAAGGATTTCCCAAAATTCAATGGTCCCTGTTTACAGAAGTCAGTTATGTCCAACTTATCCCTTACATCTTAACAGCACTTACCCTGTCTCTATTAGGGGCCATAGACTCCTTATTGACTTCGATTGTCGCTGACAACTTGACCAAAACGCGACACCTTCCCAATAAAGAATTGATTGGTCAAGGTATTGGAAATTCAATTGGAGCTCTTTTTGGAGGAATTCCAGGAGCGGGAGCCACAATACGAACAGTGGTAAATATTCAATCTGGAGGAAAAACCCGAATTTCAGGTATGGTGGCTGCAGTAGTACTTTTGGTAATCTTATTAGCATTGAGCTCTGTGGCTTCTCAAATTCCAGCTGCAGTGTTAGCGGGAATTTTGGTAACAGTGGGAATAGGAGTGATGGATTACAAAGGATTAAATACTTTATCCAAGATGCCTCGAGCAGAGGTGATAGTGATGGGGGTCGTTCTTATTTTAAGCGTCTTTTGGAATTTGGTTTATGCTGTTGGAATAGGACTTGTCCTGGCCTCCCTATTCTTTATGAAAAAAATGGGGGATATTGCGCAGGAAGATGCCCGCGTTTCTTCCATTTCCGAAGAAATAGCGTGGAAGGATGAAGCCCAGCTGAGCGAATCCTTTAAGGAAAGAGTCTTTATTAAACACCTTAGTGGACCCTTGTTTTTCGGTTTTACCTCTGAATTTATAATCCTTTCCAAACAAATACCTAATACAGCAAGTATCGTCATAATTAGAATGGATATGGTTCCTTATATAGACCAATCGGGTCTTTTTACACTAGAAGATGTTTTAATGGATTTGATTGATAAAGAAATTGAAATTCTGATCGTAGGGATTCAATCGCAACCCAAATACTTAATGAAAACCATAGGGATTATAGGAAAAATGATACCGGAGGAAAATATATTTGAGCAATTTACCGATTGCAAATCTTTTGTAATTTCTAAAGAAGCTCAAATTAAAGCCTAAATCTGTGTCTCTTTCTTTAAATACACCCTTTTAATTTTTAGCAGAAGGAAGGGTATAGCGTTAATGGTTCCCTAAAAGATATAGTTGTGCTGCATCTTAGAGCATAGGAGGAGGGATTTCGGATACCTTAGAGCGATTTCCAAACTAAGCCTCTATGGAGATTGATGTGCGTAAGACGCAATCCTCGGATTACGACCATGTAGAAGCATTACAAGATTTTGGATACATACCCAAGGAGAGTAATAATAGCTCGTAAGTGATCTCACTGCGCTGGATAGCAGAAAACCTCCTCAAAAAAGAGGGTCTTAAGCAGTGATTAGTCTAAAAAAGATACCTCGCCATTCTTTACATTGTAAATGGCGCCGATGATTTTTATGGCGCCTCTCTCTTCCATGTCTCGAAGCACGTTAGAATAGGTTTTGATGTTTTGGACGGTGAGTTTAATATTTTCTAAAGCTACCGCATCAACAAAGCTGCTGTTTTGAGAAGTACGCTGTGTCGGATCAGTAGGCTCTTTTACATTTTGAATTGCTGGATTGATTTTAGCAAGCAAGGAGGTGAGATTGCCCAACTCTGCTTTGTCACAAGCGCCTTTAACGGCCCCACAAGAAGTGTGGCCAAGGACAACCACTAGTTTAGCTCCCGCAATTTTACATCCAAACTCAAGACTTCCTAAAATGTCTTCATTGACAATGTTACCGGCAACCGTTGCCCCAAAAACATCGCCGATTCCTTGATCAAAAATGAGCCTAATCGGCACTCTAGAATCTATACAACCAAGTATACAGGCGAAGGGATATTGCCCCGATGCCGTTTCTGCAATTTGAGTTGCGAATTCTCGCTTTTGTCTAATTCCTTCCAGAAAACGCAAATTGCCTTTTTTCAAAAGTTGGATGGCAGTTTCAGGGGTTATTTTAGATTGAGCTTCGGCAGTGAGGGTATGCATTTCTTCGAAAATAAAGGAGATAAACTCAAAGATAGGACAATTTAATTCACTAAGCAGATAGCCTAGTTACTCAGCTTTATTCTACGCAATTCGCTGTCTTTCATCCAGCCTGACTGCCCATTGGCAATTCGAATCTGAGTATATTCCTGAAAGCGTTCTAGTATTTGAACCTTGGTACCCTCGTGCAGTTCAAATACCACCGGAGCCTCTTCTTTAGGCTCTGAAAGTACCAAGACCCTTGTGGCATAGACAATGGCAGACTGATCTTTCTCGACAATATTTTTAGCTTTTAACGTGAGCCCAAACACTCCAAATGCCAGGACATAAAATAGGATTGAAGCCGTCATCCAAAGACGCTTTCTCGCCTTTCGATAGTATATAAATAGGACGAGGCCAGAGACCCCAAAAACGATGCTAATCAACGCCCAAAACTGTATAGGAAGTGCAGAAAAGAAGCTCTTGACTACACGTTGCCCAAAAGGAAGTGGTAGGGGATCAATTTTGTCTAGCCTTTGGTTTTCTGCAAACGTGAGGTTGTTTAGGATGCGCTCATCTGTTGGGTCTAACAGCAATCCTCTTTCGTAGTAAAGTATGCTAGCAGCCGTTTTATCACTTTTGAAGTAGGCATTACCAAGATTTAGATAGAGCTCTACTGAATGAATCCCTTGACCTAAGATGGTTTGATACAGTGAGATTGCTTTTTCGTACTCTTCTGCAACATAGGCCTCATTGGCTCGGGCAAATAAATCATTCGGTTCATCCGATTGGGATACTGCCCAGGACGTGCATAGAAGAAAGATGAAGAAGTATCTTATAAAACTCATTTTTCGTTCGCTTTTGATTGAATCAAGTCTACCAAGCGTCGCAGGCTATTCATGTCCGTTTTCATATCACTACTACTTGCCGGACTGTACTTGATCAGATTGACCTTATTCATTAGTGCTATTATCTCATCTGAATCTTCTTCGTTGAGCGAGATGTTATCTAGAAGGCCCTTGAGTTGATTCTCAGAAATCCCCATAGTACTTTGAGCGATCAAGAGAGACAATGAGTGATCTAGAATTTTAGATACGGCATCGTAGAAGGCATCTTTATGGTTAGAAGACAATGCCTTTTCGGCTTCATCTGAAAGCTGCTTGAGGCGTTTTTGATGGGAGCGTTTGATTTTTGAGGCACTTGTTCTTTGGGTAGAAAGGACAAATTTTTGCACAAGACTTATAAGTACAGCAGCTCCAATGAGCAGTAATAATAGGTAAAGATGAATCTTTCCTCCGGGCCAAGCGCTTTTTGAAATAGGTACAAAAACAGAGCTAAAGGCATTTGAAACAAAGGCGTTGGATGTATTTAATGAAGGACTGTTTTCTGTCGTTGCTTCCGTTGTATTCGATGAAGTAGAGGTTGAAGCCCTTGTTGGACCGTTTTCGACTTCTATGCTTATTGCATTAGAATCTAAGCTGACATACTCCTCTTTTTCGGGATCGAAATAATTGAAACTAAGGGCATCTACGGGGTAACTTCCGACATATCGCGGAACCACCGTATAGGTTTCACTTACCTTACCGCGCATACCCTTACTGCTTACGGTTACCTCATCGCTGAACTCGGGTTCGTAAAGCTCTAAAGAAGACGGTAGGTTCAATTCGGGGAGCCTTAAGAGTTTTAAGTTTCCTGACCCAGAAACTTCTACACGAATTTGTAATGATTCGTTGGCGTCTAGTCTCGTTTTGTCTGCAGTGGCATTAAAGTCAAATGAACCCACCGCTCCACTAAAGTTTTCAGGACGCCCTTCTGCGGGTAATGCTTTGACGTTGATCACTGACGAACCGGCAGAAACTACTTTAGTTGCTGATCTGAGAATGGGATCTCCAAAAAAGTCTCGACGGCCTGTAGGAATCTGAACATAGAGTTCAAGCGAAAAGGGTTCGATAGGAAGCTCACCTGATTTTTGCGGATAGAGCACAACCTGCTTGAGATCGACTGCATTAAAGACCTCGTTTCTGTAAGTAGTTTTGCGCGTTTCATATTCGCTAATAGAAATGTCTTGACTCCAGAAATTATTATAAGCCGGATTGTCGACGGGCACGAAGTTGTTAATGTAAACTTGAGGAGAAAAGTAGAGGGTATAGGTGACCAACACGGCCTCGTTTTCGTACGGATTCGGCTTAGAAATAGAGGCCACCAGATAAAGGCTTTCATTGGCGACATCTTGGGCGGTTTTAGGGGCATTCGGATTCGCCACAGCCGCTGTAATTTCAACCTTCTTCTCTTCGGTGGCATAGCGCTCTCCTTCTATGGTGATGAATGCAGGACTAATGGTGAGAAGCCCCTGCTTTTTGGGCCTAAGTACATAGGTGTAAGATTTCGAAAAGCTACGCTTCCCATTGATCCATGAAGAGCTGATCGACTGAGAAGGCCCCATCAGTACTTCAAAATCGTTAAAGGCTGGAGGCTCAAACAGATCTCCGTCTTTATTCATCTCAAACGATACGCGAAGTCGTTCGTTTAGGCCTAAACGATTTTTACTCACGACCACCTCAAACTTAGTCTGCTCTTCTTGAGAAAAGCCCAAGAAAGCAGAAAGCAGAAGTGCCGTAAAAAGTAAATGCCGTTTCATTACCAATCTTTTTCCACTTTTAATTTACGCCCTTGTACCTTCTGAGCATTCATTTTTTCTTGAACTTTATTCTCTTCGTTTTGAAGCGCCTGTAACAAGGCCTCTATTTGCTCCTTAGAAAGTTCTTGGGGTTGTGGGGTGTTATTTTGACGTTGATCTTCTGGCTTTCTTCCTTGTTCTTGCTTTTGATCCCCGTCTCCTTTTTTCTGTTCTTCTTTTTCTTGCTGATCGTCTCCGCCTTTATCAGATTGATCTTGTTCTGAATCTGACTCGTCCTGATCCCCGTTTTCTTCAGAATCTCCTCCTTCATTTTGCTGATCTTGATTCTCTTGGTCTTGGTTTTGGTCTTGATCCTGATCTTTATCTTGATTCTGATCGTTTTGCTGCTGCTCGTCTTCAAGCATTTTTTTTGCTAATGCGTAATTGTATCGTGTTTCATCATCATCCGGATTCTTCTTCAGCGCCTCTTTGTACGCCTGAACAGCATTTTCGTACTCCTTTCGTTTCATAAAGACATTTCCCATATTGTGAAATGCTTGATGACTTAGGCTTTCACTTGTTGACTTTTGGCTAGCCGCCTTAAAATGCCCAAAGGACTCTTCCTCTGCCCCAATTTCAAATAGGGTATTGCCTAAATTGTAGTCTGCAATGGCATTCAAGGTATCTTGTGCGCTCGCAGTTCTGAATGATTGTTCTGCTTTGCTGCTTTCTGATTGATCAAGAAAGAGCACGCCTTCATAGGTGTTCTTTAGGCTTTCTTTTGGCGACTGCTGTGCCAGAGATGCCTCAGAAGCGCCTATAATCAACGTAAGAAACAAAATCAAATTTCTCATTTGCGTCGTATTCTTATTCTTGAAATTAGACTTTTCGTTTTTCGTTCGAACAATGCTGCATCTATAAACAATAAGAGTAAGGCGGCACCGATGAACCATTGAAATTGATCTTTGTAAGCCGAGTAGGTTTGGGTTTCAAAAGCAGTTTTGTCAAGTCGATCTAAAAAAGACTTGAGGTCTTCAATGGCTTCTGTTGTATCTGATGATTCAATAAATGTTCCTGAGGTCTGTTCAGAGAGCATCATGAGATAGGTGTCATTTCGCTTAGAGATCACCACATTACCATCGGCGTCTTTCTTGAAGCTCTGGCCTTTACCATTGGTTTTTTCAGGTATAGGAGCCCCTTCTGGAGTTCCTAAAGCGATACTCACGATATAGATGCCAGACTCTTGTGCGATCGATCCCGCTGCTTCAATACCCGCTTCGCTGTGATCTTCTCCATCTGAGAGCAAAACGAGTACTTTGCTTGTTACTCCTTGTGGATCGTAGAAGGTGCTTGCAAGTTTTACCGCTTCATTTATAGCCGTTCCTTGAGAAGACATCATATCGGTATTCACACCGCGCAAGAACATTTTTGCGGCCCCGTAGTCTGTGGTGATTGGGAGCTGAGGAAATGCAGTAGCCGCATAGGTGATCATTCCGATGCGATCTCCGGTCAATTGATTGAGCGTCTCAGACACGATGCGTTTTGCTTTCTCAATCCGATTCGGCGCGATGTCTTCTGCCAACATACTTTTGGATACATCTATGGCAAAAACAATGTCAACTCCTTCGCGTTTTACGGTACCCAACTGCGTTCCAATTTTCGGATTTGCCAATGCTACAAACAGCAGGCCGATCGACAAGAACAAGAGTAAAAACTTTAAGACCGGTCGAACCTTTGAACGCTCTGGAGCCAAACGATCAAATACTACCGCTCTGAGTTCTGGGTCGGGCTGTGCGGCGCGTAGCACCTTTCTTTGCCACCAACGTTTGTAGGCATACAGCGCTAGAAGAACCCCGAGGGTTAGTAGCCCGTAATTCAGATAATATGGAAGGTCTAGTAGTATCACGACAAGGCCTCTTTAAACAAGGTGTATTTTAAAAGTGCTTCTATTAAGAGCAGCGATAAGGCTGCGATTACCCAAAATCTATAGTGTTCATCGTAGGTGTAGAAAGAAAATTCTTCTACCTCTGTTTTCTCAAGCTGATTGATCTCATCGTAAATCTCTTCAAGGCTTTTGTTATCGGTGGCCCGGTAATAGGCGCCTCCGGTTAGGTTGGCAATTTCTTCGAGCAATTGCTCGTCAATTTCAACCGTCCTCATCCCGTATCTAAAGCTTCCGTCTGCATTGTAGGCGATAGGCGTTAAGGCATTGCCATTAGTACCGATTCCGATCGTGTAAATTTTGATGCCGTATTCTAGGGCCAGGTTGGCCGCTGTTTGCGGTTCGATGAATCCACTATTGTTCACTCCGTCCGTAAGCAAAATGATCACCTTTGAGAGTCCATCACTTTCTTTTAAACGATTCACTGCTGTAGCGAGACCCATACCGATAGCGGTGCCGTCTTCTATCGCTCCATAATCAAGCTCTTTTAAGGCCGAAAGTGTGATTTCAGTATCGGTGGTCAAGGGGGTTTTTGTATAGCTTTCACCGGCATAGACGACCAATCCTAAGCGGTCGTTTAAGCGGTCGAGCACAAACTTAGAGGCTACCTCTTTTAAGGCCTCTAACCTGTTTGGCTTGAGGTCTTTTGCTAACATACTCGAACTCACATCTATCGAGAGCACGATGTCTATACCTTCTGTAGTGGTGGTTCTGGTGTTCACTCCTGAGGTCTGAGGGCGAGCGAGTGCTGCCACTAAAAAGGCTAAAGCAAGAAATCTCAAGAGGTAAAGAGACCTGCGACCTTTTGCCACCCAAGAGTCAAGGCTTGCGCGATCAGAAGAGAAGTAAAACACTGCTGATTGAGGCCCTTTACGCATAAGACGCCATAGCAATAGTGCGGCTATTGGGACTAATGCCCAAAACCAGTATGCATCTCTAAAGGATTGCCAAATGCCAGGGTTCATAATTCGGTACTTACATTAATAGAATCTAAGATTCGTTCAATTGCTTTGTTCGCCCATTGGTCTTCTGCCTCTCCGAGTATAACGACCTCTTGAGCGAACTTAGGGCCACCGAAAATCAGGTGCTCATAATGCATGAGGGTGTTCTCTTTATTGGTTGCCGTCCCATAAGAGCGATACCCTTGAATATCATTCGGCGTAGTGAACAGCTCTCCTTTGGGAATAATATTCGTGAGTCCATCGGCCTCGAAAGCACTGAGCTGTTCTTCGGACTTTGCCCTGAAATCAAGTTCTGCTTGCGACTCATCTAGAAGCACTTTTACAACAATCTTAAAGTTGTTTGAGGGGTGTTGATAGACAAAGACACCCTCTTGGCGAATGAGTGCCTCAGGACTTTCTAGGGTTACAGGCGGAAATCCGTAAGAAGATTGTACCCATTCTTGTTCGTACATTTTTTTGCTACTGTTCAGCATCACGGTGTCTAGGGCATTCTCAAATCCTACTTGTAGGCCGTAAACTCCGAAAGAAGCTAAACCTAAAATCACCACAGCTATGGCAATCAGAATTTTAGTTCGCCTTGACTTTTGTTGCACGGGTTGAACGACTACTTCTTCGATTTCAGCTTTTTTCTTCTCTTCGAGTTGCGTCAAGATACCCATGAACAGGTCGAGATCTTTATGCACTTCATCTATACCCACTGACCAATTGGCAAACTTGGCCAAGTCACTGCGCTCTAGGGTCTTCTCAAGGCCGAGAAGTTGTTCTTGCGCAAGGCCGTACCGTTCACTCTCGTTGAGTTGATGCACTAAGAGCATGAGTTCGGCAGAGGTGCGTTCGTTTGCAGAAAAACCAAGACGTATACTGATGTAACGTTTGAATCCAACAGAGGCGCGGTAGTACAACTGCGTAATTTCTATAGCGCTGGTGTTTGCTCTGAGCGATTCAAACAAACGTTGAGTCTCTTCAAAAGGATCTAAAGGAGCCGCAGGGTCTTTCTTTAGTTTTTTGTAAATGAAGTAGCCCAGAACTGCTGCTGCCAGAACAACAAGAGCAATGATGAGGTAGACCAATGAACGATCTGGTCGGTTGACCTTTACTAAGGATTTGATGCCGTACAGGCCTTGTTTTGTGGTGTCTACCGCTACATCTTGAATGTAAATTTCAAG
>Ga0181559_10001235_pt1 | contig 24921 bp, 32 predicted proteins | sample 011ome_21_FD_133752 | JGI IMG/M metagenome (GOLD analysis project Ga0181559, IMG submission 133752) | Coastal salt marsh microbial communities from the Groves Creek Marsh, Skidaway Island, Georgia - 011508AT metaG (megahit assembly) | ecosystem: Environmental > Aquatic > Marine > Intertidal...
TAACGCCCGCGTGTGGATTTTCCACCACCGTTGCTCCCATTGTACAATTGGGACATAAACCCGTGTTTTGTGACGTAGAACTCACCACATACGTTCCGAGCGTGGAACAACTCAAGAAGGTTGTCACTGAAAACACAAAGTGTCTCCTTCTTCCAAACTTGATCGGAAACACACCCGATTGGAAGGCCATCCGTGAAGCATTTCCAAATGTGATTTTGTTTGAAGATTCTGCCGACACGATCACGAAGACTGAGTACACAGATTTAAGCACCACAAGCTTCTATGCCAGTCATGTCATCACCGCAGGTGGTGTGGGTGGCATGGTCATGTTTAACGACGAAGAGCATCTCAAGCGCGCACTCATGTACAGAGATTGGGGTAGAATCGGTGATAACATCGAAGAACCGAGCGAACGGTTCAATCACTCGGTCGACGGCATTCCATATGACTGGAAGTTTTTGTACGGAGTCGCAGGGTATCACTTGAAGGCATGTGAAATGAACGCCGCGTTTGGTCTCGTACAGCTCGATAAGCTCGAAGGTTTCCTTAAGAAGAGACGCGCGATGATTGAACGGTATCTCGAAAACCTCAAGGACACGGAGTACTACACACTCCCAGATGATTCCAGAAAACCAAACTGGCTCGCGATCCCATTGCAGTGTCCGGATAGACTCGAGTTAGTGAAATACCTCGAAGAAAATGACGTTCAAACGCGCGTGACGTTTGCTGGTAACATCACGAGACACCCAGCGTTCAGAGAGTATCTCCAAGATTTTGAAAACGCGGATAAGATCATGAGAGACGGATTCCTTCTAGGTGCACATCATGGTTTGGAAATTGAAGATGTTGACCGAGTGTGTGAACTTCTAAAGAATTTTAAACCAAAACCAAAAGGTAAGTATTTTCATTAAACAGCTTAAAACAGGTAATTTCTAATATATAAATGCCTACTGCCCTCGTCACGGGAGGATGTGGGTTCATCGCGTCCAATTTTATCAACCGGATGAAAGACAAATACCCGGATATTGAGTTTGTCACCGTTGATAAAATGGATTACTGTTCAAGCACCAAAAACATAGATGATGGGAAGGCGACCATTATTAAGGGAAATGTGGGTAACGCCGAACTCATTGAACACCTCATACATGAATATAAGTTTGATTACGTGTTTCACTTTGCGGCACAAAGTCACGTAGACAACTCGTTTGAAAATGCGCTCACGTTTACGAAGGATAACGTACACGCGACACACGTGTTGATAGAGGCGTGTAGATATTTCCTACCAAACGTTGAATTCATTCACTTCAGTACAGATGAGGTATATGGTGAAAGTCTCACAGACGTACCGTTCACGGAAAAGGACGCGGTACTCAAACCAACAAACCCTTACTCAGCATCCAAAGCGGCAGCCGAAATGCTCGTGCGTTCATACATTGAATCGTTTGGTATGAACGTCAAGATCATCAGGTGTAACAATGTCTATGGCCCAAACCAGTACCCAGAGAAGCTCATTCCAAAGTTCAAGAAACTCCTCAAAGAAAACAAAAAGTGTACCATTCACGGGACAAAAAGTGCTCACGTGAAAAGAGCATTTATGCATGTGGATGACGTCGTCGACGCAGTAGATACCGTTTGGAAAAAAGGTGAAAAGGGTGAAATATATAACATAGCTTCAGATCATGAACTCACAGTCATGGAAGTGACAAAACTCATCATAAAAACCATCAAAAACACGGAAGACTACGACGCATGGATAGAGTATGTAAACGACAGGCCATTTAATGATAGTCGGTATCACATATGCGCCGACAAACTCAAGTCACTTGGATGGAAACAGAAAAGAAACATGGATGATCTGATTAAATTTCTCAGTACATAACATATAAAATGGTTGATCTGAAACAACTTCAGGCACTCGCCAACAACGCAAAAGTTGAACTCGAGATGTCGAACGGTACACTCGGTTTAATCATCATGATGGGCATCTTTTATATCGCGATCACCAGCGTCGGTGTCTCTACATTCAACAAGTGTAGCCAGATCCAAGATTCCCAAAAGTGGAAGAACTTGAAGGGGTTCTTGAGTCACACCATGACCATGGCCATCACGACCATCGCGACGCTCATCTTCGCAAAGTTCGCGAAGTCTGAGGCCGCCGTTTTCGGTATATTGTTCGGTATCTTCGGTACCATCGCGTCTTCCATGACTCTCGCCATGACCAATGAGTGCAAGGACTCCGCCGATAAGTCTGCCCGTAACTTCGGTATCGTGAGCTTGATCGGTTACTTGCTTCTCATGCTTGGTTCTCTTTTCATGATGTTTAGAAAGAGAGGTGGCAAACTCCCATCTTTCAAGAGGTCCGCAGTGGGTTCGTCTGCTCCAGCGGCCCCGGTGAGTCCCATAGAAACAACACCATTGTCTCAAAACATGCCAATTACAACGAGCACTCGATTATAATCTCCGTACACAATAGATGGATAAACGAATCATCGCGTTGATACTATTGTGCTTCTTTAGTTGTGTGGTTTCGGTGATGGCTGCCATGGGCAGTTTGGACGCCAAAAAATCGGGTGAAATAGAAGGCACAGAAGAGTACTACATGAAAAAGTATGAACTCCAAAAACTCAAAGACATTCTGAACGACGCCGTCGCGGCGGATACACAGATTGTACCCCCAGAAAAAACGGCGGGTGATTTCGTAGACATAGATGAGTACATCGAATATAAAATTCAGATGTCCGCAGAGAAAAAACAGAGAGATGAAATCATAGAACGTTCTCAACCACACATAGATAAGTTAAAACGATGGTGTGCGGAACACTACGATGCCGTCGACAAGTTTAGAAAGTCAAAAACGAAAATCACGTATTTGAGTGGTACACAAGTCTCAGCGGGTCAGTTTTACGGTAAGTTCATGGAAGGGGTTTCAGATGAGGGTAAATTGTTACTTTTTAAAATTTGCAGAAAGTAAATATGCATGTAGTCGATTCGATTCGAATCCTCTTAATGCTCCTGTCTTATGTGATGCAGAAGACAGGAAGATTAACGTTCGAAGAAAAATACAAAATGTTAGAATTCATAGGTACACTCGCAAAACACACTACGTTTACGCCTCGTATTTCTGGCGACGATACAACTGCACGAGTGTGTATACACCTAATAGAAGACCTGCAGCGGAGTACATCGCGTAGTAATTTGAACCCTGCCTGTATTGATAGACCGTCCACAGAAGGCTCGTGATGATACCAGAAATGACGTAAGCTCTGTCGTATTCTTCGAGTCCCTTCATGTTGTATATATTATTGAATTCGTTCACCAGCTGGTACACACCCATGGATACGGCAACGAACACAATAGTCTTGTCGACGTCCATTATTAATAATTAAAGAATTTATTTCTATGATAAACATAAATGGAGAACACAGATACCGCACCAGAAAATGTCATCAGCGGTTACGCGAGTGACAAGACGAAGGAAGCGAAGCAGGTCATCGAGCGCATGAAAGCGTTGACCAACCGATACAAGAAAACTGGTATCAACAAGGAAAACATCTGTGGAATCGTATCGACGCTCATGATGGAAGTCAACAAGCTCAAGGGTTTGAAGGGTCCAGAAAAGAAGGAACTCGTGATCGACTTGATCTACTCTTTGATTGAACAAATCGATGAAGGTGAAGAAGATTCCGAACTCGAAATTGTTCTCAAGAAGATGGTTCCACCAATGATTGATAGTTTCTCCGTAATGCTAAAGGTATCTAAAGTTTGCAGCTGTTTTGGTAAGTAGGATGAAGTTTCCATCTTTGGAAACCATGGTCATATATGGAATTTACACCATAAGAGATTTAATTTTGTACTCTGAAAACAAACTTGTACAAAGGAACATACGTGTTTTAAATGAATGCGACAATTGTTGCTTTGTATTCGAAGGTTCGGTCTGTGAGAATTGCAACCACCTTAAAAATAACGCGCTCGTATTCAATAAACATGAAGTTTCCGGTCGTCACCACTTACACTACTAAGTTTTTTCGAGTCTGTCCAAAGTGATTGTATATGCTGTGCAGAGCGAAGACTCATCAAACAACTCCAGCGCGCGTGCTCTAAGAAGGGGTACAGGGCACACAAGTTTACGTCTTGGGTTAACAGGAAATATGGTACGTTAGTGATTTGCCGAGAAACCAGTTATGGTGAGGGTATATCACTACCGTGTGTTTTATGCAGAAAGGTCATAGAAAAACACGACATCAAATGGATGGCGTACGATGGCCAAAATTGGGTACACAGTGCCCGTTCAGAAGAACTTCCTAAATCGAAACCGACAAATAAACAAAAGCGTCTCTTACGTTTTGGACTTAATGATGAGTCCTAACGCCGATTCCAAATTGTTTTGGTTTCGTTTGAGTGGTTTATCTCGTTTTAATCGGAGTGTTTCATTCTTTCCAGTCGCACTCTTTATTTCATCCATCTTCTTTGTGTTTGAAATAATTGGTATGACTTTGCTTTCTAGGGGTTTCTTATCTATTTCTTTAGGTTTCTCTTTGTCTACGACGCTATCGTTCCTAAATTCTTCTATGGTCATGGTTCCACCGAACACGTCGAGTTCTTCGCGGAGAGGTGCTATCCGGATGGAACCGAGTTTGTTGTATAGCTTCTTGCGCATGATGATTATATTACTACATATAATTCCACCACGTGTTATACCATACTTATCGATGGCGTATCTTTTCATACAACTCCAGGAACAAAATCCACCACACGTATAAAATTTATTACGCTTTTCATCATATTTGTATGGTAATTCTAAGGTATCACCTTCAAATGGGTGACAACACCACCAACACCACATAATTTAGATTTATATATAAGTCTTTAAGTTTATATTTTTTTCTCAGTACATCACAAATCATGGGTGGGGGTGGAAGTTCTACCATCAACCAAAACTTTAATATGAGTGTAGTCAATGACGTGATGTATAATTCTGTCACAAACAACGAAACCATCAATGAAAACACCATGCAAAACATTCAAGGTATGCAACTCAAGGTGTTGAGAAATGTTGGGTGTAACATTGAGACCGATCAAACGATCACCTCGAGTTTCATGGCGACGACGGAGCAGATTGCTCAAAGTTTCCAACAAGTAGAGAACGAAATCGTATCCGAATTGCAGGCACAGGCGGGAGCCGCACTCGATAAACAGACCCAGATGGGGAACCTGCAATTCGGTGATCGCCAAAACGTAAATCAAGATATTAATACAGAAATTGAAAACATCGTGAGAACTAACCTTGAAACCAATAACCTCACGAAGACTATCAATGAATCCGTTAACGTACAAGATCAAAACATATACATAGGTGAAACCATATGCCTCAACGGCGAAAAGCTCACGTTTAAACAGAACATTTCCGCGGATTTGGCTGCACAAGCCGTGTCTAGGAACATTCTTTCGGCCATCACGACCAACAAAATGGCGAATGAAATCATCGCCAAGGGTGAAGCCACGGCCGCGTCCAAGGCCGGTGGCGCCGCAGAAGTGATCGATTCCGCGGGTACTGCCGTTGCCGGTGTTGTCGGCGCAGTGACCGGACCAGCGAAATATGCTATGATCGCACTCGCCGTGTGCTGTTGCATGACCGTGATAGCCATGATTGTACTCGGTATGTCTCCAGCTGGTCAAAAGGGTTTGAATAAGGGTATCAATGCCGGTATATCCAAGTTTGGTAAAAGATAAATAATCATTTTTGTTCTCTGTGGTGTACTGTTACCACTAAAAACAAAAATACATTTACAAAGTTTCGAGGTACGCGATGAGCTTTTCGCGGTCACCAGACTTCGCGAGTGGGATGATCCGCGCGAGCTTTTGTTCATCCTTTGTCTGCTCCTTCGCGAGTCCGTAAATCACGAATGGGTTGATAAACTTACCCTCTGGAGCGTCACGCACGTATGCGACGGCTTTGGAATCACCGTCTAGGTTTTCTCGCATCCTGATAGAAGCTAACCACATGACGACGACAATAATAGATATGACCAAAGCTACCGTATTTAACCTATTGTCTATCTTCATTTAAGATACATATAGAAATTAATTGAGTGATGCACCACGTGGTTCGCTTTCATTTCCTCGCATAGCTTTAAATCGACCTTCTCTAGCGCGAGCGGCATCTTTACGCCGGCGCTCCCTCTTCCTTTGTTCGCGCTCCGCCTCCCTTTTTTGGCGTCTACGTTTTCGATCTTCTTGCATCTCTCTGAATCTATCACCGATTTCCTTGTATCCTTCCTTTGTACCCATTGGTAACAAGAGGGCTACAACTAGCAATACGAGGACGATCAATACGACTGGATTAACTTTCTTCATTTATAGTATATAAAGAAATAAATTTCCCTTAAGTAAATGATACTTAGCATAGACGTAGGTATACGTAACTTAGCTATTTGTCAATTTAATGAAGAGTCAAATCTCGTCGCAAACTGGGATGTATCCGGTGTACCGCCTGAATCTAAAGATGGTATATTCGTGTCGATGCGAAATCACCTCGATGAACGACCGTGGGTCTTAGAATCAGATGTCGTCCTGATAGAGAAACAACCTGACCGAAACAAGAAAATGAAAATGGTAGAAAACTTTTTACATGCATACTTTGTCATAAAATCTCCTAAGTCTGAAACTATCATTTACGATGCTAAGTTTAAGATTCCAGATGTATGTGGTCCAGGTAAAGCACAGTATCTCAAACGAAAGAAAGTATCTATTGAAAGATGCGAAGCATTTTTAAATGCCAATTCCATTAACGCTCATTGGCTCCCAATATTCAAAGAGTCCAAAAAGAAAGACGATCTCGCAGACACGGTGATGCAAGCCATCAGTTTCACGAAGCGTACGGAGCCTCTCAAGAAGACTGTGAAAAAGAAAGTCATTCCGAGAAGACCCAATCAAAATCAAAAGGAATCTAAATACTCAAAGTCTAATCTCGCGTGGATTTACCTTAACAAACCCGAATGTGAATGTCTCGAGAAAAACAAACGGTTCATGAAAGACTTGAGAAGATACTACAAAGACATAGAAGGATTGAAAAATGATTTAGACGAAAAATATCTAAAGTAAAGTAATGCTCAGATATGCGGCAACATTCAGAGAACTCCCACGTGTTTTAGAAATCCTACACAAAAGAGGTGAGAAGGTCATCGTCGATTACGCGAGAGAAAACTGTAAATTAAGAGACGCGTTCGAAGTCATGCGTACCACAGAGAGTGTCATCAAAACACTCCCACCCGAATCTATGTGCGCCATAAAACTCACAAGTTTTGGTTCGAGGGAGTCTAAATCTACGGCAAAGGACTGCGCACACTCCATCATAAAAACGGCGAAGAAACACGGTGTAAAGATTTGCATAGACGCCGAAGACGTGTTGTACCCAGACATATGTTACGATATGATGGCGGAACACAACACACGAAATGTTGTTCATGTATACAAGACCTACCAAATGTATAGAACGCGGGCGATGCAAGAACTTCTGTGTGACATGGACGACACACAAAAAGATGGGGTCATGCTAGGCGCAAAGCTCGTGCGTGGCGCCTACTTGAGAACACAAGAAGGTCTGTTTTCAAATAAGGCAGACGTAGACAACGAGTACGCAAAAGCGATGGCGTACTCACTCGTGTGTCCACACGTACACGCCATCATCGCGACACACAATGAAAGGTCTCTTCGTTACGCGACGAGGTTTGACAAGGATCAATACGTGACCGCGCAACTTTTAGGAATGGGTAAAAACATAGGTATCGATTACAGATACGTTCCGTTTGGAAACATGATAGAACTCACCCCCTATTTGCTAAGGCGCCTGAGAGAAAGGATGTCGTGGAATTAAAAAGTTTAAGGATACAACGTGTTTAAAACGCAGATGTCATTTGAGCTACTAGAGGAATGTCTGGAATCACATAGTGTCTCTGAGATAGCCAAGAAACTAAATATAGTGTCAGGTACAGTAAATAGATGGATCTTGTTAAAAGATGTTCCGCATAATTATGATTTTGATTTACTCAAAATACTTGGGAAGAATATAGATTACGGTGAGTATACACACAAATCAAAGGATCAATTTTTTACCCCACCGAGCATGGCAATTAAATGTATCGATACATTCTTTCATGTCACGGGTGTAAAACCAGATGAATACACGTTCATAGAGCCATCTGCGGGAGATGGAAGTTTTTTCAATGCACTTTCACACAAAAAGATAGGTCTAGACATAGAACCAAGATGTGAGGGTGTAACCAAATCCGACTTCCTAGATTGGACTCCACCAGATACATCTTTGAAGTACGTGGTCATAGGAAACCCACCGTTTGGGTTAAGAGGACACATGGCACTAAATTTCATAAATCACTCACACGCGTTCGCAGATTACGTGGCTTTCATATTACCACAGCTATTTGAAAGTGATGGTAGAGGATCGCCTAGAAAACGAGTAAAGGGGTACAACCTCATTCACAGCGAAAAATTGAGTGGGATGTTTCATATGCCCGATGGAAATGAGACTAAAATAAATGGAGTTTTTCAAATATGGTCCAAACACACAAAAAACGAGGAATTCGAAATAAAAAAGATAGACAGTGAAGATGTGTGTGTATACTCCATATCAGATGGAGGTACCGTAGCGTCTAGAAGAAATGTAAAAATGATAGGAAAATGTCACGTGTATTTACCATCTACATGTTTTGGTGAAAACAATATGAAAGTATATGATACATTCGATGAATTACCGGGTAAGAAGGGGTACGGCGTATTTTTCAAACGAGACGTCGAGTCTTTTGTTACAAAAGCTAAAAAGATTGAATGGTCTAAAGAGAGTTTCAAATCGACAAACTCAGCTTTGAATCTAAGAGCGTCGATAATTCATCAATTTCTTCGATGACGGATAACGGTTGGATCCGAGATTTGAGCCACGGCCCAAATGCGTCGTCAGGATCACCGTGTGCGATCCGTAACGTTATCTCAGAATTAATACCTCTGTCAAGTACGCATACACTCGTGTCAAGTTTGAATACATCGTTGGTTTTCTTTCTGGAATGTGCCGTGCGCTCTAATATGGGATGTTTGGTTGTCAAATCATAGCAGTCAATAATAGTAAAGTATGTGTCATGTGGTGAAATATCAATAAATATCCAGAATTCTGGGGAATTTTGATTACGTAAACACTCATGCTGGAACGCACCGCTTTCGCCCATTCTGGCCGTCTTCACCTCGACTGTTCTACCACGTACTAACATATCATAATCCCTATTATCACCTTTTTTAGAGATATTCGTATTACCATCCCATTCAACGTCTACGCCATACTTTTTGCAGAGGTTGAATAGGAGCGCCTCGCCCTCAAATCCGATCGCATCAGCACTCATTTTACGAATACCTTCGAGTGGCGAACCATCCCATACACTCTTCTTGGTTCCATAAAGTTCTATGCGTGCGCTCAAAAGGTCAGAGATGCTCTCCATTCTGTTACTAAATACACTCGTATCATCTATGACTTAGGTTAACGAATTAAAGATTTAACCCGTTGTATAAATAATCATGCAGAAAGATGTCTTGGATCACGGATTTGTTCGCCTCGTGGACCACATGCCTCAACAAGATTTGGATGCGGCCATCGTACAATCCGCCCGAGTCTCGTATGGAGATGGGACTAAAACCTCAAGAGGAGATCGGGGACTTATTCGATATCTCCTTAGACACTGGCACACCACCCCCTTCGAAATGGTGGAATTCAAGTTTCACATCAAAATGCCCATCTATATCGCTCGACAGCATATGCGCCACCGCATGGCCAGCATCAACGAACTCTCCGCCAGATACTCCGTCGTGCCGAAACAGTACTACGAACCCGACATTCTACGCGGGCAATCCAAAGTAAACAATCAGGGCTCAGAAGGTGTCGTGGATGTCGGTGACGAATTATCCTCTAAAGTTTCTGAAAAGCTCAACGAATCGTTTGAGTTGTACCAGGACCTTCTCGACAGGGGTACGTGCCGGGAACAGGCACGTGGCAACCTCCCACAATCGACGTACACGGAATTCTATTGGAAGATCAATCTCCATAATCTCATGCACTACCTTCACCTACGCATGGACGAACACGCACAAATGGAGATTAGGGAATACGCGAACGCAATTTATGAACTCGTCCAACCACTCGTCCCCGTCACGATGGAGGCGTTCAAGGATTTCCGCGCGGATGCGATGCACTTAACAGGCCCCGAAATCAGAGCCATCGCCACGGGTGAAAAGATTGAATCACCGGGTGAACGTAGAGAGTTTGAGGAAAAACTCAAGCGACTTAATATTAATTTGTAATGGAATAGTAAGATGAGTAACAAAGCAATCAAAGATATACTCTCAAACATGGGTCTCAAAAATGAGAACATGATAAACAGGGAAATACTCTCACGTATGAGGGAATATAACAAGATAGTAAACAGACTCAAAAGAGGTGCCACGCTCCCGAGTGACAAATCAAAGGCGCCCACACGCGCGAAACTTTACGACAATTACATAAATCAAGGAATCGTGTTTAATAAACCAAAGAGAAAGGAAGTCGTCGATCTCCTATTGAACTATGATAATCTACGCAAAAATGTGCGAATTTCTGATGCGCGTCGTATGTACAAGGGACACGATATGATAGAGAATTACATGAACAACACCCGCGTGTTAAGTGTGTACAAGACAGAACTCGTCAATTATTTGGCGCAGCTGTACCAGTTTCTCAAACTTTATAAACGAGACTCTCCATCTGTAGAAAGAATTCTAGATGTCATAGGCATAAAACCTTCACAATTTGAAAAAATTCAAAAGAGTGACGAGGCACTCAAAGCTCTCGAAAAGCGCGTTAAAATCATGAAGACCATAAAGAAGAGTAATAGTGGTAATTTCTCATACAGAAATAATAACGTTTCATTTTCAGGTCTCTATTTAAGTGATATGTTAGACCGTATAGCGCAAATTAATTTGTAAAATAATAGTAAGATGAATAATGTCGCGAATGCACTCGTATCTTTGAAAAGTAAACGAAAACGCGAAGACCCCAGAGTAGGTCGCATCGTCAACTCGATCATTAGTGCGAGAATCACAAACAGAATCAAATACATCAATGCGTCTCCGTACATGACACGCGAAGAGAAGAAGTTTGTGCGCGACAAGGTGAGAAACGAAAACGTGACTTTGGATCATATAAAAAAGTTTGAAAAGGCCGTGAAGACACAAAAAATGATAGCGTCTAGTAAATTCTTAAAGTCGGTTTTTACACCGAGAAAAAATGTCAAGAGATAATAAATGTTTGTCATCGCGACCTCCACTCCAGCTAACATAGCCTCCATTCGCAAGAAGTTCAAGAAGTACGGTAAGAAAATGAAGAAGCAACGCGTGGATGATTTCACGAGCATCAGAGAAAAGCTTTCCGAAATCGCGGAGGGTGAAAAGATTCGTTCCCGTGAGATTTTGGAAAGCCACAAAGCTTTCTTCGTCGAAGAAAAGAAACCAAAGGAAGAGGTTTCTATCGACTTTTATGAGAAGTAAACGCGAACCACGCACTCAACGTAGATAATAATATAAACGCCGGTAGGTGATCCACCATGTTCCCAGCAAACACCGCAGACAAAACACTGTATTGCGCGTACCGCATCTCTTTCCTAGTCCTCTCTAACGAACGTTTCATGGATGCTCTGGATTCTTCCAAACCCAGAACAGCCGTACTTATGTTTCGTATCCTCGAAGGCATCTCCAAAGATGTCGAAAACATGTCTTGCACATCAAAACTGTCTATGAATTGTTCGCGTATCATGGGTTCCAAGTATTCGTAGTAATTGAAATTTTCGTCTAGTTTTATACACGTACCTTCCACAGTAGAAAAGGCCTTGGCGAGATACACGAATGACGTAGGAATTGTGAATGGCTTCTTTTTGGCGAGAGATAGGAGTATTTCGTCGTCCAATACATCATTTTTAAAAGCACTTACGTCCAATGTTTCTAAATAGTTCAAAGTCGTTTTGAAAAATATTTCGATATCACTCGTATCGGATGTCGTGGGGACGATCACGTTGAGTCGTATCAGCGTGTCGACCATACCTTTCGTGTCCCTGTTTATGATACACTTAAACAGGTCTTGGAAACCTAGCTTAAGTTCGTCGGATATGTCTATCACGAGCCCGAAATCGTAAAACACGAGTTTCCCATTTTCCGAGAAACCCAAATTTCCCGGATGCGGGTCCGCGTGAAACAGGCCTTTCTCCATAGTTTGAATCACGTAAGATGTTATCAGGGCTTCGCATATCTTTTTGGGGTTCACTTTTTCGTCACGAATCTCCGTAAACTTATCGGATTTCACGTACTCCATGACTATCATGTCTTCCGTACAGAACTCATCGTACACTTTTGGGATCTTTACCCATTTCACACCTTTGAATGCCTTACGCATTTTGTGTGCGTTTTCCATCTCCTTCCCGTAATCCGATTCAGACAATAGATACTCTATGGACTCCTCGAGTACCTTACCAGACGTCGCACCCGTGTCTATGCCCACCCGTTCTAAAAAGTTTACGACGTCCACTATGTTATCCGTGTCCCTCTTCATGATGTCATAAATATCCGGTCGTTTTATCTTTACCACGACTTCGCGACCGTCTAACAGTTTAGCCATGTGTACTTGTCCTATGCTCGCGGATTTAAAAGGTTCGTAGTCGAACTCCGAAAATACATCGTTAGTGTTTACAACATCTTTTACACGTTCCATCTCTATCGGAGGGACATTATCCTGTAAAGATTCGAGCTCCCGCGTAAACTCTACAGGGTAAAGATCTGCGCGCGTTGATACAATCTGGCCTAATTTTACAAAGGTCGGACCGAGCTCTATTAACTGATCTCGAGTCCACGCACCCAGTTCGGACTGATTTTTTACAAAATTCTTACGCCACAAGAATTCCGCGGCAAACTTCCACGTATTACGTTTCTGTTTAACGCGCGTTGGTATTAATTTTATTGGTGCACATGTCCGCATCCTTACTTTATGAAGATATTTTATTCTTTAACGTCATGTCGTTATACGGAGTACCGTCGGGTAGGTAATGTTTCGTGATGTATGTCATTCGTTCGGGGTCCCAAACAGTCTTGTGTACCAAGTGTACCTTACTTTGTGAGACGGTTCGTCGACGCATGTCTGCTTCACACCCGACGGGTTCTTTACCTTTGTAACCGGGCACGACAGTCTTACTCGCCGCGCGCATCACGTGGTAATTGTATGCTCGTGTTAATGGGTTCATCTCTAGACATGGTTCGAGCTTTTTCTTTAATAGAATTTTTTGGGATCTCAGAAAAGTTTTAGAAAAAAAATTATTTTTTACATTTCTTTTTTCTAAAAAAAGTTTTCAAAAAAATATTTTTTTATTTTGTTTTTTGTGATAGAAATTTCTTATGAAAATAGTATAGGTATATATAAATCAAACCAAAAGACGGAGTATATATAGGAGGTATATCTAAATCATACCTAAAGTATTTTTTATACATAATATTTCTCATAAATTTTTAGAAAAAAAATTATTTTTTACATTTCTTTTTTCTAAAAAAAGTTTTCAAAAAAATATTTTTTTATTTTTTTTTCTGAGATACTAATAAAAATGTGGTATATTTTCGTGATCCTATATGTTTCCTACTTAATACTTGGTCCACATTGGGAATCTAAACTGTTGGAAAGGAAACCTCTATTGATCGTTGACAGCATGAAGGAACTTGGTAGACGTTCTATATTCATATCTTACGTTTCACTTCTGTATACCGCGTGGTTCTTGTATCGTCCATCGTACGCCACTGCCATCAACGCACTTCTGTTATCGGGTGGGGCGACGTACGGATTCTACACGAAGTATGGACCGGAGAAACCAATACCCATGCACGTGATTCTCAACGTGTTTCTACTCATCATGTCCATGGAATACCTAGACTTTCAAACACTCTTGACCGTGTCCCTCCTCGTGTTTTACCAACTCACGCGGAACGCGTTGTATCTTCCGGCCTAATTGAATGCACTATTTAGTTTATAAGTTATATTTACGAATTGTTTATAAGTTTTACCAGAATTGTAATATTTTTTGTATTCATTCATAAATTGTTTCATTTTTATTGAATGCTTAATTGGTTTATACATCATACGGTTCGTGTTTGAATCGATTCTGTTCATTATGTATTCGAGTGTTTCATAATTCATGATATTTTTGACTGGAACGTTCGTGTTATACAACAAATCTACGATCTTCTTTTGAATATGGAATGGATAGTTTTTAAAATTTGACACCAATTCTCGAGTCACATTTATCTTTGGTCTACTTTTTAGTTGATTGGTTATGATATTTTTTATATTTTGTGGTATGTTAGGTATATTTTTTCCTTTTCTTTCTATTTCATTAAGAAGTGATAGTGCTTTATCTTTTCCCAACAAACCTTTTTCTTTCATTAACGTTTTAGACGCATTATTATTAAGTTTTTTATTTATTTCTTTCAATTTATTGTAATTAGTTTCATACTTTTTTTCATAAACGGGTGTACGTCTACTACCTGCCACGTGTTTTTTATCATATTTTTTATAACTTTTTTCTACTTTCTTTTTTTGTGCGTCCCTCGCCTTTTGTAATTTTTTGAGTTCCTTTCCAGCTTGCATTATAATATGTGTATATTTTTTTGGCATACTATTATAAATGCGAGTCCACATCGTGGGTGCCGGACCCACAGGCATGTCTGTCGCGTGGGAACTTCTCAGGTCCACCGACCACGAGGTCATCATATATGATCGCAAACCATCGGCGGGTGGTTCTTGGTGGGAACCAGAAACAGAGACCCGTGATTTACACGCACACAGAATCGTGTTTGATAACGCATTCGTAAACACCGATAGTCTTTTCAGAGAGATGGGAATCGAATGGGACGATGTGTTTCAACCCGCGAAGACGGATGTTTACAAAACCGTATTCAGAAATTTAGGTATCAAGGATTACGGGGTTCTCGCCTCTCTCGCGGGACGTGTGTTGGCGAGGCCTACTAAGTACAAGTCCATCTCACTCAAAGATGCTTTGGGAAACATGACTTCGAGTGGTGAACGTCTGATTCAAACGCTCACGTTTATCATGGACGGAGTTGACTGGGAGACCATGTCCGCGTACGAGTTCGTAAAAAGTTTCGACCACGTGGGCATGTCTAAACAGTACACACAGAGTGTATCCGGAAAAGTGATGAGCGACGCGATGCAACAGGCGCTCTTGGATAACGGCGCGACATTCATGTTTAACACACACCTCGAGTCTGTCGAGTACCTCGAGGACGGATACGAGGCTAAATTCAGGGACGGGGTCACCATAAACGACGGGTTACTCGTCTTGTGTGTAGACAACAGTAAAGCACTCCAATTGGTAGGTGAGAATTGGGGCGAAGACATAACAAAGAAGATAGGTCCGAGCACTTACGGGTGTATTAACGTCTTACTCGACTACGACGAGCCCATACGGATACGCTCAGATTTGGAGTTCGGTATGGAAACACCACTTCGTTTACAACCCGTGGTTCTCGCCGATGGTAAGACCATCTCGTGTGTCGTGTGTGAACTCACGGAAGACGTCTTAACAACGCACCCAGATGTACTCACACCCAGTGTGATTCAACAACTCGGTGTTCCCGAACCGAGGAATGTACGCATAGGGTGGGGTGCCGAGTGGAAGGATGGTCGGTGGCACTTCGATCAGTCTTCGGGTGTTTTGAGTCTTCACGGACAAGTACCCTTCTTTGGCGAAAACAAACACGTGGCGCTATGTGGAATGATGTCTCCGAGATACACGCCGTACTCGAGTATCGAAGCGGCTGTGGAGGTCGGACGTTCATTCTGCCACGAACGATTCGGGACCCGTTACCCTTTACAACCCGTGTTAGTCACGCACATTCTATTCATACTTATAGCTTTAATTTTAATAACGATATATACCAGAAAATCATGATTCCAATAGAGGGCACGGTATACACACCCATGTATGATTTCAACTCTAAAATGTACATACGCGTGGAGGTCGATAACAGAACTCGTGATTACATACACGGTCTTCAAGAGTCTAAGTCTAGATTCATCATAAATAAAAATCGAGTGGACGATCCACTCGAAGGGAACGTCTTGACTATAAAAGTACCTTTCAGATACAGACGTGTGATGTGTACCGTCGAAGGTGACACACCCGTACAATCTCTAGCTAAAGGTGACAAAGTGAAAATGTCAGTAAATTTTAGTGGTGCTTGGAACGTCGCAAACCATAGTGGTTACGCATGGGTCATTAAGACGATTCAGACTCCTTCTCCGGGACATCAATCTCCTCTAGACCAGCCTCCTTAAATCCCAAGAAGACACGAAGACTTCCTTGTAGTCTATAAATTTCTTGATGCAACTTTTCGAGATCATTCGAAATCTTTTCAATATTCTCTTCCACGTTAAGAACGGGCATGTTTCTAGTCTATTAAAGTTTTTACCCTTTAATACATTAGAATGCTCACGCGGAGTGGATACATCGTAAACAATCCACCTCCAGAAATAAAAAAGGAGCTCACGGTAAGGGCCATCGTCAACGATGATTTTGGCTTTCCTCCTCCCCCTTTCAAGGTATTTAGACCAACTAAGAACGGAATCTGCGTTCCAAGATACTACGGAACTAGTAAACTGGGAGAACCAGTGGAGGATAAGCGACCTGTGCCTACACGAATTTCTACCCGATTCCATGGAACTCTCCGGGACGCCACCCATCAGAACGCCGCACTTGCTGCGGCTATTGACGCAGGTCACGGGGTCCTCAGCCTACCGTGCGGGTTCGGGAAGACCACCGTTTCATTAGCCATCGCGTGTAAACTCGGGTACCGAACCATGATCATCGTGCACAAGGAATTCCTCGCGAATCAGTGGGAAGAACGCATCAAACAGTTTTGTCCGGGTGCGACCATAGGTCGTGTACAACAAAACAAGAAAGAGGTTGAGTGTGATTTCGTCATCGCCATGTTACAGTCTCTATCCCTTAAGGAATACTCGTTTGGTGATTTCGACAGCATAGGCACGGTCATAGTAGACGAAGCGCATCACATATGCGCGAAGGTGTTTAGTCAATCCCTGTTTAAGATGTGTCCCAATCACATATTCGGTTTGTCGGCGACACCAAACAGGAAAGATGGACTCACGAAGGTGCTTCACTGGTTCATGGGTCCCACATTTTTTGCGGTGGAACGGGAGAATCAACAAGACGTGGAGGTGTTTCCAATTGAGTTTGAGTGTCCCCGTTTCAGAGACCCTCCGCCATGTACGCGATTCGGGAAGCTCTCACTCTCCACGATGATCACAGAACTCTCAGAGAACCGCGACCGAAACAAGATGTTAGTCGACCTGATTAAACGCATCACGAAGGGTACTAGACAATTACTCGTGTTGAGTGACCGTCGTCAACACTGCATGATGCTTCAACAGTGTTTTCCAAAAACGTCCGGACTCTACATGGGTGGTATGAAAGAATCAGAACTCACGGAATCTAGTAAGAAAAAGATCATTTTCGCGACGTTTAGTCAGGCACACGAGGGACTGGATATACCGACGCTCGACACGGTGATTCTCGCGACCCCTAAATCGGATATCGTCCAGTCCATAGGCAGAATCATGCGTGAGACGAAAGGAAAGAAGAACAACCCAAACATTTACGACATCTTCGACCAGTGGTCCGTGTGTCACGCCATGTATAACAAACGTCTACGGGTGTATAAACAGGGTGGCTTCAAAATGCCAAAGATGAAAGAAGAAGAACCAGACGATTTCGCGCGAGGGCAGTGTTTGATAAAATTGTAGCCTAATTACAAGATGCCGTGTGTAGATTATGGGCGGGCGTATAAGAAATATTACGACCCATATGAAATAATCATAGATTTGGAAACGGTGACATCACATGGTAACACGACTACTCATGACGTGGAAGTTTATGGAAGTGTCACGACAGATGGGTTATTTATAGGCGATGGAAGTTTTGTGACAAACGTCCCGAGTAATCCCGGTGTACCCGACTTACAAGCGGTCACAGGATACGGCGCTTCTACGAGTGATAAAGTGTCATTTTCAGACGTGTACACCGATGGAAACGTGATCGTGAACGGAAACGTCACGTGTTCAGAACTCATTGGAAACGGTGAGTTTTTAGACGGGGTGGCGAATGTGTATGAACTCTCTGCACTTGATTCTAAAATAACGGCGACGGAGTCTAATATCATCATCACAAATACGAGTGGACTCACGGACGTTACAAAGGGTGATTTACTCGCGTCTACGAGTGATGGCGTGTTAGACAAACTAAGCATAGGTACAACAAATCAAGTGTTATTCGCTAATACAACGACTGAACATCCCGAGTGGGCGGATATAGAAGATGTTACCGATGTACCCGGAAGAGCTTTATCAGTAATAAACAATCCCATGTTTTCTAACACAAATAACTTAACATCTATGAATACGGGTGATATACTATACGGACACGAAACCGGTGATTTGAGAAATCTCGCGAGAGAAACGACTGCGGATAATACACATCTCACTACTGGAGCCTATGGTACCGGGTGGGGTCGCATTTTGCGCGTAGACGAAAGGGGTGAAAATGTAATGTGGTTACATCCAACTAATGATCTAGAAGATGATTACATATCTGACCCATTTAAATTAAGAATTCCACCCATTTTCACTGATGGAGGTGGTATAAGTTTAAGAGTTGATACAGAAGGTCAAAGAATAAGAACATGGACTGATAGAATACAGGTAAATCAGAACACAAATTACTTTACAGCAAGATTTTCAAAAAGTGGATTTTATCAAGATAGCGGAATTTCGTACGATGGGACTGGTTCAGATAAGCATCCATCTGGAGTAAAGTTTCACTTGTACGTTTTAGGAGATATTAGGTCCGAATTTTTACATGGTGATGGGAGTAAATTAGTATTTCCTCAAACCTCAACTGTACCCGGTTCTACCACATTTGGTCTTTCTGGACTTACACGTGTATATGGAAAATATGGGTATCTAGATGTGTATAGTGATTTTAGACTTAAATCAAAATTTAAAAATATTTCGTATGCGCTAGATAAATTGAGTAGACTTGTACCAAAGTTATATGATAAAGATGACAAACGCGAATCTGGATTCATCGCACAGGAAATGTACTACGATGTAAAAGAATTAAGACACATCGTGTGGCTGGGTAGAGATGCCAACCCAAATGATGACGCACCCGAACCAGATTATTCAGATTGGGGTAAACGTCACGCGTGTTTAAGGTATCTACATTTCATATCCTATGTGGTGAAATCAATTCAAGAACTAAGAGAGCGCATAGAAAGACTCAAAAATAATAAAAAGTAATTTTAGAATGCCGTGTTGTTCGACGGGAAGAGATACAGCGAAAAGTCCAGCTGGTCCTAGTATAGATCTTTCGTCAGTAACTCTTCAGAGTGTCACAGATAACGGCAGAACGACGACTCACGATATAGAAATAGGTGGGGATTTGACTGTGGGTGGATACCTCATAGGTGACGGCTCACAATTGTCTAATTTATCCGGTCAGGGAACCGTGACACCCACACTCCAACAGGTCACCACGAGAGGGAGTACCACAACAGATAGTGTTACATTTTCAAATCCTACAACCTCGTTTGAAACGAGTGGAAACGTTTCGGTATCTGGAAACGTTACAGCGAGTGTTTTTTATGGCGATGGTTCTAACCTGACATCGATCGTATCACAAACTGATTTAGATGATAATTCATCTAGGATAAATACACTCAATCAAAAAAAGATCATAACAAACACGTCTGGTATCACATCCGATTTCAGTAAAGGTGATTTAGTGTACGCATCTACGAGTGGAAATTTGTCTAATCTTGGTATAAGTGCGACACAAGATAATGTACTCACTGTGAGTGGTACCGGTGTACCCCAGTGGACGGATGTCAATTCATTACCCGCTATAACAGGTATTTTATCTACATTGACGAGTTTAGAAAGTAACATCATATTGAGCTCTACGAGTGGTATTTCTGGATTTCAAACTGGTGATATAATATACGCTTCAGCCACAGATACACTCGAACGCTTACCTGTAGGTACTGCGGGTCAATTATTAGCCGTAGATCAAACAACCGGACTTCCCACATGGGTTAATCCAGTAACCGCGTGTGTATCGGTTAATTACATAACAGAAAGTTATACATCTGATACAACCGGGAGAATTGGATTTCACAATACGAATCCACAACACGATATATCATTCGGAACAAGTCATTACACGGATCGCGGTGCAAATGGTGGCAATTTGGTAATAAACGGAAACATATTTGCCGAATTTTACTACGGCGATGGAAGTAACTTGACAAACATAACAGTATCCCAAACATCTGATGCGAGAGCTAAATCAAACTCCGAGATCATCGTGAATTCCCTAGACACGATTTCCAAACTGAAACCGTATGTGTACGAAAAGAATGGACTCACGGAGTCCGGTTTCATCGCACAAGACATCTACTACGATGCTCCAGAACTGAGACACTTGGTACAGCTCGGGAAGGATGCACACCCGAACGAAACGAAGAACGAACCTAACTACGAAGATTGGGGTGAAGAACACGCAAAACTAGACTACGTGGGGCTGATATCATACACGGTCGCCGCGATCAATGAACTCCGGGAAATGGTCGAAGAACTTGAAAACGCTTAAATTTCTCTTTTTACCATTCACGTGCTGTGTGAATGGTAAAAGGTTGTTGTTTACTTTTTAATAGAATCCATAGCGGCGAGTGCGAGAACGCCCGCGATAAAGAATAAGACCACATAGTTCGTCTCCGTGTCTTCCATTCGAGAACCCCTCACCGGAGCTCTCTGAGATGGAGCACGCATCTGAGGGACTTGGCGCACTGGCGCCTCTTCCTCGATGGGACAGTACCCTATCATTTATACTGTACGCTTACAAATTTATTTCTACTGACTTCTTCTTACGACCACGCTTTCCCTTAGTGGTTCCTGAGACCTTGACCTCCTTGACGTCCTCTTCCTCTTCAACTTCTTCTGGGGCTTCTACGATGTCGGAAATTGCATCGTCGTCATCGTCGTCCACTTGCGGGATCGGCTGTGGAGCCGACGTAGACATGGGTGGTGTCGGGGGCATCATGATGTTACCCATCAAGCTGGATATATCGATACCAGGACCCTTCATTTCGTAGCGTTCACCCGATGGTTCACTGGATGGCGCTTCCATCGCACCTCTCGGTGTCGTGTTCTTCACGGCATCCACCATGTTTTGCACGAGTCCTGGATTTTGCTTGAGAATGTCATTCATGTTAGGCATGACAGACTTGAACATACTGTTCGTCAAGTGGAACATCATCGCCGAACCACCGAGCATCATCACGAGCTTGATTTCTGGAGCGACGTGCATCTTCGTTCTGTACTTGACGTAAAGTTCTTCAAACACCTCATCGTAGTCGTCTACGTTTTCCATCACGTTTTCAGACCAGCCTTCGAGTTGAATCTCGAATGGATTGTACTTCTTATTCAAAAACTCGAGACCCGTGACACACGCGATCAACATGCGCCTGGAGAACTTGACAGACTTGTCTACATCGATACTATATGTAATTCTCTTCACTTCGGTTCTAAGATCATCAATGTTCGAGTACACATTGAGACGCTTATTCACAGTGAACCCCTTCTTTTCGAGGCGACTGAGTTTGTTTACGAGATCCGCCTTCTCCTCGTCTATGCTCTTGTATCCAGGAGACGGACGTTCTTCTTCTTGCATGGCGTAATCACCCTGCATGTATGGCTGCTGCTCGTATTCCTCTTCGTATTCACCGTAATCGACTGGTTCGTCTTGTGGTGGTGGAGGAGCACTCTGTTTCGTTGGATTCGCGAAGGCATCGATGTCTTCTTGAACTTCTGGTGCCGCACGCTGTGGTGGGCGATACACACTTGGTTTGGGTACAAGTTTGGCAGAACGTGGACGCGGGGCTTCAATCTCAATCTCATCCATCAGCGCCTGTTCATCATCATCTAGTTTCATGACATGACCATGACTCCGGTCGAGTACGATTTCACCGTCCATTACTCTGTACTTTGAAAGTAATCCAAATTCTTTAACGCACTTTATATAAAAATGTTGGATACATAATAAATGAAGCTTAACGCCACAAACCGAAACACCCTCACGGCCATCGTCATTGTGTTCTGCCTCTTGTCGGTCCTCGTGACCTTCGCGGGTGTTCGCAGTGAGTACCAGCCCAGACCAATCAACATCGAACCAGCCCCCGAAGGCGCTGCCGAATCCATTTTTGACTTGGAGCACAAGATCGAGTGTGTTCCAGGATCCAAGGACTCCGCGTACTACACCAAGTCCTTGTCTCCAGGTGGTATCTGTGGTGACCAAGCGTTCGTTCGCAGAAGCGCTGACGCGAAGATTGTCGGCGGAATTGGTGGATCTTTAATCTAAGTTATTGTAAATGAGTCTTGTGACTGCGACGCGCACACAATTACCAGATTTTGAGTACGAGTATCATTCCATAACGGTGGATACCATCGGCCAAGATAGTAAAAATACTTTCACTGTGCATCTCACGCAACCATTGGAAAATATCGTTCAAGCTCGGCTCTCTGCCGCTAGAATTGATGCAGTTGGTTCTAATGTGTGTCACATATCGATCAATGAATTAAACACTAATTTCGCACAAAGAACTTCTAATATTTTTGAAGGTCAAGCGGACATGACGACTTTGAACAATGGCTTCGGTACATTGATTCAGGGTGGTTCCAATCCAATCGTATTCAAAAACGAATACGACGTGTTATCTCAGTATGTCACGCCAATCAGAAAACTCGATAGATTGACGTTTACGCTCAGAGATGAAAATGGCACCACCATCACGGATGGCGCCGACAACTTTTTAGTTTTTAGATTTGTCTGCAAAAATAGGAATATGCCCTTCGTGGAGTCGGGGCGTTAGGTACGTACATTTTTTACCTTTTATTATTATAAATGTCGGCGGGTGTCGTGCAATTGATAGCCATCGGAGCCCAAGATGAACACATCATGGGTGAGCCAGAGATTTCATTTTTCTCGTCGACGTTTAAACGGCATTCAAATTTTTCACAGTCCGTTGAAAAACAACTGTTACAGGGGAATGTGAAAAGTAACTCCATGTCATCAGTGAAATTTGAGAAGACCGGCGATATGCTTGGATACGTATTTATATGTATGGATGATAACAACGAGGCCAAAGATGAAGCTGATTGGTCACAAATTATAAATAAAGTTGAGCTTTATATCGGTGGACACCTCATAGATTCTCAAGATTCCGCGTTTACAGAGAACATAGCCATAGATACATTCGCTCAAAACGTCACGAAGAGTTCAAATGGTCCACACCCAGGTGGTACGAGCTCCCGTTCTTACTTTTATCCACTTCGGTTCTTCTTTTGTGAAGGCCCGCAGTGTGCTCTACCGATAGTTGCTTTGCATTATCACAATGTGGAATTGCGCATTTATTGGGGGGACGGTGTGAATTCGAACTATAACTACGATGTTTACGCCAACTATTATTATTTGGACAACGAAGAAAGAGGACACATCGCGTCTAGAAACCACGAAATGTTGATCACACAAGTTCAAAAGAATATCCCATCGGGTGAACTCATCCAAGACCTCACATTTAATCACCCAGTGAAATATCTCGCATGTTCCGATACGACATCGAGCGGTGCTTTGACATCCAAATCCAACCGCATTAAATTAAATATAAATGGACTCGATATAGGCAAGTTCAGATGGGCGAAACCACATTTCATAGATGTGATGGCATATTATCACACGAATTATGTGACATCTCCAGATATTTTCTTGTATTGTTTCTGTCTTTTGACGAGCTCTTTACAGCCCACAGGTACGCTCAACTTTAGCCGCCTTGATTCGGCAAAGATTATTAGTGAAAGTATGAATATTACAGACCCTATATATGCGGTCAATTACAACATATTGAGAGTTGAAAACGGTATGGCTGGTTTAGTATACGCAAATTAAAATGCGTCGCTATATTAAATGGTAAAGAATTCTGGTTTGAATCAGCCTACCGATATGGTACGACTTGGAAAACACGCGGATTCCGGTCAGCCAAGAAACTCCATTGTGTTTAATGCATCAGATGAAGCCATTCGTGATATCAAACACAGCGGATTATACATAAGTCCAATACGAAATGCAACGGCATCGAACTTACTTGCGTATGATTCGATCACGAAAGAGGTAGTAGACATAGGTGGCACTAAATTAAAATTAAATGAACTTCAAGTTGAAAACTTGGAAGTGGTGAACGTGTCCGTGATTAATGAACAATATGTGTACACACCCGTGTTACGCGTAGGAGAAGGATGTAAAAAGAGTGAAGACGTAGGGCTAGACATACATGGTATTCGTGTCATTCACGATAAAAAACAGGGTGTTTTGACCGTAAGTGAGAATACCAAATTTAAAGGATCCGTCGAAGCCGTGCAGTTTGTGGGAGATGGCGGTCTCTTGTCGAACGTTCAGTACGACTTAAATATAGACATAGGTGAAGTCGTAGAAAACTTACACGTTGTTGGGCAACTCAAAGCCGATGGAGGTCTATTGTCTAACATCACACTCGATCAAATAGCAGATTTTAATGATTATTTCAATATACTGGATATTTCAAAAGATGTAAATGTTGGTCGCTCCGTGTACGTAAACAATCGAATACATGCGAAAGGAAACATCAACTCTGATGGAAAAATTGTTGCTGAGTCATTTTATGGAGACGGTACGA
>Ga0181559_10001240_pt1 | contig 24904 bp, 24 predicted proteins | sample 011ome_21_FD_133752 | JGI IMG/M metagenome (GOLD analysis project Ga0181559, IMG submission 133752) | Coastal salt marsh microbial communities from the Groves Creek Marsh, Skidaway Island, Georgia - 011508AT metaG (megahit assembly) | ecosystem: Environmental > Aquatic > Marine > Intertidal...
CATCTTGACCCCCGATGAGGCCTATGTCAGCAAAACAGAACCAATGAGATTAGCAGCCTGAAATGAAACCCTGATCTACCTTAGCAAGGCTGCAAACTGGTCGAAAAAGCAGGACCACCTCTGCTATTTGGCCCTTCGCCGTGCTGTTCATGTATTGGCAAGCTCTATAGTTGCGACAATCTTTGAAATTTGAACATTGACTGTATTGCGGCCCTCAAGAGCATAAATTACCGGCATTTTTGCGATCGGACTCTTTGGAAACTCATGAATATCATTACCCTGCTCTATAAGCTCGACCTCCAGCCATCGACCATCATCGGAGATTTTCTTTATTTGGTGAATCGGTAAGACAATGTTGTTGTCCATTACAAAACCAAAATACCAGAAATCGTTCGCCATCCTTTCGACAAACCAAGCAGGAAGAACCTCTGCCATCTTCCCCGGCTCGTCAATCATTGTCACCTTTTTTGTAAGAACATCGAGTTGGCTTTGCGCGACTTCAGCAGAACGCTCAGAGGCGTTCGCCGCTCGGCGGGCTGACCACCAGCTAAATGCAGCAACAGCCAAAGCACCAAGTGCTATTCCGTCATCAATCCCGACTCTCAGTAGAAGTTCTTTGACCAAACTCATCCAAGAGCCTCCTATGCAATTTGCTGCTCACGTTGGAGCAATCGTAGTGAGTTACACGTCCATCCAGTAGGGCTCACCTAAGCAGGCTGTCAAGAATCCTATTGAACTGCGAATTTTTGCCGTTTGTGAGCAACGCAGCGAATGTCCGCTATCCGTCCTTCCTCGGTTCCGCTGCAGCGAAGAGGTAATTCGGAAGCGTAGGATTTTGCTGTTCACACCGACAAACTGTTTAGCCAAAACCATAACCAAGCTACGGCAAGATTAGCGGCCCAATCCGCCCACGTGGGTCGCACAGGAGCGAACCATCAGAGTTGGGGTGCAAACTCTGATGGTATTGATTTTAAAGGAATTTCCTCGAAACCCCCAAGGCCAGTGGACACCACTCTTGTGTTTGATGGACAAAAAACACCCTATAATGGACATTTAATGCTGTGTATTACAACAGCTCAGCAGCCCATTGTTAACCGCATTTGGAATACCCGCACGAACCGCAGGTCATGCACCCTTCGACCATACGCAATCCGTATTCGCCGCAGGAGGAACAGGCCTTTCCCTTCGGTTTGCCGCCAATTGCGACCACATCAGCATGCGGGTCGGACTTGAGGCCCATGCCTTCGCCCGCCAAGAAACCTGTTGCGACCATGTGCTTTTCGATCACGCCCCCGATGGCGGCCAAGATCGACGGCACGTATTTACCCTGCATCCAAGCACCACCGCGCGGGTCGAACACCGCCTTCAATTCCTCGACCACAAACGACACATCACCGCCGCGACGGAACACAGCAGAGATCATCCGAGTAAGCGCAACCGTCCACGCAAAGTGTTCCATGTTCTTGGAATTAATGAAGACTTCGAACGGGCGGCGATGCCCTGCGATCACCACATCGTTCACGGTGATATAAATCGCGTGCTCTGAATCCGGCCACTTCAACTTATAGGTTGCGCCATCAAGTTCTGTCGGACGATTGAGTGGCTCGGACATGTAAACCACCTCCGCGCCCTCATTATCCACGTGCAACTGCGATGGTTGCTCGGACGGTGTTTTCTCCTCGGAGACCGACAAAACAGACCCCGTCACATCGTTCGGACGGTAGGTCGTGCAGCCCTTGCAGCCTTGGTCCCACGCGGCCATATAGACTTCCTTGAAATCGTCAAAGCTGATGTCTTCAGGGCAGTTGATCGTCTTGGAAATGCTCGAGTCGATCCACTTTTGCGCCGCCGCTTGCATGCGGACGTGATCCAGCGGAGCCAAGGTCTGCGCGTTTACAAAGTAATCTGGCAAAGGCGCATCGCCCTTCAAATCACGCCACATCTGAACAGCGTAATCAACGACTTCTTCTTCCGTACGCGAGCCGTCTTTCTGCAAAACCTTACGCGTGTAAGCGTAAGCAAACACAGGCTCAATCCCCGACGAGACGTTGCCCGCATAAAGCGAAATCGTGCCTGTCGGCGCAATCGAGGTCAACAAGGCGTTGCGGATCCCGTGCTTGCGGATCGCGTCGCAAACATCTGCGTCCATGTTCTGCATCGTGCCAGAGGCCAAATATTTCTCGGCATCAAACAGCGGGAACGCACCTTTCTCTTTCGCCAATTCCACCGACGCCAGATATGCGGCGCGTGCAATCGCGTGCATCCATTTGTCAGTCTGCGCGGCGGCCTCTTGCGAACCATACCGTAAACCAACCATCAAAAGTGCATCAGCAAGGCCGGTTACCCCAAGGCCAATCCGACGCTTTGCTTTCGCTTCTGCACGCTGGGCATCCAGTGGGAACAGCGACGTATCAACGACGTTATCCATCATACGTACGGCGACAGCTACCAGCTCTGCCATATTCGGCACGTCCAATCGGGCATTCGCTTCAAACGGATCGGCCACAAGACGGGCCATGTTGATCGAGCCGAGCAAACACGCGCCGTAAGGCGGCAAAGGCTGCTCACCACAAGGGTTCGTCGCGGCAATGGTTTCACAGTAATTCAGGTTGTTCGCTTGGTTGATCCGGTCGATGAAAATCACACCTGGTTCCGCATAATTATACGTCCCCGTCATGATCGCATCCCACAACTCGCGCGCGCGCACAGTGCGGTAAACCTCCCCCTTGAACACCAGATCCCAAGGGCCATCCGCCTTCACGGCCTCCATAAACGGATCGGTAATCAGAACGGACATGTTAAACATGCGCAGACGGGCTGGATCGGATTTCGCGGTAATGAAATCCTCAACATCAGGGTGGTCACACCGCATCGTCGCCATCATTGCCCCGCGGCGCGAGCCCGCCGACATGATCGTGCGGCACATCGCGTCCCAGACATCCATGAACGACAAGGGGCCAGAGGCATCCGCGGCGACACCCAAAACAGACGCGCCTTTCGGCCGGATCGTCGAGAAGTCATAACCAATGCCGCCACCCTGCTGCATCGTGAGGGCCGCTTCCTTCAACATGTCGAAAATGCCGCCCATGCTGTCAGGAACGGTGCCCATAACAAAGCAGTTGAACAACGTCACCTGACGCGCCGTGCCCGCACCCGCCGTAATACGGCCAGCTGGCAAATACTTGAAATCTTCCAAGGCGCTATAAAACTTCGGCGCCCAAGCCGCAGGATCCTTCTCAACCTCTGCCAAGGCACCCGCAATCCGCTCCCAAGTCTGCTCCACAGACGCGTCTATCGGTGTGCCGTCCGCCTTCTTGAAACGGTACTTCATATCCCAAATTTGTTCGGCGATCGGGGCAGCAAAACGGGTCATAGGCAGGCCTTCTTATTTAGACTGAGGCGCAGATTGGCACTGCGCAGATTCGGAAACAGGTGAAACGGGTTCGCGTCAGGCACCGATGTAGCCACAACATATGGTGGCGTAAACGAATAATTTACATATATGTTGAATTTCTTCCGTAGCGTTGATAAGTCGCCACAATGACCTACTCTACAGTAGGCAAGGAGAGGTTTCCATGGCCACTGTCCACTTACTCAAGCTTTCTGTCGGCACAGACGACATCGCAGACCTTACCGCGTGGCAGAGCTTGCCGCAGGCGCAATCGCGCGATGGCTATCCCCAACATGTGACACGGATGTGGCCAAAGCGCGAGGCAGAAGTGACCAATGGCGGCTCGATTTTTTGGGTGATCAAAGGGATCATTCAATGCAGGCAAAAAGTAATACGCCTTGACGAACGCATCGGTGCAGACGGTATCCGCCGCTGTGCGATCGTCAGCGATCCACACCTAATCCGCGTGGCCGCAACACCAAAGCGGGCCTTTCAAGGCTGGCGCTATTTGACCCCCAACGACGCCCCGGAAGATCTGCCTGACGGCGTGCAGAACGAAGAATCCCTGCCGCCAGAGCTGTCCAAAGCCCTCGCTGCCATCGGCGTACGTTAAAGATCGAGCAACTGCTTCAACGCCTTAAATGTCTTGCGCTGCTCATCAGTCCAATTGCGCCGCTTGCCCCGAAACAACGTGGCTTGCGAGGCGTGGATCAGGCCGTCACTAAGAATCTTCAAACCATTTGCGCGCAGGGTTTCACCCGTTGATGTGATGTCGGCAATCGCCTCGGCGGTCTCATTCTTGACCACGCCCTCGGTCGCCCCTTGGCTATCCACCAGCTGATAATCAGCGACACCATTCTCCTGCAAAAACTCGCGCACAAGACGGTGATACTTGGTGGCAATCCGCATCCGAAACCCGTGCCGCGCACGAAACGCAGCAGCAGCTGCATCCAGATCGTCGAGCGTATCAACATCGACCCAGCCCTGCGGCACGGCAATAATCAAATCTGCCCCGCCAAAACCCATCAGTGCAATTTCACTGACCCGGGTATCCCAATTGGCCAACTTTTCGCGCACCAAATCGGACCCCGTCACCCCCAGATGAATGCGCCCTGCCGCCAATTCGCGCGGGATTTCGCCAGCGGACAAAAGCACCAATTCGATGCCCTCAATACCGTCCACAGCACCCGCATATTCACGCTCTGATCCCGCCTTGCGCAGGGTCACGCCGCGATCACCGAACCAGTCAAACGTTTTTTCCATGAGCCGCCCCTTGGACGGCACACCTAACTTCAGCATCAGCTAACCCCTCGTAATGACAGGCAAAGATCGGGTCGGACGACACCGCCCACCGCTGGAACTGCGCGACCTTGGCCGAGCACAGCCGTCAGCGCGTCATAGCGCCCGCCCGTCGCAACAGGCGCCAAATCAGGGCGATCGGCGGCGTAAAAGCCAAAGACAAACCCGTCGTAATACTCAAGAGTCGTGCGGCCAAAGCTTGCTTCAAAATCAAGATGTTCAACATCAACCCCGCGCTTGGCCAACTCATCCATACGGGCCGCCATTTTTGATACCGCAGCCCCGATCGCAGGCATATCCAGGGCGATGTCGCGCAGTGCACTCAGCGCATTTGGCGAGGTTTCGCGGATTGAGAGCAACGCGTCGATCAGCGCCAACTCTTCGCCAGAGATTGGCGCCAATGCCGCATCTTCGCGTAAAGTATCAATGCGCGCGGCAACTTCAGCGCGGCTGCGCAGGCCCATGTCCGAGCCCATATCGGCAAACGGATCGGCCATTTCCAACAGCGCCACACGGCTTGGCGGCGGGGCAATGCGCCCCCCAAACCGGTCGAGCAAAGCGCGGAAACGACGCGGCCGCCAGATGTGTCGCAAGAGCGCCGCTTTGCGTGCACCAGACGTGCACAGCCCGTGCACCGCAGCCATCAAAATCCCCAGATCACCCGTCGCAGGGCGCACGGGCAAACCTTCCAAAACACCCGCAATCGCGGCAAAAACATCCGCATCGGCAGCGGCAGAGTTCTGCCCGTCAAAGACCTCGAACCCCACTTGCGTAAACTCATTCGCACGGCTCTCGTCATGCTCTTGCTTCCGAAAAACAGGGCCAGCATAGGTATACCGCGCAGGGTCCGCGCGGCTTTCCATGTGCATCTGCACGATGGGCAACGTGAAGTCGGGGCGCAACATCATTTCACCGCGCAGCGGGTCAGATGTCACGTAAGCCCGACTACGAATATCCTCGCCGTAAAGGTCAAGAAGCGTGCTTGCGGGCTGCAAAATCGCGGCTTCCACAGGCACGGCTCCCGCCGCCTCAAACGCGGCGATGAGCCGCTGCGCTTCCGCGCCGATCAGATCAGCCATTGCCCTGCCCGTCCAGAATCTCACGCACTTTCGCGACGAGCTCACCGCGTGGCACTTCATATTGGCTTGGGCGATCTTTCCATTCTTCGAGCGTCGCGTTCTCGGCAATCTTCGCACCCAAAATCAGGTCCTTGATCTGCACGACACCCGCCGCCATCTCGTCACCACCGACAATCACAGCAACAGGGCTGTTGCGTTTGTCAGCGTATTTCAACTGGTTGCCAAAGTTCTTCGGGTTGCCCAAATACACCTCCGCACGAATGCCACTATTACGCAACTCCGCCACAAGACCCTGATAATAGGCCATTTGATCACGGTCCATGACGGTCACAACTACAGGGCCCGCAGCCGTATTGTCCAACCGGCCCTTGGCATCCAAGGCCGCTAGCAAACGGTCAACACCGATGGAAACACCCGTCGCGGGCACCTCTTGCCCCGTGAACCGTTTGACCAGATCGTCATAACGACCGCCGCCTGCGACAGAGCCAAAGTTGCGCGGACGGCCCTTGTCGTCGAGCACCTCAAACGTCAATTCGGCCTCAAACACTGGGCCGGTATAATAGCCAAGCCCGCGCACGACGGCAGGATCAATCTCGATCCGGTCCGCGTTATAGCCGCCCGCATCAAGAAGCGTCGCGATCGTTTCCAACTCGTTCACGCCATCCGCGCCCACTTGGGAGCCGCGCACCAACTCGTGCAAACGGGCCACTGTTTCGGCGCCCGTCGCACGTTTGGCGGACATAAAGCCCATGACGATTTCGGCTTGTTCGGCACCTAAGCCAGCGCCTTTCGTAAAGTCGCCACTTGCGTCCTTGCGGCCCTCACCGATGAGCGCGCGTACACCGTCTTCGCCAAGGCGATCCAGCTTATCAATTGCGCGCAGAACAATACCGCGCTCGGCCTCTTTGTCGTCGCCCACCAGGCCCGCGACTTCCATCACGCCGTTCAAAACCTTGCGGTTATTGACCCGCACGACGTAGTCGCCGCGCGGAATGCCGACAACCTCAAGCGTATCCGACAGCATCGCGCAAATCTCGGCGTCGGCGGCGACAGAAGACGCGCCAACCGTATCGGCATCGCATTGATAAAACTGGCGAAAACGCCCCGGACCCGGCTTTTCATTGCGCCAGACAGGCCCCATCGCATAGCGGCGATAAGGGTTTGGCAGATCATTGCGGTGTTGGGCATAGGCGCGGGCCAAAGGCGCCGTCAAATCATAGCGCAGCGCCAGCCAATCCTTGTCCTCTTCCAACCATGCGAAAACACCCTCGTTCGGGCGGTCCACGTCGGGGAGAAACTTACCCAAGGCCTCGACAGTTTCCACAGCGGACGTCTCCAAGGCATCAAAGCCATAGCGATGATAAACACCCGCAATCTTGCGCAACATTTCGGTGCGGGCTTCGACCTGCGCTCCGAAATAGTCCTGAAAACCCTTTGGCGTTTGTGCCTTTGGGCGGGGTTGTTTCTTGTCCTTGGCCATCATCGCCTCGCGTAAATTACGTCAATATGTGCCCGCGTTTACAACGCTAGGCCCAGCGGGGCAATGCGATGTTGGGCCTTTCGCATGGCCTTAGCTGCGTGCTATGACAGCTCCATGACAGATATCACGCACCTCGAAGAAAAAATCGCCCATTTGACGCGGATCGTTGACGATCTGTCCGACATTGTCGCGGCCCAGCAAAAGGAGATTGAACTCTCGACCCGCAGGCTTGCCATGTTGATGGAGCGCGAGGCGTCACGCGAGTATGACGCGGGTGGGTCTGTGCCGCTGGCCGATCAGCGCCCGCCGCATTGGTAGATCAACGCGCTACGGGCCCGATGGCCGCAACCTCACCGTTATAGAGCAGCATATCCGCCCAATCCGCGTTATCGGCAAAGCTCTCGTAGGCAGTCAAAAATGTCGTATTTGCCGCCAACCGGTCCAGCTTCGCCCCACAGGGTTCACCGCGCGCGGCGCCGCAATAAGTCGCTTTGATCTGCTCATAGACGTTGTCAGCCGCACTATAGGGGTGCTTGGCATTTGATGGTAAATAGCGCACGACCTCATGCGTGCCGATATCGCCCATCAGGGCCGTAGATGCAGAAAACTGTCGCGCGCAATTGTCTTTGAAACCCGTGAGATAGTGGGTGCGCAGGGTCGATCCGCTTGGCGTGGTATCATAAAGCGTATAGCCCGCATTCTCGTCCACCTTCTGCCCCATCTCGGCCTTGGTGACGGTACAGTTTGGTGCGATTTGCCCAAAAGGAAGCAACACGTCAGATGTGACCTCGGGCAGGCCAGAAATGGCGGGCCCACTGACCGTTTGGCCAAGTGTGGTGCCACAGCCGCTAAGCAATATCGCAGAGAAAAGGACGGCAAGGCGAAGGGTCACAGGTTGGGGCCTCACGGCTTGTTTCTCCTTTCGGTCTAATGGCAATAGGCGGCGGCGTCTACTCTTTGACACGCGGTCGGCGGTAAATCGGCGAGGCTAGACTTCCTCAACTTCGATCACACCGCTAAGTGAGCGTAGCGCACCCTTAATCTTTGGATTCACAGGGAAATCTTGTCCAAGATCGATCTCGACCTCGCCGGGCAACGCAGGGTCCATCAGGCAGAAACAGATCGGCCCACGCCCGCCGCGCACCCCGTCGCGCATCGCATTTTCAAGGATCGTGGAAACCGAGCCGATGGCCTCTGGATTGTCCAGAAACACCCGCAAGCCCGAACTGCCCGCATCCGCAACCGCCGTGTCGATGGCGGACACCGAGCGGCCCAATAGCTTGAGCACGTCCGCCTCCATCGTGGCCTCGCAAGAAATCACAACTTGGTTGCCAGTTTCCAGATGATCGCGCGCCGCTTCCAACGTGTCAGAAAATAGCGTCACCTCGTATTGCCCTGTCGGATCGGAGAGCTGCGCAAAGGCAAAGCGGTTGCCGCGCGCCGATTTCCGCTCTTGCCGCCCCGATACAGTGCCAGCCATTTTCACCACACATGCGCCGCGCTCGGCCTTGGCGATGACCTCATCAAGGGTCAAAACGCCTTTGCGTTTCAGCGCCGCCATATAGTCGTCGAGCGGGTGGCCAGAGAGGTAGAAACCTATCGCCTTGAATTCTTCGGCCAAACGCTCCGCTGGCAGCCAATCGTCACCGCCTGCAAGACGCGGCTCTGGCAAGTCGTCGCCCGCTTCACCAAAAAGCGAGACCTGATTAGACGACTTCTGATCGTGGATCGCAGCCGAATATCCGACCAGCGCGTCAAGGCTCGCCATCACACGGCGGCGGTTCGGATCAAGCACATCAAACGCACCCGCACGGGCAAGCATTTCAAGCGGGCGTTTCCCCACGCGCTTGATATCCACCCTACGCGCGAAGTCAAAAAGTGTGACAAATTGATCTTCGCCACGCGCTTCGGTGATCAGCTTCATCGCCTCGACGCCGACGTTCTTGAGCGCACCCAGCGCATAAACCAGCTTTTGCTCTTTCACATCAAACGTCGCTTGCGAGCGGTTAATGCAGGGTGGCGTGTATTCAATCCCCAGCCCCTTTTTCACCTCTTGGAAATAGGTGGCGAGCTTATCGGTCAGGTGAATATCGCAGTTCATCACGCCCGCCATAAACTCGACAGGGTGGTTCGCTTTCAGCCAAGCGGTTTGATAGCTAACGACCGCATAGGCAGCGGCGTGGGATTTGTTAAAGCCGTAGTTCGCGAATTTCTCCAAAAGGTCAAAGACCTCGGAGGCCTTTTTCTTATCGACGCCATTTTCCATGGCGCCCTTCTCGAATTTCGGGCGTTCCTTCGCCATTTCTTCGGCGATTTTCTTACCCATCGCACGCCGCAGCAAATCCGCGCCGCCAAGCGAATAGCCCGCCATAACTTGGGCGATTTGCATAACCTGTTCTTGGTAAACGATAATCCCTTGGGTTTCGGCCAACAGATGGTCAATCGACGGGTGAACGGAGGTGATTTCTTTGACGCCGTTCTTGACCTCGCAATAGGTCGGAATGTTCTCCATCGGACCCGGACGGTATAGCGCCACGAGCGCCACGATATCTTCGATACAGGTCGGCTTCATGCGCTTGAGCGCATCCATCATGCCGCTGGATTCCACCTGAAACACGGCGACAGTTTTGGCGCTGGCGTAGAGCTTATAAGACGCCTCGTCATCCAGAGGAATTGTGCCAATGTCATCAATTAGCGCCGCTGGGGGCTCAAAAAGCGTATTGCCTTGCGCATCGATGTGCAGATGCCGTCCAGATTTTACGATGAGATCAACTGCGTTTTGAATGACTGTCAGGGTTTTCAGGCCCAAGAAGTCGAACTTCACCAGACCCGCCTGCTCGACCCATTTCATGTTGAACTGCGTCGCGGGCATATCCGAGCGCGGATCTTGGTAAAGCGGCACCAATTCGTCGAGCGGACGGTCGCCAATCACAACACCCGCCGCGTGGGTCGATGCGTTCCGCAAAAGCCCCTCAACCTGCTGTGCATAGGTCAGCAAGCGGTCGACGATCTCTTCGTTTTTCGCCTCTTCGCGCAAGCGCGGCTCATCAGCCAGCGCCTTTTCAATCGAAACGGGTTTGACACCCTCTACGGGGATCATTTTCGACAGGCGGTCCACCTGCCCGTACGGCATTTGCAGCACACGCCCCACGTCGCGCACAGCGGCCTTGGACAAAAGCGCCCCAAAGGTGATGATCTGCCCCACCTTATCGCGCCCGTATTTTGTCTGCACGTAACGGATCACCTCTTCGCGGCGATCCATGCAGAAATCGATATCGAAGTCGGGCATAGATACCCGCTCAGGGTTAAGAAAGCGTTCGAAAAGCAGTGAATAGCGCAGCGGATCAAGATCGGTGATCAGCAGCGCATAGGCCACCAGTGAGCCCGCACCCGACCCACGCCCCGGCCCCACGGGAATCTTGTTTTCCTTGGCGTATTTGATGAAGTCGGCCACGATCAGGAAGTAGCCGGGGAAGCCCATGCCCTCAATGATCCCAAGCTCGAAATCGAGCCGCGCTTGGTAGTCCTCAAGTGACACCGCATGGGGGATCACGGCCAGACGCGCTTGCAGACCTTCGTTGGCCTGACGGCGCAATTCCACGATCTCGTCGTCGGCAAATTTCGGCAGGATCGGATCGCGCTTATAGACTTTAAACGCGCAACGACGCGCGATTTCGACAGTGTTTGAGGTCGCTTCAGGAAGGTCGGCAAAAAGAGTAACCATCTCTTCTGGCGTCTTCATAAAGTGCTGCGGCGTTAGCCTACGGCGCGGTTCTTGCTGGTCGACATAGGCCCCGTCGGCGATACACATCAACGCGTCATGCGCCTCGTAGAGCGAGATTTTCGGGAAGTAGACGTCGTTTGTCGCCACCAGCGGCAGGCCCTTGGCATAGGCCATCTCAATGAACCCGCGCTCGGAGAGTTGCTCGGCCTCGGGTAGCCCGTTCCCATCGGGGTGGCGCTGCAATTCGACATAGATGCGGTCGGGATATATCGCTGCAAAACGGTCCATCAGCGCTTCTGCGGCAGGGCGTTGACCCGCGCGCAAAAGCCGCCCAATCGGACCGTCAGGCCCACCGGTAAGACAGATCAGCCCCGCATTATATTTCTGCAAATCGTCCAGCGTAACCTGCGGCACCTGATTGCCTTGATCGAGATACAGGCAGGAATTCAGCTTCATAAGGTTTAGATAACCAGCCTCCGTCTGGGCCAGCAAAACGATCCCCGCAGGACCCTCTTGCCGTTTGCCCTGCTCGGTCACCGTATAACCCAGATCGACCTGACAGCCGATAATTGGCTGGATGCCCGCCTTTGATGCGCCCTCGGAAAACTCCAAAGCGCAAAACATGTTGTTGGTGTCGGTCACCGCCACCGCAGGCATGTTCATTTTTACGGCCATTTCAGGCAGTTTTTTCGCGTGAACGGCCCCTTGCAGCAGGGAATACTCAGTGTGAACGCGCAGGTGAATGAATCGGGGATTTGTCATGGGCCCAACCTAAGCCGCGAGGCGACTGGGGGAAAGCGCGGAATGGTTAGCATTCCCGCTAAGCATCTTGACCCCACCTGCGAATCCCCCTCACTTGACCACCATGAAACCAAACCTCGACGCCTGCTTTGCCGCCCTCGCCGATCCCACCCGCCGCGCGGTTGTGGAACAACTCGCGCGTGGCCCTGCGACCGTGAGCGAATTGGCCGAACCGCACCCCATCGCCCTGCCAACATTCATGCGGCATCTGGGCGTCTTGGAGGCCTGTGGTCTGGTGCGGTCCGAGAAGAAAGGCCGCGTGCGCACCTGCTATATCCACCCAGACCCGATGCTCGAAGTGCAAGGCTGGATGGAATGGCAGCGGATCATTTGGGAACGCCGCAGCGACCAGATCGACCAGCTGATTATGCCGCTCGACGGTGCCATTCACTAGGCGTTATTTCAGCCAGACAGACCCATTTTTGCACAGCGCCCGACAATCGTTTGCTTCGGTCCCAAGGTCGGACTCGAGCATGATGCTATCAACGCCCGGCCCTGTGAAACGTGGATCGTCGCATTCGCCGTCATTGGCATAGCTGGCCGAATTATTGCCGAAATCGACGGCATCACATTGCGCGATATCCCATTGATCGCGTGTGCGTTCCCAGCGAATGCGGCCCGCTTGTTGCAGCTTCACGCAGTCCGTCGCGTCTGCGCCAATGCTCTCATTGCTCACCGAAGAGGCCAAACCGCCGCCCACAAACCGAGGATCATCACATTCCCCATCATTGGCATATGGCCCAGAATCGTCGCCAAAACTCATGCAAGCCGCGAGAGTCAAAAGGAAAAGAAAGGGTGCTAAAATTCTAGTGAACATGTTCACGCTCCTGAAAATACTCGACCTACCAAACCAGAAATCTGGTCGGTATGAAACATTTATGGGCTCTATTTTGCGAAAAAGCTTGATAAATCTGCCCCGTCCCGCTTTCATCACTTCAAACGGGGGCCCGCGTCTACGCCGCATCGACGCTGTGCCACTCCCCGCCAAATCTAAGTAACGCGGCAGGTTTACACGATGAATGTGACGTTTCTTCTCAATGGGGAAACCGTGGAGGTGAATACACCTGCTACGCAAACGCTGCTGGACTGGCTGCGCACCGAGCGCGGTCTGACGGGCACAAAAGAGGGCTGCAACGAGGGCGACTGCGGGGCCTGTTCGGTGATCGTGACCGACGAGACCAGCAAACAGGCGCTCAACGCTTGCATCCTTTTTATGCCGCAGCTTCACGGTAAATCCGTGCGCACGGTTGAAGGGATTTCCGGCCCAAACGGCGAAATGCATCCTGTGCAATCGGCCATGGTCGCCCATCACGGATCGCAATGCGGTTTCTGCACACCGGGGTTCATCGCCTCGATGGCGGCGGGCCACGCGAACGGGCGGCGTGACCATGACGATATGCTTGCGGGCAATCTCTGCCGTTGCACCGGATATGCGCCGATTGTTCGCGCGGCGAAGGCGGCAGAAGGCGCCGCTGTCCCTTTGTGGATGAATGAGGATAAGGCCCCCTGTGCCCCAGCCCCTTTCGCCCCCGAAACTCTTGACGCACTTTCCGCTTGGTATGCAGCGAACCCCGATGCGACCGTGATAGCAGGGGCCACAGACGTCGGCCTTTGGGTGACAAAGCAGTTGCGGGATCTGGGAGACGTCGTCTTCCTCAACCGCTGCCGCGATTTGCAGCAGATCACCGAGACAGACGACACCATCACCTTCGGCGCGGGCGTCACGATGGTCGATGTGCATCAAACGCTGAAAACCTATCACCCATCCTACGCCGAGATGGTCCGCCGCTATGGATCAGAGCAAGTGCGCGGGGCCGCAACCATCGGCGGCAACATCGCCAACGGCTCGCCCATCGGGGACAATCCGCCAGCGTTGATCGCGCTTGGTGCGACGCTTCATTTACGTCATGGCACGGTAGAACGCTCCATCCCGCTACAAGATTTTTTCATCACTTACGGCAAACAAGACCGCGCCAAAGGCGAGCTCGTCACAGGCGTCACGATCCCGAAATCGGCACCTGCCTTGCGGGTCTACAAACTGTCCAAAAGGTTCGATCAGGACATTTCTGCGGTCTGCGGGGCGTTTAATGTGACGATAAATGCAGGAAAAGTGCAAGCCGCGGTGATCGCATTCGGCGGCATGGCAGGCACGCCAGCACGGGCAAAAGCCGTTGAGGCGGCTCTCATCGGCAAACCTTGGACGCAAGACACAGTGCAAGCCGCCCTACCCGCCTTCGCCACCGACTACACCCCGATGTCGGACATGCGCGCCTCTGCCACTTACCGCCTTGAGGCCGCGCAGAACATGTTACTGCGCTATTTTGCGGAGTTGTCTGGTCAAGCCACGTCCGTTTTGGAGGTCCAGCCATGAGCGCGCATAAATCGCTGCCCCACGACGCAGCCCAACTGCACGTCAAAGGCCAAGCCCGCTATATCGACGACATCCCGACGCCTGCCATCACATTGCACGTGGCGTTCGGGACAAGCGAGGTTGCGGCTGGCAAAATCACGTCCCTCAACCTCGACAAAGTCCGCGCTGCGAATGGCGTCATGGCCGTTTTTACCGCCGCCGACCTGCCCTTCGCCAATGACGTCTCGCCCAGCGCCCATGACGAACCGCTTCTTGCGACGGGCGAGGTTCACTACCTTGGTCAACCGATCTTTATGGTCGCCGCGACCTCCCACCTCGCCGCCCGTAAGGCCGCGAGACTAGCGCAAATCGAGATCGCTGCCGAGCCCCCGATCCTTACCATTGAAGACGCCCTCGCGGCCAACTCCCGCTTTGAAGACGGCCCGCGCATTTGGACAAAAGGCGACGTCGACGCCGCCTTCTCAAACGCCAAACACCGCCTGCAAGGCGAAATCGACATGGGCGGTCAGGAACACTTTTATCTTGAGGGCCAAGCTGCCCTCGCGTTCCCCGAGGAAGGCGGCGACATGGTCGTGTATTCCTCGACCCAACACCCCACCGAAATCCAGCATAAGGTGGCCGAGGCAATCGGTCTGCCGATGCACGCCGTGCGCTGCGAAGTGCGGCGTATGGGCGGTGGTTTTGGTGGCAAGGAAAGCCAAGGTAACGCGCTCGCTGTCGGATGCGCCGTGGCAGCACGCGCCACGGGTCGCCCTTGCAAGATGCGCTATGACCGTGACGACGACATGATGATCACGGGCAAGCGACATGATTTCCGCATCAGCTATGACGTTGGTTTTAATGAAAAAGGTGTGCTGTCCGGCGTTGACTTCACGCAAGTAACCCGCTGCGGTTGGGCGCTGGATCTGTCGATCCCCGTCGCTGACCGTGCGATGTTGCATGCAGATAACGCCTACCTGCTGGACGCCGTGCGCATCACCTCGCACCGCCTCAAAACCAACACGCAAAGTGCGACTGCCTATCGCGGCTTTGGTGGCCCTCAAGGCGTGCTTGGGATCGAGCGGGTGATGGATCATATCGCGGCGCATTTGGGCCTTGATCCTATCGCCGTGCGACGCGCCAATTACTATGCGCACATGAGCAAAGCAGACGCGCAAAACACGACGCCTTACGGGATGCAGGTCAAGGATTTCATCCTGCAAGAAATAACCGACGCCCTGCTTGTCACCGCCAACTACGAACGCCGCCGCGCCGCTGTCGATGAATGGAACGCGGCCAATCCGATCCTCAAAAAGGGTCTCGGCTTTAGCCCCGTCAAATTCGGGATTTCATTCACACTGACGCACCTCAACCAAGCAGGTGCGCTGGTGCACGTGTATCAAGACGGTTCTGTGCATCTGAACCACGGCGGCACAGAGATGGGGCAAGGCTTGTTCCAAAAGGTGGCGCAAGTTGCCGCTTCGCGGTTCGGCGTATCCATGGACACGATCAAAATCACGGCGACGGATACGGCCAAGGTGCCCAACACCTCCGCGACCGCTGCCTCTTCTGGCACTGACCTCAACGGCATGGCCGTGCAGAACGCATGTGACACAATCCGCGCGCGCATCGCCGAAATCGTGGCGCAAACCCACGGTGGCACGGCGGACGACGTGACCTTCGCGGACGGCCAAGTCAGCACAGGCGCAATCACCCTGACCTTCGCCGAGGCCGCGATGCTTGCCTATACCAACCGCGTCAGCCTCTCGGCGGCAGGGTTCTACAAAACCCCAGACCTCGCGTGGGACAGGATCAAGGGCCAAGGCCAACCATTCTTTTACTTCGCCCAAGGTGCGGCCATTACCGAGGTCGTGATCGACACGCTAACTGGCGAGAACCGCATCCTGCGCTGCGACATTTTGCATGACGCGGGCGCATCCCTCAACGCCGCGCTCGACATCGGCCAGATCGAGGGCGGGTATGTGCAAGGCGCGGGCTGGCTGACGACCGAGGAACTCGTTTGGGACGATAAGGGCCGCCTACGCACCCACGCCCCCTCCACCTACAAAATCCCCGCGTGCTCTGACCGTCCTGCCGTTTTCAACGTGGCCCTCTGGGACGCACCGAACCCGGCGAATACCGTCTATCGGTCCAAGGCCGTCGGCGAGCCGCCATTCATGCACGGCATCTCGGCACTTCTTGCCATTTCGGACGCCATCGCATCCTGTGGTGAAATCTACCCGTCGCTCGACGCACCCGCGACCCCCGAACGCATCCTCGCTGCGGTTAAAAAGGTGCGCGGATGAGTTGGATCACCGTGACAATCACACGCACGGCAGGGTCCGCGCCACGTGACGCAGGCACGCAAATGCGGGTATTTGCAGATCATATTGAAGGGACGATTGGAGGCGGCGCACTGGAATGGGAGGCCATGCGCCACGCCCGTGAGATGCTCGCCACTGGCAAGCCCACAGAAAGGCAAACCATTCCGCTTGGTCCCAACCTAGGCCAATGCTGCGGCGGATCGGTGCAGCTCGACTACCTAGCGGACGCCGCCACGCAAACCTCTCCCGCCCGCAACATCTGGATTTACGGCGCAGGCCATGTGGGACGTGCACTTGTTAGCACTCTCTCCCTTCTCCCCGATGTGGAGATCACTTGGGTCGACACCGGTGCTGACCGCTTCCCTGAAACCATCCCTGAAAACGTCACCGCCTTGCCCGCTGCCGACCCAGCACGCGCGGCAAAACATGCGCCGATGGACGCAGAACACCTCATCCTAACCTATTCGCATGATATGGATCTTGCGATCTGCCACACGGTGCTGTCAGGGCCATTTGGCAGCATCGGCCTGATCGGATCGGCTACCAAATGGGCGCGTTTTAAGACACGACTGGCCGCACTGGGCCACGGCCCTGCCAAAATAGGGCAAATCGCCTGCCCGATTGGCGATCCTTCCTTGGGAAAACACCCGAGCCAGATTGCAATCGGCGTCGCGGCTGCGATGATAGCCCCCGCAAACCGCCGCCAAAGGGACCAAACCGCATGAGCCTGCTGACCATCAAAAACCTGACCAAAGCCTATCCCGGTGTGGTCGCCAATAAGGACGTCTCGCTCACTATCGCGCGCGGTGAAATTCATGCGCTATTGGGTGAAAACGGTGCGGGCAAATCCACGCTCGTCAAGGCGATCTACGGGTTGGTGAAGCCTGACGCGGGCGAGATGACGCTGGAAGGCGCGGATTTTGAGCCCGCAAACCCAAGTGCGGCCCGCGCTGCGGGCGTCGCGATGGTGTTTCAACATTTCTCGCTGTTTGACGCACTGACCGTGGCGGAAAACATCGCACTCGGCCTTGAGAACCCGCCCCCGCAATCGCAAATCTCCAACGACGTGCGCAAAGTTTCTGACCAATACGGCCTGCCACTTGATCCCGAAATGATCGTGGGTGACCTGTCGGCGGGCGAACGGCAGCGCGTTGAGATTATCCGCTGCCTGCTCCAAGATCCCAAGCTGTTAATCATGGACGAGCCGACATCGGTGCTGACCCCGCAAGAGGTTTCGATCCTCTTTGAAACCCTGCGCAAGCTCTCTGCCGAGGGGACCGCGATCCTCTATATCTCTCACAAGCTCGAAGAAATTCGTAGCCTGTGTGACAACGCCACCGTTCTCCGCTTGGGCCAAGTCGTCGGCACCTGCGATCCGCGCAAAACATCTGCCCGCGACATGGCCGAACTCATGGTCGGCATGGCGCTGCATGTCACAGCGCGATCGGGCAAACCCAAAGGCGACGTCGCCTTATCGCTTCAGAACCTGACCGCCCCCGCGCCGCATCAATTCGGCACGGCACTGCGACAAATCTCCTTTGATGTGCGCAAAGGCGAGGTTTTGGGTATCGGCGGAGTTGCGGGCAACGGACAAGACGAACTCGTCGCGGCGCTCTCTGGAGAGATGAAAGTTGGCGCCGCGATGGTCAGTCTTAATGGCAAACCCATCGGCAACCTGCCCCCCAACACCCGCCGCGCCATGGGCCTGTGCGCCGCGCCGGAGGAACGCAACGGCCATGCCGCCGCGCCTGACATGACGCTCGTGGAAAACGCATTGATGACAGGCAACACCCGCCTTGGGCTTGCCAAAAACGGGTTCATACAATGGGACAAGGCCCGCGCATTCGCCGAGAGCATTATCGAGGTTTTCGACGTGCGCACGCCAAGCGTTAATAATACCGCGCGGTCGCTTTCTGGCGGGAACTTGCAGAAATTCGTCATCGGACGCGAGATCATGCAGAACCCCGACATCCTCATTGTGAACCAGCCGACATGGGGCGTTGACGCCTCCGCTGCCGCCTCGATCCGTCAGGCCATTCTTGACCTCGCCAATAACGGGGCCGCGGTGGTGGTGATTAGCCAAGACCTTGATGAACTGATGGAAATCTCCGATAGGTTCGCGGCGCTGAACGAAGGGCGCTTGTCTGAACCGCGCCCCACCGAAGGGCTCACGATGGAAGAAATTGGCCTGATGCTTGGTGGCGCTCACGGCATGGAGGTCGCACATGTTGATGCTTGAGAAACGCAGTAACCCATCGCGGGGCTGGACATATGCATCCCCCATCGTGGCGGTGATTTTGACCATGATTGTGGGCGGCATCGTCTTTGCGATCCTTGGAAAACCGCCATTAGAAACCATCCGCACCATCTTTTTCGATCCGTTGTTTTCAGAATTCTCATGGTTCTACCGCCCGCAACTCCTGATCAAAGGCGCGCCGCTTGTTCTCATAGCAATCGGCCTCTCGTTCGGCTTCCGCGCAGGCGTCTGGAACATCGGCGCTGAAGGGCAATACATCATGGGCGCACTCGGCGGCGCGGCCGTGGGGCTGGCGTTCTATCCGATGGAATCGTGGATCATCTTTCCGCTGATGATTATCGCAGGCACGCTAAGCGGCGTCCTATGGGCGATGATCCCCGCCGTATTGCGGGTGAAATTCAACACCAACGAAATCCTTGTCTCGCTCATGCTGGTCTATGTGGCCGAGCGCTTTGCCGCCTCTATGGCCTTGGGCGCGATGCGCAACCCCGAAGGAATGGGCTTCCCCGGAAGCCGCAACCTGTCGCAATACCCCTCTGCCGCGAACCTCGAAATCTTTGCCGGGTCGGGCATGCATTGGGGCGTTGTCGCGGCACTCATCGCCGTGATCTTTGCCTATATCACGCTGGCACGGCACATCTTCGGCTTCCAGGTGCGCTTGTCTGGGCAAAGCCCCCGCGCCGCCGCATTTGCGGGCGTCAACCCTGCGCGTCTGATCCTGATCTGCCTTGGCATTTCAGGCGGTCTTGCAGGCTTGGCAGGTATGTTCGAGATTGCAGGGCCGCTTGGTCAGGTCAAAGTCGGCTTCAACGTGGGCTACGGGTTTACCGCAATCATCGTGGCCTTCCTCGGGCGTTTGCATCCCGTCGGCATCTTGCTCGCAGGCGGGCTGATGGCGCTGACCTATATTGGCGGCGAAATCGCGCAATCGAACCTCGGGCTACCCAGTGCGGCAATCCAACTGCTGCAAGGCATGCTCTTGTTCTTCCTGCTGATGGTGGACGTGATGACCAACTACCGTATTCGACTGGCACATGGGGAGCGCGCATAATGGATCTTTCAGCGATCAATCCGATCCTCCTGCTGGCCTCTCTCATGGTCGCAGCAACCCCGATCCTTCTGGCTGCGATTGGCGAGTTGGTGGTGGAGCGTGCGGGTGTCCTGAACCTTGGGGTTGAAGGCATGATGATCACGGGGGCTATCTGTGGGTTTGCCGCAGGTACGGTAACTGGTTCGCCTTGGCTCGGCTTTCTCGCGGCGGCCTTTGGCGGGGCTGCTTTGTCGCTCCTGTTTGGCGTTCTCACGCAATTTCTGCTCACCAATCAAGTTGCGACGGGCCTCGCACTAACGCTCTTTGGGCTGGGGCTGTCAGCGCTGATGGGGCAAGGCTACATCGGGGTAAAAGCCCCCGCCTTCCCCGACATCCACATCCCCCTCTTGGGTGATATTCCTGTGATTGGGCCGATTGTGTTTCAACATGACCCGATGGTCTATGTCGGCCTTGCGTTGGTCGCGGGAACCTATTGGTTCTTGCACAAAACAAGGGGCGGTTTGATCCTGCGGGCGGTCGGCGAAAACCACGACGCGGCCCATGCGCTTGGTTATAAAGTCGTCAAGGTCCGGCTTTTGGCCATCATGTTTGGCGGCGCCTGTGCAGGCCTTGGCGGCGCCTACCTCTCCCTCGTGCGCGTGCCGCAATGGACCGAAGGCATGACGGCGGGCGCAGGCTGGATCGCGCTGGCCATCGTCGTTTTCGCGGGCTGGAAGCCTTGGCGGCTTTTGCTGGGTGCTTATCTCTTTGGCGGGGTGACTGTTTTGCAGTTGAACCTGCAGGCTGCAGGCGTGGCCGTTCCTGTCGAGTATCTTTCGATGTCGCCCTATCTGGCCACCATCGTCGTTCTGGTTATTATGTCGTCAGGACGCGCTCCAGGATCTCTGGGGCGAATCTTTCACGCCTCGCGTTAGAGGCCAAACCATCGCCAGCACAAGACTGGCACTATCGGGAGACACGATCTTGAAAAGAAGAACTCTGCTCGCTTCTGGCGTCGCTGCTGTAGCACTTGCAACGGCAGGCCTGCCAGCCCTCGCACAAGACAAAACCAAGGTCGGTTTCGTCTACGTTGGCCCAGTGGGCGACGGCGGCTGGACATATGAGCACAACCAAGGCCGCCTCGCGGTCGAAGCTGAATTCGGCGATGCGGTTGAAACTGTGTTCGTTGAAAGTGTGCCAGAAGGCCCAGACGCAGAACGCGTGATGACACAGATGGCGCTCGACGGCGCTGACCTGATTTTTACAACATCGTTCGGTTACATGGACCCGACAATCAACGTTGCGGCCAAATTCCCAGACGTGAAATTCGAGCATGCAACTGGCTATAAGCAAGCGGACAACGTCTCCGTTTATTCCGCACGCTTCTACGAAGGCCGCGCTGTTCAGGGCTACATCGCTGGCTCCATGACCAAGTCGAACATCATCGGCTACATCGGCTCCTTCCCGATCCCAGAGGTTATTCGCGGCATTAACGCGGCCTATATCCAAGCCAAGAAAGTGAACCCTGCGGTCGAGTTCAAAATCGTCTGGGCTTACACATGGTTTGACCCTGCAAAAGAAGCCGAAGCAGCAACAGTTCTGATTGAACAAGGCGCTGACGTGATCTTGCAGCACACGGACTCTACAGCACCGCAAGCCGCAGCTCAGGCTGCTGGCAACGTGATCACATTCGGTCAAGCGTCTGACATGGCCGAATTTGGTCCAATGCCACGCGTGTCCTCGATCATCGACAACTGGGCACCTTACTACATCGCGCGCACCAAAGCTGTCATGGACGGCACATGGACAAGCACATCCACGTGGGACGGTATCGGCGCAGGCATGGTGGGCATCGGTGAAATCTCCGACGCGGTTCCTGCCGAGGTCAAAGCTGGCGCAGAAGCCTTGCGCGACGCCATTGCAGCGGGCGAAATGCACCCGTTCACTGGCCCGCTCAACAAGCAAGACGGCTCCGCTTGGCTCGCTGACGGCGAGACAGCAGACGACGGCACACTGGCTGGCATGAACTTCTATGTTGAAGGCATCACAGGCGACATCCCGCAATAAGCGCGGACAGCACCCTTACGAGAGGCCCGTCAGAAATGGCGGGCCTTTTGCGTTGATACGGGTCAAAACATCTCCTAGCCTCATGTTTGGAATAAGGAATTGACGGATGCTCTACAATCACAGCCAGACGGCCGCGCATGACTTTTCCGCCTCACCCGAAACCGTCTATTCCGCGATTCTTTCGCAAAAACAAACCCCGACAGACAAACACGCATTCGGCGCGTTTTTGTCGCTCAAGCGGCTTTGGGGGACACCAGGCGAAGCGGGTTATCAAATGCTTGCCCGCATCAATTGGGGTGGGGCCGATCTTGAAATGACCGAGACGATTTTGGCCACTGACCCGCCGCGCAGCTACCGTATTAGCCAACGTCCGCAGCGGTATGTCGCCCTTGACCCGATGGAGCGACGTTTGCCCATCAACATGTCGGAACCTGCCAATCTCCAAAAGATTTTTGACAAAACCTACGGCTCCCCGCCCGCCACAACCGAAATGCAATTCGATCTGGCCCCCACAGCAGGCGGCACCACACTTACCCTCACTATCGAGACGCGCTTGGTCCGCAAGCTCGGATGGCTCGCACGACGGAAGTGGCAAAAGCGCGTCGCACGCGAAGTAACGATGGTTTTTCAACAAATCGAAACAGCTTTGCACGCGCTTTGACTGCGGCATCCCACAAACCTTTGGCGCAATACTGCCCTAACTGAACTTTCACAGAGGTAAACGGCAAGAGGGGCGACGCCAATGCAGGGGGAAGCCTATTTCACGTGGGGATCCAAACGGCATCAGCACCTGCCAACGCATAGGCGCGGACCTCTCGGATCAACGAAAGGGGATGGCATCCTTGCCTTAGGGATCGAGCAGGATTTTATCGGTTTTGATTGGCAAACGTGTCTGACCGTGTCGATTGCGGACCTTGTTTTACGCCTGCTGCGCTAAAGCGTCCACAGCGATCTTTGCCATCTTGATAATGGCATCGCGCGAGTCTGCGACAGCAAGAAAGCGCGCGTTATGGCAGAACTTCGCACCCTTCACACCACTCGCCTCTTCCAAGGCAGCATCCGACAACCCCGCCCAAGCGGCAGGCAAATCCGCGCGCTGCTCGAACGTATCACTTGATAGTTTGATACCATTTAACGTCCATTCGGCTCCGCGAGGGTTCACCACAAACATGATGTGATCAGCACCCGATTTATCCAAAACGCCACCATAGGGCATGCCCATCGGCAGCTCCAAAATCGCTGAAGCTCCTGCCGCTTCGATGGCCTTTGCGACGATGCTCGATGCGCGGGCTTTTGCGGCTTGGTTGCGAACAGCGGCTTCGATAAATGTGCGGGCAATCGGCAAGGCGGCGAAGAATGCGTCATCATCGGCACTGGGTAACGCATCGTCGAACACAGGCTTTAGACTGCCCAAAAGCGATGGCAACGTCATGTTCGACAATGGCCCTGCAACCGACGGCTCCATCGCCCCATTGTCGAGCAGGTCAATCGGCAGCACAAAGCTAGTGTCAAATTTCAAATGGATCGCGTCAATATCTTCCGCAGGCACGCCCTTTGCCGCCAGATAGTCGCGCCCATAATGCGCCCAGATCAGGCCAAACGAGCTATAGGGCTGGCCGTCTTCGCGCAGCGGATTGGGCCGTTGGTGGTGATCAAAAATCTGGGCGTCAGCATTAAAATCGCCGCCAACATCATAGATAATTTTGTCTAAAGACGGCTTTAGTACATCGCGGTCGCGGGTCCGCAAAACCGCGGCCTGCGGGAAAAGTTGCGTCAAAATGACGGTCGACAACATCTCATCGGCGTGAAAGCCGCCAGAGTGGGTGACAAGCTGTGTGATCCGCATTCGCATTCTCCAAACTGACCAGCTACGAAAAAGGCGGCCCTAATGGCCGCCTACTACCGCAAAAATTGTAGAGTAGGAACCCTTAGTGAGTCCAAACGCCACGTCGGTTCGTCGCAAAATTTTCGCCGTAGCCACCCGCACGAATGTTGGCTTTGCGCTCTTTAGGTTCTTGCACAACCGCGTCGATCCCCTTTGCTTGCGCATAGTCCAGCGCCGCTTCTTTGGTTTCGAACGTCAGCTTCACCTGCGCTTGTGTATCGCGCGAACTGGTCCAGCCCATCAGCGGGTCAACGGTGCGGGCTGTCTCGGCCACATATTCCAACACCCAAAGGTGTGTTTTGGCAGTGCCAGACGACATTGCGGTCTTTGCAGGCTTATAGATTCGTGCGCGCATCGGTGATCTCCGGTTTGTTGCAGCCCTTATCGGCAAAACTGCGTCACAGTGCAAGATGTCAGAAAGTTTCCCCCTATGCTGCATCGCAGCATTCATTTAGGCATACCCTACTCGCTTTCCTGAAAGGAATAGCCATGACACCTGAACAAATGATGAAGCTTAACGCCTCCTTTACCAATCTGATGATGGACACACACGCCGTGATGTCGCTCCGGATGATGGGAATGATCGGGGCGGTCCCAGCGGATGCTGATGAAAACACGAAAATGGTTACCGAAAAGGCCCCCGCCTTTGCCGAAGCGATACAAGCCCTGACACGAGCGGCCCTTTCTGGTTACCGCCCCGATCAGATCATGGCAGCCGGGATTGAACCCCTGCAACCTGAAGTCAGCAGCAATCGCGTCCGATTGACCAAATAATACCGCCACATATAGTTCGCTGCATTTAAATAAATTTTATTGCAAAAACCATAATTCCAGCTACAAAATCCTCATTGTGAAGCAAAGGATTAGTACCGTGGGTGCAAGTGAGATTTTTATGGGGCTTTTCTTGTTGTTCGCAGGTATGGGTGCCATGTTTAGCACAGATGTCAGCGACGAGGATACATTGCCCGACGAAGAAGAGATCCTGCCGGACGAGCTCGAGCCATTCAGCCTTTAAGTTTTGATGCCGCACATGCCTCGGCTCTCCATCATTATCACGTTTTTCAATGAAACCGCCTTTATAAAAATGGCGGTTTCGTCCGTTTTGAGCCAGTCGATAGAGGTGGTCGCAGAATTTCGGACCATTAGTTAAGGTAGATCGACTAGCGAGAAAGACGATCTGAGATGACAAAGAGAAAGAACCATTCAGCCGAGTTCAA
>Ga0181559_10001244_pt1 | contig 24875 bp, 20 predicted proteins | sample 011ome_21_FD_133752 | JGI IMG/M metagenome (GOLD analysis project Ga0181559, IMG submission 133752) | Coastal salt marsh microbial communities from the Groves Creek Marsh, Skidaway Island, Georgia - 011508AT metaG (megahit assembly) | ecosystem: Environmental > Aquatic > Marine > Intertidal...
CGTACCTCGTGTTCGCGTACATCGTTGTCGCGACGTGCGTCGTCGAAAAGTGACGCGTGGACGACCAGAAAGAACCCTTCTCACCGCACAGGGTTTGCCGAAACACAGCGGCGGCCGCGAGGCCCCCTCCGCGGGTGACGCGGATGTGGACCACGCACATACTTAAACCCAATGCACACCTATACCTACATACATACATCACATGCATTGCATAAATGACCATATGGCACATGCAGCACCCTTACCCAATATATAATCACACATATAGGTTAGAGATGTGGATGGATGTGTTTAGGTTTACACCACAACGCGACTGTGGCTCTAGAGCATGTCATACATAGATATGTTTACACTATAGTATGATATCAATATACTAGAGGGATAGAAGACCTAATATTCGTATGATGTGGTGGCGCGTGATGGGCCATGTGGGCCATCACCGGGTGGTGTTTTCGATGATGGTTGCGTCGTCGTCGATGGTGGTTTCGCCCGTGGTTTCGCCCGTGAGCACGCGTCTGACGTGCGTTTCTTTCTCGCGTTCGAGCGCGGCGAATGCAGCGCGCGGGTTACGCCAGATGAAGATGGCGCCGTCGGCCGCGGCGGTGACGACGACGTCGGCTCTGGGCGCAAACGCGCACGCGGTGATTGGAGCGGCGTGGGATACCGCGCCCACGTGCGTGAGCTCACCGGATTCGTAATCGAATATGCGAAGGTGTCGGTCGAGGCCGGCGACTGCGATGGAGGCGCCGTCGGGGGTGGAGATGTCTAAGGATGATAATTCGGCTTCGGTTGGCGCGTCGATGACGCGGATAATCGACGCGTCCTCTGGATCCCACCACGTGATTTTATGATCTGTGCCTGTGGTGACGATTTGAGTTCCTTCTGGATGTGCGCGTAGCGTTTTGAAGTATGTCGAGCCGAAGAAAGAGACTTTTCGCACGCGGCGTGCGACATCCCAAACGACGCAGGAACCGTCGTCGCTCGCCGTCACCGCCACTGAGTCCTGACGCAAGGTGATGATTGCATTCACCGTCGAGCGGTGTTCTTTCATCGATGCTTCTAATGTTATGATATCATTTCTTACGTTCCACACTCGCACGTTGCCTTCCGAACCGCCGGTGATGATGGTTGCGTAGTCGCGCGTGCCGTGTATCGCGGTGACCGCGTCGTGTGCGTTCGACGCCATAAACACGAGTTCGCCGCTTTCGCTATTATGCGCGCGAATCGCGCCGTCGTCCCATCCACTGAGTAGCAATTGACCATCGTTCACGTAGCTCAAGCATAAGCACGTGATGGTTGACGGTTTGATGACAATGCGAGATAGCTCTTTCGCCGCGTCCGCGTGCCAAATGCGAATCTCCGCGCCGGCGCTCGTCGCAAAGTGTTGTGAATTTTGCGCTGGAAACGCAATTGACGTGATTTGATTCGTGTGTGCGGAATCTAAGCACGTGTCAAATGGCTTCACGAGCAACAAAGCCTCCTTGCTCAACGGATGCTTCGCACAATATTCCAAATGGTGTAATTCTCCAGTCTTTGTACCGCAGTACACGTCAAACGTTTCTGAGCCATCGCGATAATTATCAATCTGAGCAGTCCCGGACATTAGAGATTTAAGAGCTTCGTGTAAATATTTTCGCTTTGCATAATCCGACTTGCAATCTATAGGGTAATCCAGTCCTGGTGTGTTCGATTGTGGACATTGAGCGACGGAGATGCTCGTCACGGCTCCGCCATTGAGCACTTTGCACGACTCGAATTTCAACACGCATGAATCGGGCTTTCGAGAAAATAAAGATATGCTGCCGTCGCCTCCGCCAGCGAGGAGTCCATTTTTGACCATATGAAGTGTCGTGATACCTCGAGAAATATGCTTTTTAAGAGTAAATGTCTCTTTGATGGCGCGAGATTTAACAGAGACGCAAAGCACGTCGGCGCTCGTCGTGCCAAGATAGGCAAATTCATCTCGTTCATCGATCGCAATTGATAGAATTTCGCGCTTCAACATACCTAACACCACTGGTTCGAAACTCAGTCTCTTGGCTTTTGCATCATATTCCCACGTACTAACCGCGAGTTCTCCCGCGGTGAGGAAAGCGTTATTGGAATGGTGAAGAAATTCCACGACGTGTACTTGACCATCTGCTGGTGCAGGAGATCCGCAGAGCGCACTGCCACTAACAACGTTCCACATGACAACACGTCTATCAGATTCACCACCGATAGATGCTAAACGAGACTCATCAAAACTGAACGCCAAAGCCACGACCTGGCCGGTGTGTAGGGCCAAGCGTTTGACCAACGCATACGACGAGCCATTCTCGATGGCTTCCCAAATAATTATATCCGCCCCGCCGCCCGAGACGCACTCCCCAGATGCAATGAAGCGCCCAGTTACTGATACAGCCAATGCTGTGACATTGCCGACGTGTCCGTAAAGGAAGGTAGCGGGGGGTAATTTTTGACTCTCTTGAGCAGAGGCGTCTTCATTCGCGCAAGCGTTCCGGACGGGCAGCGGTGACACAACTACTGTGGAGCCAAGCGGGTACACGCGACGCGCTCCATCCGGATGCAGGTGGAAACCATTTTTCACCGATCCAGCAAAGCCGATGACAGCCTTGAGTGGAAGCTGGGGGAGCGCCATGTTGTGCAGTATTCGCTTCAACTTTGACTATTTTTAGAGAACCAGGAAAATGAATTTTCAACAACTAGTATGTAGACAGATTCGTTAGAAACAATTAAGCGGCAGTTTCGACAAACTTGCCGTCACGGATGTCGTGGCGATGGACTATTTCTTCGGTAAACGGAGACGTGGCATCTAACAGTGTCGCAGCAGCGTAAGCGATGCGCACCGCGGAAACGTTATCTGTGGACAACGACGCGATCCACTGCGGACGTTGAAGCGAACCTTTCCAGACAGAAATGTCCGTTAGTTCGTCAGGAGCGTTTTCGTCGTTGTTCCAGCTTTCGTCAACAATAGCGTTATCGTCCTCTTCCTCTTCTTCTTCATCGCTATCCACTTGCTGGCGACGGCGTTCCTCCACAGCTTCTTGAATGACTTGAGCGGGTAATAGAGCAGCCAATTTACGGCGAGCGAGCTTCCAGGAGGCCATATCTTTACCAGTGTGCTTCAACACGAGTGCCTCGAGAGTCGCTTTTGAAAGCTCGTCCGGAGCCTGCGGTTGTTTCTCGCGTTCGATCTTTTCCACTTCTGCCGCAATTCTAAACTCGTCAATCTGACAGTGGTAATACTTCTCCTCGAGTTGCAAAAGCGACTCAGCCATGAATGTCGTATCGACGTTCTTGAGCTTGTTGCGGAAGGTGCGCCAGTCAGGGGTGGTTCGAATTCCAATTCTTTCAGCGTTGATGCACATGGTGTCCATACATTTTCTGGCGAAAGTAAGCACCGCACCCTCATCGCACGACAGAAATGCCGCTGGACGCGTTGCAACGTACGCCTCCATCGAAGGCGCGCTACGCGCCATAGCCGAACGGCGTGGTCGACCATCGAGAGCAGCAGCTAATTGCCGATCTCGATCTTCTTGAGTCTCGCTGAGAGCCTTGAATGCATCAGCAATCGTCACCTTGCGCTTCTCGAGTTGTTGCAACAAAGCGCGTTCGCGCACTCCCTTTGGACACAGAGCCTTGACAAGTGCATCGACAGCTTGCTGAGTGTTATAGATTCCCCATTCACCAGAAAACGATTGCACGTACACCGCATCTTGACGTCCACCAAATCCCCACCAGTATGTGGCAAGATGACGGTCCATGCCGAGCGGGCGGCAGCGAACTTGGCATTGCGCATCCTCGGCGGCGCGCTTGATCTCTCGTTGCCTCGCACGTGATTCGTCGATTTCAAGACGACGTCGCGCCGCTTCTTCTACAGCCTCAATTTTGCGCTTGCCTTCGTTTTCTTCACGAGCTTTCGCGCGTTCAATCTTCGCGCGCTCTTGTTCGTACTCGTTTCGCTCTGCATTGAGCACTGCTTGCGCCCTGGCAACTTCATTTTTCCATGCCATCAATGCGTGACGGTCTTCAGGGTGGCCAGTGTACGTTTTGAGGTGATCAGGAAGTTCGAACTTACGTTCTTCTTCGTCTGCTTCTTCGTTTTTCATCTCCTCGTCCGTATCCATCTTGACCTCATCTTTTGATGCGCCACCCTCTGTCGGTGCTTCAGTAGCTGCTTTGGCAGCTTCTGCTTCAGCCTTCGCCTTGCGCTTTTCTTCAGCCAAACGCTCTCGTTCGATTCGCCGCTCTTCCTTCTCAGCTTTCTCGACGATGCGTCTATTTGCAGCAGCCTTCAGCCGAGCTTCGTGCCGTTCAGTTCTAAACACGTCTGCTTGCTGCATCCGCGCACTGATAATGCCTCGGCATACATCTCCCTCGAGAGCGGTGTCCGCTAGAGCGCGAAGCAAAACAAGATGTTCTTCTTTGCTAAGAGTAACCCAAGCAACCTTACCCAACTTTTCTGCAACATCATACGCGCCTTTACCGTGGATCTTTTCGCCTCCATGTAAAATCAAAGTGCGAGCCACTTCGGGCCAGTTCAAGTTGTTCACAATGCGGTTCAATCGTGCCACAAGTCGACCAGGACCACTCGCGGCCGGCGTCAACGCTTCGTAAAGAAGGCTCAAGTACAATTCAGCGAGAGTCGAGCGCGCTTTTGTATTGTTTTCAAACAAATCATTCACGGCATCCGCGTTATTCAAACCAGGAGGCGCTTCGAGACCTTCTGCAAATGTGCTCAAAAACTCAGCGATGGACGCTTCTTCGGCAAGAATTTGGCCATTCGGTAAGCTCACAGGCTTGGGAATCGTGTGATAGAGAAAGTCGAATGGTACACCGGCCTCCTTCGCCTCTTCAGCGAGTTCGATAGCCAACATATCGTCATCAATAGGATAACGCGCCTCCTTCTCCTTCCGAACCTTTTCAGCCGCTTTGAGCGCGTCTCTTTCTTGCTTTTCACGCTCACGCATCGCGGCTTTCTCAGCCTTTTCTTGCTCTTTCAAGCGATTCTTCTCACTCATGATGCGCGCGCGTTCTGCCTCGCGCTCACCCTTAGCCATGAGTTTGAGTTTCTCTCGTTCAATTTGGTTTTCAAGCGACACCAACTTTTGCCCAAACAATTCGGTGAGTTGCGCATCCATCGCATTAATCTTTTCGTCAAGGTCTTGAATGACGGCATCATCCGTCGCCGCAGCCTTATCTTTCATCAATTGCACGCGTTGTTTGGTGATTTCATTGATTTCCTCGGCGCGCTCGACGTTTCCGGTTGCTTGTTCCGCCGCAGATTGAGCCTTTCGTACATTTATCGTCAACGTTTCGCGCATCTTGTTCATTTTGTTCATGGCTTCACGAATCTCCTTCTTACGCATCACCACGTACGCATCTCGCTCCTTCTTAATTTCTGCCTTGGCATCTTCCACAGACTTTTTCCACGTCATCAAACCTTTGCGGTCTTCCTTGGCGCCGTCAAACTCTAAGAATTTCTTTGCCAGTCGATCTTGCGGTGCGTCGGGTTCGCACAAAATATCCTCGTTTGACTTGTTTTGCAAGTGCGGAGCTGCAAGTTCCATCGGTGGATTGGTTTCAAACTCCTCGAGCGCTCGAGTGCACTTTTCTAGTTGCGCCGCGGCTCTCTCTGACGTTTGCTTTGACTTTTTCAAATCCGCCGAACATCTCTTGAGCTTATCCGTCCAAGCCGCTAAAGACGCACGTTGATCGGGATCAAGCGCTTCTAACATTGCACTGACACTCGGCTTCTTCGCAGCCTTCCGAACGCGGGGTTCTTTATCATCTTCAGCCTTACGCTTGACGCCGCTCGGCAACCCGACGTGCGCGCGCAACGCCCACTTATTTCGCGTCCCAGGCACGCGCACAAAGCACGGATCATGCGACAATCCGGATGCTAAAACAGTCTTATTCTTCCCAACATTCTTCCCCGCCGCCTCACCGCGCGCGTACAACTCCGCAGCATCCAGCATTTCCGGCCACGCCTCCTCCAACATTTGAAACACTTCGTGCTTCAACGTCCCGACTTTGAACCTCTTGCGGTCCGCGTCAATCGAAAACTCACTCGGATCCACCGCCGGTGCGTCATTCGCCACCTTAGACGCCACGCTCGCACCTCTATCCCGCATCCCAACCCGTCGTCGACGCGCAGGTTGAAAATCCTCATCCCCAGAACTCGCGTCCTCGTCGTCTTCGCCATCCTCATCCTCGGACCCGGCGTCCTCAGACCCCATCACCGTCTCGTCATCCTCCTCACCGCTCGCGTCATCGCCCGCGCCTCGCGCGCGCCCACGCAACGACCGACCACCGCGCACATCCGTCATCCTCCCCGACCCGTCGTCCGTCCCCCCCGTCGCCGCGCTCGCGCCGATCGCGCGCTTCTTCATCTTGAACATCGCGCGCGCGTCTCTGTGCCGCGTGTTCGCGCGCGCGTGTCTGTGGTGCTATCTCACCCGCGTGTAGTACGGTCGCGCCGGCGGCGACGACGACGACGACGGCGGCCACGACGACGACGGCGCGCGCGTCTATGCGACGCGACGACGACGACGACGACGACGACGATGCGAACGACGGCCGCATCCGCATCCGCATCGGCGACCTCGATCGGACATTCGGCGAGCTATTAGGGTTTATGGCACGCGATGCGATGCGATCGAGGTGACGCGGTGACGCGCGCGCGCGGCATACGCCGTCGCACGACACACGATGTTCGCCGCCGCCACCACCACCGCCACCGCCGTGCGTTCGTGCACCATCGCCCGCGCGCCGACGTCGCGCCGGTCGTCCACGACGACCGCCGCCGCCGCCGCGCGCGCGCGCGCGCACGCGGTGACGTCGACGACCCCAGACGTGGATATGGTTGCGGTCGCGCCGACGCCGACGCGCCGCGACGCGTTGGTCGGGTTCGCCGCGCTCGTCGCGAGCGCGAGTGCGTTGGACGTTGACGCTCCGGCGTTGGCGATTTCCGGCATGAATGTCGTCAAGGATACGCGCGAGGGGTATCAATTCTTGTACCCCGTCGGGTGGCAGGAGATTCAAGTCGACGGGCAGGCTGCGGTGTATAAGGATATCATCGAACCGCTCGAGAGCGCGGCGTTGAATGTGTACCCGACGCAACGGGAGAGCGTGGCGGATATTGGAACGGCGGAGGAGGTGGCGAATACGCTCGTGGGTAAGGCGTTGACCGCGCCGGGGGCGCAAGCCAAGGTGTTGAAGACGAGCGAACGCAAGGATGACGCGGGACACTTGTATTACGCGTTTGAGTTTGTGACAAAGACAAAGTCGTATGAGAGACATGCGTTGACGGTTGTGACGATTACGCAAGGGAAGTTTTATACGTTGACGACGGGCTCGAGTGAAAAGCGATGGGGGAAGATTAAGGATCGCTTGCAAGCCACCGTGGATAGCTTCCAGGTTTACTACTAAAAGAGCGCGGCGAATCGGGTTGTATAGCAGCGCGCGCGTAGAAGGCGGTGGCGACGGCGAAGGAAATATATTTGTTCAATAACAGAAGAGCTCTTGAGCGCTAAGTAAAAATACTAAAATATTTGTGCATCGCGTGCTTTAAGCGTCGTCTCGCGGCGGAGCGCGTCGTCGCGGTGGCCGAGTGGGCGCGCGAGACGGCTGCGACCGTACCACTTCGCCACCCTTTGTAGCGATTTCGTTAATCTTCACACCCAAATTCTTTTCAAAGCGTTGCACGACGAATGCTTCTTGCGGTTCCGCGATAGTAACCACGACGCCTGGGCTACCCATGCGACCGGTTCTTCCGGCGCGATGCACGTAGTGCGTCTCGTCGGTGGGCAATTCCAGGTTGAACACGGCGTCGCAATCATCAACATCTAAACCGCGCGCGGCGAGATCCGAAACCACCAAGGCGCGAAAAGCACCGCGACGAAATGCCGCGAGCTCTCTCGCGCGCTCCATTTTGTCCATGCCGCCGTGTAAAACGCCTACGGGCATCCCGCGAGCGCCGAGCTTGGCTTGCACGTCTTGCAAGCGTCGCCCAAAGTTACAAAAAATCAACGCCCGTTGAACATCCGTGGCATGAATGGCGCGACGCAGCTCATCTACTTTATGGCGTCGCTCAGCTATGACCTGGCAGTGCGTGATGTGCGGAGGAAGGCTTACCACGCCTTGCCTACGCGCTTGCCTGGACGCGGCGGCGGCGCTCTTTTCATCCTGCTCTTCATCATCCTCTGGGGCCTCTTCTTCCTCACCATCCTCGCCAACCACACGCTTGGTCAATTCAGTCTCAGGAGGTTTATCATAACTCGCCACAATATGCTTTAAATTTGGTGCCAAGTACGAGTACGCATCCAGAGTCTCTTGCTTCAAAGTCGCGCTGACGATAATCGTCTGCCTGCCACCCGGCACGCCTTTCCCTGTGTGCTCACTGATTCTCGCCATATCACGCCTGAAGTTACTCGCGAGTAAATCATCCGCTTCATCTACAACAAGCACGCGAACGCCGTGCGTTTGTAATATCCCCGACCGCGAAAGTTCGGCTAATCGTCCGGGCGTACCGACGACGATGAGAGGTCTCTTACGTCGAATAGCCTCCTCCTGCCTTTTCGCATTCGCTCCACCTATGGCTTGCTGCGTGATCGCCTTTCCCAATTCACCTAAAACACGCTCAATCTGCCGCACGATTTGCATCGCTAACTCCTGCGACGGCGCGACGATTATCGCTCGCACGCCGTTCCCGACGTCTTTACGAATCGTCCCCGCGTCGTCATCCATCAACGAGTTAATAATCGGCAAAATATACGCCAACGTCTTTCCCGAACCAGTGTGCGATTGCATCGCCACATTTTCGCCCTGCATCACCGCGGGCATTGCCGCGCGCTGTGCGATAGACGGCGTCTTTATCCCCACGCTCGCCAGCCGTCGGCTCAACTTGACCCCGACGCCGAGCGCGCGAAAGTCCATCCCATCCTCCCCGTTCGCCTCCCCGTTCGACGCCGTAGCATGCGCGCGCACGCGTTCTCCGTCCCGACACGCACCGTGCACCAAGCTCACCCTCCGCGCGCTCGTCGTCGTTGTCGTCGTCGTCGTCCCACACGTCGCGTGACGCGCGAATGCGAATGCGCGCGCCGCCGAACACGCACCAATGCGCGCGGCGTGCGCACCGCTCACCATGCCTAGCCGCCGCCGCCGCCTCGCAGACGCGCCAACGAAATGTTTTCTCCCTCTCGCGCGCGTGAGCTCGAGCGCGCGCGCGATGTCGAGCGCACCGCCGTCGCCGTCGCCGTGTGAGGTGCGTCGCCGCGTCCGCAGCCGTTGAGCCTCACATCTGCATTGCGTCGCGCGCACCATGGAACGCATTGCCGTCGCCACGTCGCGCACGCGCGATGTCGCGACGCGGTTCATATTGAACCTCACGTCGCTCGATCGCGGCGCGTTCGACGGCGACGGCGACGGCGGCGGGGCGACGGAGAATGTGTGTCGATCGATGATGACTGGGGTGATGTTAAACTTAACCGCCGTCGCGGACGCCGTACCGATCGCGCGTTACGCCCCGTCGTGGTCGATTGAAAAGTATGTCAAGGTGTTTATGACGGTGTGCGCGTGCGCGTTCGGGGCGCAGTGGGTGTTGGTGAAGTTGGTGCGATTGAGACGCGCGCAGCAAGGGTGGTGGTATTACTTGCGACATTCGAGACACGCGCGGTTAATTCTACCGCCCGAGTGCGTCACGGAAGCACCGATGCGATCGCCTCTGAACAGAGTGACGAGAAAGATTAACAAGTACATTAAGAAGAAGGGCGGACCGCTGGGGCGAATGTCGAGTGGAGTGGACGCGTACTCGCCGATTCTGAGCGTGGATACGGAGTCGTTACCAGAGGGCGCGCAACCGTTATTAGTGTTTGTGAATTCGCGTTCTGGTGGGCAAATGGGAAATTATTTGCTCGAGGAATTGCGATCGAATTTGAATCCGTTGCAGGTGGTGGATTTACACACCACTGGGCCGAAGGCGGCGTTGAAGTTGTTTGCGAACGTGCCAAACGTACGCGTGCTCGTCGCTGGGGGAGATGGTACGGTGGCTTGGATTTTACAAACCATAGACGAGTTGGACATGGCAAAGAAGCCACCGGTTGGAATTTTGCCATTGGGCACTGGGAATGACTTGGCGCGCGTTTTGGGTTGGGGCGGTGGATATTCAAACGAGTTGATTTCAGAGCTCTTGGTGCAAATTCAAGAGGCGCACCCGGCGCTTCTCGATCGTTGGCAAGTCGATATCACGCCAAACGAGAGCATGACGACGCCGAACAAGTTAGCATCCGCCGCTGGTCACACCGCACCCACGCAATCGCGCGAGAGAAAGAAGGAAATCGTGTTTCAAAATTACCTCGGTATAGGTGTCGACGCGCAAGCGGCGTTGCGATTTCACCAAACGCGAAACTCTCGACCACAGTTATTCTTTAGCGCGATGACAAATAAGCTCTTGTACGGCGTGTTCGGAGCAAAAGACTTTTTAGAACATTCCTGTGCGGGTTTGCACAAAAACATCAGAATTTACGCCGATGGCGTGCGACAGACAATTCCACCCGAGGCGGAGGGTATCATCTTGCTCAACATCAACTCGTTCGCTGGCGGCGTACGAATGTGGGAGCGCGATGGCTCGTATGGGATGTCATCCATGCAAGATGGTATGGTTGATATTGTCGTTGTGCACGGTGCGCTTCATTTAGGGCAATTGAACATGGGTGTAGATAAACCAGTGCGAATCTGCCAAGCGCGCGAAGTTCGAGTCGTCGTCGACAGAAAACTTCCAATGCACGTCGACGGCGAACCATGGGAGCAAAGTGCATGTACCATAGATATATCCTTAAAAAACAAGGCGACAATGCTTCGCAGAACTGCAGATGCGCGAGGGATGACAATCATTCAAATGCAAGATACATTAGATTGGGCTCGACGCGCTGATATCATCAACGACGAGCAGTGCGAGCGCATCATGGTCGAAGCGCACCGACGCGCGGATTCAGTCGCCGACGGCAATCGACGTCTCGGCACGCACAGACGTTCAGGCAGCATAGGTAGTTTGGCTTTCAAATCGTCTTCGTACTCGCAGCTCTTCGGAGTCGGTGGAGGCGATGGTTTGTAAACCGTGTAAAATAGTTTCTTTGTCTTTGCGCGCGCTCCGCCCGCTCGCCTCGCCTCGCGACAACCCCATTGCGCGCCTCGAGAGCGCGCGCGCACTCCTCCCGCACCGTCCGTCATCACACGCGAAGACTCGCGCGCACATTGGTGAACGTTCCATCATGGCGAAATGGGGCGAAGGCGATTCGCGTTGGATCGTACAAGAGCGAGACGACGGCACCAACCCCAACGCCTGGCATTGGGTCGAGCGCAACTTGTTCAAGTGGAGCGAAGAAAAACTCACCGAGCTCCTCGTTGGAGTGGATTTAAACGTCCCCGTCGTCGAAGGCTATGCGAAAATCACAACGTTGACAAAGTTTGAAGGCGATTCGAGCGTTTCCACGCGCAAGGGTGGGAAGAAGTTTGGATGTTTTGATCTTTCATTTACGTTGAAGTGGAGCGGGCGCGCGGCGACGTCGAGCGCGGAAGATTTGGATGACGATGACGTGGAGGTGAAAGGTGAGATTAAAGTGAAAGAATTTTGCTCGACGAATGATGAGGATGAGTATGAGTACACGGTGTCGGTGAGTGATGGGAAGTCGGAGGCCAAGGAGTTGTTGAAGTCGCGCGTGGAAAAAACGGTGGAGGCGACGTTGCTTCCGTATTTCCGCCAATTCGCGAGCGAACTCCAAGCGCTTTAGAACGCGATGCCGACTTTAAATATAGCTCGCGCTTAGCGCGTAGCGATCGTGGATCCATTAGCACGCGATCTGATAGACATTGATTTATATTCACAACTCAACTGTGTTGAATTTCGTTTTTGCGCGACTCATTGTACATGTTCCTTCTTTTTCCTTCTTTGCCGCTCGCCTGCGTCGCGGCTTTAAAGCGCACACTTTTCTTCGAGCCCTCCGCTCAAGCTATCGACGTCGACGGTGGTGCCTTCGCTGTCACTTGAACACGACGCGCTAGGACGTATGCGCACCTTCGTACGCTCGTCGTTTACTTGGAATTTATCCGCGTGCGAATCAAAAAATTCCAAATACGTCTCTGGCATCGTCACGGGCTTTCTGCACAAACCGTTGACGCCTTGTTTGCCCTTGATTGACACCCAATCTTCAGAAGCGCGTTGATGGAAGAACGCCATGACTTTATCTAAATACTCATCACGCGCCGCTCGAAATCCTGCACCAGTGAAACCAATCGCGGGATTCACCTTGACTGGCGGAGGCGCATTTCTGTGGCCAAAACTCGCGCCGGAACGCGGGTGCGGCAGCGATGACCCTGGTCTAAACGCTGATCGCTTATCACCTCGAGGCGGTCGACCCGCAAATGCCCCATTGCGACCACCACTCGACCCAGCGCTCGAGGCATAGGCGTACACCGCCACTGGCGGCGTCGGCGACTCTCCGCCGCTTGAACCGACGGAACCATCGTTCGGTCTCAACGGAGACTGCGGCGATAGCGTATAGCACGGTGAATCCTTCACCGCATCCGAAAACTTCGGTGAAGTCGCGGCGACATCTCGCCAATTACTTGGGGTCATCATCGGCGATGCGGGTGTCGCCATCTCCGGAACAAACCTCTGTAAGCTCGGCGACGCGCACTCCTTGACCACGGTCAAATGGCTCGCGTGTGGTTTTGCGTTCAGCTCGCTTATCGGCGTCAACGGTCGAGGCACGCCCATGGCCTCTTCAATCGTCGGTGCATCTTCAAACAAATCATCTGGTAAATACCTCGCCAAATCCTCTCCGTGCTCTGGCGCACTTCGTGACAGCAACATCTCGCTCAGCGTCATCGTTTGCGTCTACGAGGCGCCGCTACACCCACACGCCACCCTCTTTGCCGCCGTCCACCCCTCGCGCGTTCGCGTCGTCACCCCCTAAACGCACGTCCGCACCAGTTATCTGTGAAATCTCTTCACTCAACGCGTAGATTCGCTCTTGCACGTTCGCAATCGCACGCTTATTCTCCTCAATCGCGCTCGCGTACGCCGCCTTATCCCCGTCCGCGTCCTCGCCCGCCGCCTCTCCGTCCTCTCGCGCGAGCTCAACCTCCAACTCCTCGTTCGACCGCACGAGATGTTTCAAACTCGTCAACGCCCGCGTGCGTTCAATCTCAAGCGTCTCTACCGCGTCCGCTTGCGACGTATTATTCGTCCTTGTCGTGTCGTTTAAATCTTCTTCTTCTTCGTCCCGACGCATCGTTTACGCCGTCATCGCTCGCGCTTTGCCTCGCGCGCGCGCCCCTTGGTCGTATAGATGTATAAAACAATAACACTCGACGCGTCGCGCACCCACCCCGTCGTCGTCGTCGTCGTCCTCGTCGTCGTCGTCGTCCTCGCGCGTCGCGAAAAGACCGCTTCAAATAGTCCTCCACACCGACAAAACGCCACGTCAGCGCCGAGGGGTGCCGACCGCCGCCTCGGCCCGCGCGCGCGTCGCCGACATCCCGACGTCCCGACGTCCCGACGTCCCGACGACGGGCGAACGGGCGAACGGGCGAACGAATACGATGGAAATAATTATCGCGCATCGTTCGCGCGCGGTCGGATGTCGGATGTCGGCGTCGGATGTCGCGTGCGCGCGCGCGTCGCGTCGCGTCGCGTCGCGGGCGTGGATGGATGGCGTCGTCCCTGGGTGTATCATACGCGGGTAAAACGGACCACGTCGGATGTGGGAATTCGGACATTCGGCGTCCCAGTGATGGATGGATGGATGGATGATGCGCGCGTGGGCGTCAGAACGAGCGCGGATTTGCGTCGCCGGTGGCGATGGATACGCTACCGCCACGCGCACCGACGGTAGCCCTTCGCGATATCGTCGAGCACGTGATTCAACGCGCGCACGCCGAGCTCGTGGCGCTCACGGAGTCGTGCACGGGGCGCGCGGAATTCGAACGCAAGGCGGAGCTCGCGCGGTACGCGCACCGCACGCGACAGCGGTTGGTGAGATTAGGGGTGATCGAACAATGGGCACCGAAGAGTGGGAAGATTGCGTGCGTGGCGGCGAACGCGCATTTGATGCTCAGGGCGCACGATGAGGCGTTTGTGAAGGTTGGGGATGGGTGTTTTCATTTGCATCAGCAGCTCGAGTGGGCCAAGGCGCCGTTGTGGGACTTACCGGGGGCGTTGGATGTGTTATGTAACGGTACGTACAGCGCGTTGCCGAGGACGATATCGGATATTGGCGTGACGATCGGGGCTAAGGGTGGAGATGGTGGCGCGGAGGTTGAAGAGGACGAAGACGCGCGAGAGGCGAGGTTGGAGCGCGAGGCGCGGCACGAGGGCGAAATCTCGGAACGGTTGGTGCAGTCGAAGATGTTTGGGTGCGATTCGCGAGATGATCATCGAGAATGGCCGAGTGAGGATTTCAAGGTGTTTGCTATCGAACACGGCAAGGCAATGGTTGGTGTTGATGGGGTGTATAAGGCGACGTTGACTCTGGGCGGACCCGTAGCGCCGGGCGTAAAGGAACAACCGCGCTACGGTGGGTGGCGCGTAGAATGCATAGAAATCTTAGCCGGCGCGCGCGAGAACAAAACCATTAGTGGGGATGTTGATAGTACCGGCGATGGCGCATCGTCGAAGCCGTTCGAGCTGAGTAAGGCGGAGGAGCGCAAGCTGGCAGATATCGCGTGCGCGCGGATGGTTGGTTTACCTCCGTTTGGCACAAAGCGCGGTGATGATGAACCACCACTGGAACCTGAACATCTTAAAGGTTTGCATCGCGTCGCACTCGATGGTGTTTTGATGCTCAGCGCAAATTCCGTGCTCACGCAGGCGCAAACGTTGAAGGAGAGCGCCGCGGAGCGCAGCGCGTCGAAACGATGGTCAAAGAACGACATCAAGGTTGAAATAGTCAAGGGCGAAGCCGCGGGTGTTTTAGAAGGCGTGCGCGCGTCATTCTGGCTTCAAAGTAAAGAACCGGGCTCGCTAGCTGTTTCTTTTGATACGGAAAGTTTAGAAATGTGCGCCAAGGTGCAATGTTTTGGTGAAGACGACACTGAAGACGTCGCTTTTGATTACTCGTGCATCGACGTCGAGGGTATGTTAGTCAACGCTATTCGCGCCGCCTGCACGAAAAAGCTCCAAATGATTTGCGATGATTTGGCCAAAGAGAAAACGTTCAAGGTGAGCGTTGAATCCTTGACGGCCGAGCAGTGTAGTTGCGCTGATGATGAAGATGGCTGGGCAAACGACGCTCGACCGACGATTAGCGTCGAGATTTCCAAGTTTACCCACTTGTACATCACGTGTCGAATGTCGGACGGGTCTCTGATCTTACACGGTGCTGGTGAACTCGTGCCATCAGCGATGGAGTCTGAATTGTCCAAGAGATTGGCGCTCGAAGGACACGCAGCGCTCGCGAGTATCGTCGACATTGTCTCCGTAGCCGTGGAGCAGCAGGAGCTCAAGGGTTTGCTTCGCACTTCTGGTACTGCGGTCCACCCTGCGCCTGGTACTTTAGGCGGCGATCCATGGAAAACGTCTGATGCAAATCCTAGCGGTACTGCGCCCACAGCTCTCGTGCCCGTGACGCCTTCAGATGGCGGCGTGTTTGTGGCGACGTGGATGACGACCACGCCAGCGTTCGCGCTCGTGCGCGCGCATCGTATCACTCCAGCCGCCCGCTACACAGTGGACGTCGTCGAAAAACTCGACCTTGGTGCGCGTAAAGGTGCAAAGGCAGAGATCGTGGCAAAGCTCATTGCCGAGTCGTGTCGCGATTTAGCGGTGGATGCCCAGCGAGCGGCATTGGCGCACGAGTTGCGAGCGTTGAAGATCAAATTCGTCGACATTCGCACCACCGCCAAGGGCACGACACAAAAAGCAGATCACACCGTGAGCTTCGAAATACCGAACACTTCGAAATGGGCTCGAAGTAAGTACAAGCGCATGGTGAAATCGAAATCAGCGCTCACTATTCACGTCGCACTCAAAGGTATGGATGGATTATCGGCGCGCATCGGCGATGAAACACTCTCGTACGACCACTCTGAGTTTGTCGTCTATGCTGCTTTAGCCGACGTACGTCGCATTGCCGCTGCACAAGGGTTCGTATCCGCCATAGCAGAAAACGCTTCCGCGATGGACTTTGCAGCAACCGGTTGCGTGGTGTCCCGCCGGGACGCATTCTCGGCGACTGCATCGTACACGCCGCCAAAGGCCAAGGCGCCGGTAATGTCATGCGTGATTGAGTGGAAGCATGCGGGTAACCTAGGTCCAGGGTTGTATGCTCACGCTGATTCTTTGAATGCCTCAGCATTACGTGCTTTGAGCCTCGGCGCTCGAGATGGGCGCTGCGAAGTTTTCGCGTGCGCGCTTCGAGCGGTGGCGGCTGCGACTGCGCATTTCATCGGATTAGCCGATGGTTACCAGCTGTCGTTTAGCGCACCGGGTTGCATGACATTGGTGAAAATTCAAGAAGATGTCAACGCCATGCGTTTATTTTCTGCAGTTTTCAGACTTGATGGCTCAGTTTCAGTCATCATCGGGAGAGGTGGCGATGGACCGGATGCGACGCACTCTGTCGATGACGATGAAATGCACATTCACGATGACCATGAGTCGCTCATCGTTGAGCGCGTAGATGGATTGGTATCATACATTGACACACTCTCTACGGCTTTGAAGAAAGCCTCTGGATTGGCGTTGTCGCATGGAGAATTTGGCGTAGTCGAATCCTCAAAAGTTGATGACACGCTCGACGCATTGGTGAAAGCTTTGTGAATTTTTAGCTGCAACTTTTAATACAACGCGCTATATTTCTAGACTTTATACGTGAGCTATGTCCATATGTTAAGCTAATGCAAACCAAGCCCCGCAATGATCGACGATGCGAGATCATTCGCGCCGCTTGATATCTTTTGGTAATCGTGACCCGCAAAATTGCTGATCGCCGTGTAACAGTGACAGCGGAATCCATCTGCAATTTCAATAACCTTTGACCCTTGATGCATCCAAAGCGCGTGCGTCAGACCAGCGCCGTGTTGACCGACAAGCGCTTTTGCGCTTCGAACAACTTTCATTTGCTCAATAATATCACCCACTTCGGCGAAATCAACCACCTTCACCTTTGGGTTGTCCTTTACGCGGTTCAATAGTTCGTCGTAGCTACGACTTACGACGCGACGGTTCGATGTCTGTACGCCGCGGACGATGAAAACTGCATCTAACGTTGCCTCGACGGCTTTCACTTCGGGAAGCTTGTCCATGACGAATGAAATGAACGACGTAATGACGGGTGAAGGCGTGCACCCCAGTGACTGACCTCCGCGAGACAACTTGCTCGTACCTCCGGTAGGCACGAACGCCATGCGGTCGAATAAAATCGTCTGATTGGTTTCATCCGCTCCAACACTGTTTTGCGCACGTTTTTCATCGATGTACAACCCCATCGTCGTTAGTGGAAAGTTGCTCGAGAACACTCGCTTGATGAGTTCGCCGTAGATAGGAGAATGGAATTTTATCACGTCTTCGACGCTTTGTCGCTTGAATGAATCGAATATGACCACACGTCCGCCATCTTGAGGCAAATGATGCGCAAGCATAACCTCATATAGATTCACGATTTGCTCGAGTTCATGCCATGGATTACCACTGCCGTATCCGCCAGCAATGACGTAAACAACGTGCTCGGATTCGCGTGCGATGACGCGCTTCATCTCCGCCGTTTTTGCTGACTCGAACCCATATGTGAACACACCTGTCCCTCCTCCTCCGTAGCGCGCGTGATCTTTGATCTCTATGTTACACACGCCTGTGCTAGTTAACACGCCATGCATTCTCTGCACTGGTTGCGGCGCGTAATGACTCGGGTCGTTGGCGTTTTCCGGCGGTCCACTAATGTACACGTCAAACGCCTTCGTATCGACAATTACGTTTTTCGCCAAGCAAAACGATTCAAAGTATTCAAACTTTCGAAATGAACATTTGATAGATGTTGGATTCTCCACCGCTTTCTCGTCGCACGCGAGCGTCTCAAACGGCGGCGTAAAGCCAACCATCGTAAACTGGTGTTCTCTTTGGCACTTCTCTGGCACTGGCGATGTCTGCGGAAGAAGCTCTACGAATGCGTCAACCTTGACGTTGTTCACGCTGATGACCTCGTTAGTGTTCACGCTGCTCACATTATGTTCAACCACCGGTGCGGGAGCCGCAGATATCGACATCGATGTCGTTGGCGCCGACGTTCGCCGCGAGTCAACCGCTCGCTCGGTTGATCTTGTATTCAAAGAAACCCCTTGTATCATGGTAAACGCGTCACCCATGTACAAAGACGCCGCACACAGAATGAAAGCAAAGGCGAATGCAAACGCACGCAGCGGCGGCGACGCGCACGGCCGTCCTTCGGCGCATCGTTGCGTTGTAATCATATCGAGTGCGTTCGTTCAGGCGCACGCTCTGGCGTCGCTCAGAGCTCCCGTTCGTCTCACGCGCACATGTGCGAGAGTGTCTTTGCGATGCGATGCGATGCGTGCGTGCGCGATGGTACTGCGTCGCGTCGCGTTGTGTGGAGCCACGCCGAGGCGATGTTGTCTCAAGTCACCTTGTCGCGTCGACGTGATGGGCAATGAGCGCGCGTAAGACAAGCACCGCACGCACAAAGATAAAAAAATATATCATCGGCATAGGTATTACAACCGTTACATCCACCTCACACACAAAAATTGAACGCAGCTTGACGCGGTTTGTCTACTCAGTTGAAAACGTAAACTTGATGCCTCCCGCGGGCGCCTCCTCCGCCGCATCCTCCTCCCCCGCCTTCCCAAACGATCGCTCCATCTCCGTGCGCTGTTGACGGCTGGTATCATCCTTACACGAATCCGCCACGCACTCGCACGACGCGCCGAGAACCTTGACCACCTTGAGCTCGTAGCCTTCGCCGCACGCGCCCCCGCCTTGCTTGAACAAGCTCTCCGCGCTCATCGTCGGCGCGCGTTCCGCCTCCATTTGTTTCATCATTTCCGCATACGCGTCACTGTTGCCGGATTTGTTTAATCCCGCGAGCGCGGCGGGGGCGAGCGTCAGCGAGGACGAAGCCACGGCGAACGCGAGCGCGCTCGCGGCAAAAGCGCGGGTGAGCTCCGACGACGACGACGACGACGACGACGAGGACGAGGAAGAGGCGCTCGGGACGACGGCGGTGCGCGCGACGACACGGGACGTTCGTGCAAACGTCGCGTGTGGTTTCGAGGATGCGCACGCGCGCGTGGTGTGAGTCATGGGAAGCATGAGGCACGCGTCAACGAATGACGACTCACGTGCGCGCAGTGGTTGCGTTGAGGTCGGGACGAATCTGAATTGAATTGAATTATTAAAGCGCAACTAAGACTAGTTTGACAAGTAATAGCGGAATGAACAACAAATGACAATGTACAGACAGCGCGACAGCCTCTCGCGGGCGTCGTCATGATAAATAGTGGAGCCGTTCGGGACGGCGCGGGACGTACGTACGTCTCGACTTTTACTTCTTGGCAGAAACCTTGACGTCGAGGCCAGTGCGGCCTTCACCAGAACCCGGTTCGGTACCGGCAACATAGCCACCATTTTGGCCAATGAGCGGCACCTTGGGCGACGCAACACCATCGATGATGTGAATCACGCCGTTGTCCGCTTCGATATCCGTCTGCACGATGAACCCGCCGTCGACGCGGCCGGCGAGACCTTGCGTCCCTTGCGGCGGGGCACCAACCTCAATCTTACCCTCAGCCTTGAACGTCTTAGAATCAATCGCAATCTTCGTCCCTTCGAGAGTCATAATGAGCGGGTAGTTGGTCACGTGCTTGCCTTGAATCTTCCCCTTGATGCAATGAAACTTCAACACATCCTCGATGGCGTGCGTGCCATCGGGGTTGGTGAATGCCTTCATCGCCTCGTCGTTCGGCGCGAACACCGTATACGTGCCCGTGGACAACGTCGCGGTTAAACCAGCGGCATCGACGGCGTCGGCGAAGGCGTTCAAACCGTTCGCGCGCGCGGTTTCAATCAAAGACCCGGCGCGCGTTCGCACCGCCGTGCGCGACGTCGACGACGACTTGACCGGTGCCGCGGTGAACGCGCGCGCGTTGGACACGCGAGACGCGAAGGACATGGACTGCATGGCGTGCGATGGGGAAGAAATAAAATAAATGTCGTGCGATGCGATGCGAGACGCGGCGCGAAGTGTCGCGCGTCGCGTCGCGCCACGCATCGGCGACGTCGACGACGGCTATCCACAAGTCTATCCACCCGCGCGCGCGATCCAAACCGCCGCGCGTGCGTTCGTATACACCCAAACGACGAATCACGACTCAAGCTGAGGGGTAAGTCCGCTGTCTCGCGCTAAATCACTTATCCACACCCATGCGCCGCGATGTGCGCTGTTTAGGCGCGTGCACGCCGATGTGTGGTGATCTCGCGCGTTCGTCGATTGATAAAACTCGAGATCGGCGCGCGTGTCCTCGTACTGTGGGCGTACTGTGTCTAGTAGGGGTGCGTCGACGCCAACACAGGTCGTCGACACACGTCGGTCGATGATCGATCGCCGGATGCCCGACGCGAGTGTGCGACGGACGACGACGACGCGCGGGATGACGACGGTGCACGCATCGGCATCGGCGACGGCGATATCGATGTCGTCCGCGCGCGCGCACCATCGCGGCGGTCGCGCGATGGGTGGCGCGACGGTGCATTCGCGCGCGAGCGATCGCGCGTCGGCGTCGATGCGCGGGGCATCGTTCGCGCGCGTGCGCGCGGTCGTGGAGGATGGGGAGAGCGCGATGGGTGCGGCGAGTACGTCGTCGGCGTCGGCGTCGGTGTCGGCGTCGGCGTCGGCGTCGTCGTGGATGACGTCGACGACGAGAAGGATGGGAAGAGATGCGCGGGACTATTGGTTTCCAGTGGCGTTCGCGCGCGACGTGCGGGATAAGACGTCGATGGCGACGTTTGATTTATTCAACGTGCCCTGGGTGTTGTTCAGAGGCGAAGACGGGGAGTTAGGGTGCGTGAAAGATGAATGCGCGCACCGTGCGTGTCCGCTGAGCCTGGGGAAGGTGGTGGAAGGGCGCATACAGTGCCCGTATCACGGGTGGGAGTACACGACGGGCGGAGCGTGCGTGAAGATGCCGTCGTGTAAGTTTTTAAAGGATGTCGTGGTGAATGATTTGCGAGTGATTGAACGGGATGGTATGGTGTTCGTGTGGCCGGGTGCGAGCGACCCGAGGGATTTTGTCGGTATGGGTGACGATGGCGCGGCAGTCGCGAGCGGAGGCGTGGAGGCGTCTTGGGACGAAGACGTGTACGAAGCCAACGGGCCGGGGATGTTTACCCCGCGAGAGGGGTTCGTGACCATGGCTGAAGTCACAGCTGACGTGGAATTAGATAGTCAAGTCGTCGTAGAGCGCCTGCTTGATATCACTGAACGCGCACGCCGAGAGCCAGTGGGGATTTTGAACCGTGGCGCGGGGAGATTTCAAGCCATCGACGCGACAAAGGCGATTTCCAAAATCTTGCGCGTGGGATATGACCCAGTGCCGCAAAGCGTGCTGTTCAAGCCGTCGTGTGTGATTTCGAGTACGATTGCTTTGAAGCCTCGCATCGGGGGCGATACCCCGATGGGATGCGTTGAGCAGCTACACGTGTGCCTGCCCACTACGCCTGGGTTCACGCGCGTGCTGTTTCGCATGGCGTTTGATTTCGTGCCTTCGGGCGCCGAGAACGCCGCCGGTGACGTCTGGAAAAACCTAGCCATTCAAGTGCTCCAAGAACAACTAGAAGACGTTCGCGACGTGAGTTTGAAGTCTGAGACGACGTCCACAGCGGCTGAATCATTCAGAAACTTTCGCGGACGCTAGAGAAGAATTGATTATAATATCTTTCATAACATCTTCTGACGCCGCTAAACTCTATACATACTACGACACGCGCGCGCTCACGCAGTCACCAATACCGGGTGCTGTCCCCGCTTCCGTCCACGCGCGCTCAACGTCAACGATGCCGCGCGCACCGGTCGACTTTTCCTCTTGGTCCACTGCACAAACTTGTACGACAAGAACAGTTTCCCGCCAAACGTGATTGGCTTTATCGCCCCACGAAACATCAAACTTTCCGCCAATCCAAGCGTTAACCGTTCGGGATTAGCCTTCACTAACATCGGCACGCGCTTGGTCATCTTCACCGTCTGTGCCGCCGCAATTTCGAGCGTCCTTTTGAACACGGGCGCCGCGCGCTCCGCCAGCGGCAACGCGCGCAGCGGCCTAGCCAACGTCAACGACGGCTGCAACGCGTAGCACATCACCCACGTCGACGCCGCAAACGCCACACTAATCACCTCATGAAAACTACGCGCGCACGCACCACATCGTCAGTCACGCATACACCGCACTCAACCGCAACACCGCAACCAACACATCCACCGCGCGCGCATCAATCACAGCGCACACGCACACGAACGCTTTTGGAATATCCCCCGCCTCGATGCCTTGCGCGATAAAATAATCTTTAATCTTCCCCATCGCGCGCCTTTCGCCGTCGCGCGCGCAATTCTGACGCGTTCGCGACGTTGAGCTCGACGCCTGTGGTGTAGTCTGGATAAAACATGACGTCACTGTGCGCCGCGACGGCACCGACGAATGACGACGCACTCGATGACCTCGTTCGCGCCCGCGACGGTGCGCTCGCGCGCGTCGTCGCGCGCGTTATCGTCGACACTTTCATCGTCGTCGGCGTCGTCGGCGTCGGCGCGACGGGGGGCGGCGACGGTGCGCACGCGCGCGTGGTGGGACACGTTCGGGCGCAAGTCGTCGTCGAACACGGCGACGGTGGAGAGCGTCGAGGACGGCGATGGGGGCGTCAAGGCGTCGTCGACGACGACGACGACAACGACGACGACGAAGATCAAGGCGGAGGACTCGTTGGCGTCGCTCAGCGCGTTGCTCGGGGAGGATGAAGCTGAGGTTAAGGCGCGCGCCGAGGCGGAGGCTGCGGATGCCAAGCGCGCCGAGGCGCAAGCGAAGGAGCGCGCGTCGAAAGAGCAACGGAGCGCGAGAGAGAAGGCTTTTAAGAAGAGTGATGCGATGACGACGCGGATTCAGAGATTGCAAGCGGTGTTCTTGGACGTACCGTTGGGATTTTTGGACTCGCCGTTTGAGAAGACGTTTAGCGGGTACGATTTGAGCGACGACACAAAGTGGTTTAAGCTTCCGCAGGAGGTGTTTGATAAGGTTACCGGCGAGCGATTCGTGGTGCTCGATGACGATGACGCAAAGGAGTTTAAGGCAGTGAATGGAGCGGTGGAAGAAGGCAAGGAGATTGTTCGACAGCCTGGGGAATTCCAAGTACCAGTCATTCCGTATCCATTCGTCGCCGTCCCGGGCTCGTACGTTAGATTGAATTTATTCGAGCCGCGATGGCTGACGTTGTTCTCCAAGCTCATCCCGGGCACTAAGAATGGTGCGATGGATGGTTTTGAAGATACCGATGAGGCTGGATTCAAGCTTCGAGGGATTTTAGAGGGCGTGGATGGTCGCAAGAAGATCAACCTGAATGGCTCACGCGTCATCGACGCGTACGAGAGTGGCGATCGAATGTTCGACATCGTCCCAGGCTACGGACGTTTACCAGAAGACTCATTCGAGCAGACGAATGCGTTCGGGGCTGTGTACCGTGGGATCGATGGGCGCATCGCGGGCGTAGGGACGATGATGGATATCTGCGCGCACGACGTCGTCGTCGACGGTAAGCTCCTCGCCGTCGTCGCCAAAGGACAGAAACGATTCAAGGTGCTTCGCGTGGCACAAACTGAACCTTACGTCATCGTAGATGCTGTACCGATCGAGGATGATGCTGGTGCCGATGATGCGGCGGCGAAGAAGGTGGACGCCGCCAACGCGGCGGGCGTTATGGATGTCATGACGACGTTGAACAAGGTTGATCCATATTACATGGAGGCTATCGGTTTGACAGACTTTTCGAAAGACGACTTGAAGGATATGAACGAATTTGATTTGGCCAACATCATGCTCTACACTCACCCTACGTTGGCGTTGAAATTACTCGCTATGACGGATGCGACGAAGCGCAAGGACATCGTCGGCGCCGCGGCCAAGGGCGTCTTGACATCCTTAAACCTCGGCTTTACACCACGAAAGAGCAGGTTACTGTTTTCCTTTGTCAACCTTGGCGTATTATTCGGACTTGGCTTTGTGTTGCTGTCTTTGCGTCAAATCATCGAGGGCGACACGAGCGGTTTCGACAACTTTTAGAAGCTTTTAGGAGGCTTTGCGCGGCGCTTTATATTATTCTTTACGATTTCACAGCCTTGTACACACACACACACACACACACAACCGTAAACAAAAAATGTTATACTTTCATCACAAAACATTCCACCCGCACCCACTAATAATGTCATCATTAATTCCCAACCACAACCATCCACGGACGAATCGTATACCTCGGCACCAACCCGGCGACGTAATACGCGTCCGCCTCCACGAACGCCTTCACGCGCGCCTCATCCACATTCTTAAACACAAACACCCCAGCATCGACGGGATCAAGCAACGCCCCCGCCATAACAATCGTACCATCATCATACCCCCGCTGCGCCCCCGCGAGATGCGCCTCCCGATGCGGTCCGCGCTTCTCCAACATCCCATCGACGTAGTGCAGCGTGAGCAACAGGTACGCGTTCGACGCCGGCGCCGCCGATGACGCCATCACGCGCGCGCACCGTCGCGCACCGTGCGCGCTCGTGCGACACGCGCGAGTGAGACGCGACGCAATCCCGCCCGTCGCCGTC
>Ga0181559_10001245_pt1 | contig 24874 bp, 22 predicted proteins | sample 011ome_21_FD_133752 | JGI IMG/M metagenome (GOLD analysis project Ga0181559, IMG submission 133752) | Coastal salt marsh microbial communities from the Groves Creek Marsh, Skidaway Island, Georgia - 011508AT metaG (megahit assembly) | ecosystem: Environmental > Aquatic > Marine > Intertidal...
CAAGCCGGCGATGCCAACTTAATTCCTCTCGGAGTCTGGAGCGGCCGCCATGTTGGAACAAAAGAAGCCAGTGGACACGAACTACAGCTTTGGGGTGACGAGACCTTAGCGCTGCAGAGTTTGTTGCTCTGTTTTGGCGAATCGGCCAAACGTCGCCTGCCATCGCCGCTAGCGCGTATGCCGATAGCACTGCCGCTTGAAGCAGCAAGGTGGCACGTACCATTAAATATCCTAACGGATCTGAGCACTGGTGATGTGCTCGTTCTTAACTGAGCGCAACTGCGACGATGAATGATCTAGCACAAGGTTTCACGACTAATTCAGCATCAATAAAGGTGTCTAATGCACCGCATATGCTTGTTATTCTCGGGCAGCCAAACCCAGATCACGTCGGATTTGAGCTAAGTTCCGCGCGACTGAGCGTGGGTGCTGGTGACAATGATGATGTTTATTTGGCGGACGTCGGAGTCGTGCCTGGTCATGTAGAAATGATCTTTCTCGAAGGCAGTATCACCGTCTTGTCTGCCGCAGAAAAAATCTGGATCGATGGAGAAGCGGCAACTAAGTTCCCTTTTGATTGGCAGCCCCTCAGCACAATGAGCTTCGGACCTGATACTCATCTCTCGTATGGCCAAAAGGGTGCTAATTGGCCAAGCGCACCCGTTTGGCAGGATGCGTTGCAGTCTGAAGAGGCCGTCACAACAGCTGTAGATAACGCTACTCACGAAGACATAAATGCTAACAATGATGAGCATGGTACTGAATTCCATCCGCCTCTAATGACCCCACGCGCGCGCGCGATCCACTCGGCTAGAATGACTGCTTGGACGATGGCCGCGGCGACAATCATTGTCATCGCATTCGTGGTGACCGATGTTTTTTGGGGAAGCCGCGAAGTCGTCCATCCGTCAGCCGTAGCTATTGACCTATCTGAGGCTGTTTTGAATCGGCTAATCGAATCCGACCCAGCTAATTATGGTTCAGTGACTCTGACAGAACGGCCAGATGGCGCCTTGGCGTTGACCGGTTTTATCGAATCAGAAGAGTCTTACAGGCAATTAGCCGAACAAGTAAGGCAAGAGGATGTCAATTCACGGGGCAACGTGCGGATGGATGCCATGACATCTAGCCGACTGTTAGCTCTTGTGGAAGATCAATTAACGGGATACCCCTTGTCCTCTCGGCTTGATGTGACGACGGATGAGGTTCGATTAACCGTCGTCGGTATTGTTATTGATGCAGAAAAAATGGACCGAATACGTGCGCAGTTGGAAAGACTGTCCAGCCGAGTCGTCCCTCGAAATTTCACCATTGATTTTCAATTGGTTACCGCTGAAAAAATAGGGGCAGAAATTGAAGCAGAGTTAAATGTCGCTGCTACAACAAGAGGCCTGCGTTTTAGCGCAGAGGACGATGGTGGACATATTCGAGGTATTGTCGCTGCCTCGGTTGAGGAAGACACACGTCAGGCTTTGGAAGCTATCAAGAAAAATTTTGAGAACCGATTGAAGCTGACTATCGATCTTCAAATCGATGAAAAGATTAATTTCAACGTCGTAAGTCTTAGTCAGGGTGGGCAAGCCTCACTGGCAACCATGATTCAGTACGGTAGCACGCAAACTTTCCTGGCCGGCGATGCCATGTATGGCGTCGCCAAATTACTGGAAGTGAAATCAGATGGCGTTGATCTACTGATGGGCCGGCGAGAAATTTTCTTGCCTTTGATCCAATGAAGGAGCGACTGAAGCCATGACTGATAACTATTTACCAGCTTTTAAAAGCGATACTCTTGGTGGTGGCGGGAGCCTTGAGTCCAGTCCTTCAGAGTTAAGTATTAGAACTGCCAACTCTGGCGCAATCAGCGGTGAGAAACCCCCCCAGCCATCAAGCTCTCAACGTGGTTATGTAGGCGCTAGTCAAATACCTGCGGGAGATGTTCAGTCGTTTGAAGCCGCGCTATCGCAGGTGCACGAGGCAGGCGAAGCGCCGCTGCCGATTACACAGAACCTAGCTGCGTCCAACACCGACAAGCCGGCGTTAGACACACCGGCAATGCCGCTTCCCGTCACCCCAGAGGCTGGAGCGAACCCACAGGCAGACAGCTTAGCATTCTCAATGTCCAATCCCCTTGCCGGTGCCAAGAAGGATTTGTCGAGCGAAGACAGGGAAGGCGCTTTGCTGGTGGATACTGTGCGAGCTGATGAGGTACCGCTTATCGTTCATTCGGAGTTGAGCTCACCGGCGACGGGCGCAAGTGTTATGCATCAAAGTAGCTTGCCGGCTACTACTTTGGGTGAGATGAGCACCCAGCTGAATCAACCGCCTGCCGAAACTTCAAGCAAGGATTACGCTGCGGTTGCGCAAATTGTTAAAGATGTGACGCGTACCCTTGCACACCGCGATCTTGAAGCTCTGAGTATGGGCCGTAAAGTTGTGCTTTACCTAGATGAATCGCTCCTCCCAAAGACAAGCATCACCTTCCAGCCTGTGCCTGCCGTATCGGCGCGCGCGGGCGATCTTCAGACACAACAGGTATTGGTGGGTCTACATACAGAGTCGGCCGACGTGCAAACATTCTTTAGTTCCCACGGGCATGACTTGGTGACTGCAATGGCAAAGGAGGCGCCTGGACTGCGCTGGGAGCTGGCTTCAGAAGTGTTGATGAATACCGGACCACAGAAGCCCTTGGAGTCTAGCATGGCATCAGGTCTCAGTGACGGAGATTCGTCCCACTCGCAAGAGTCCGGCACACAGCAAGATCAGTCCTCTCAGCAGGATCAACCAAAGGATGGTTCTCAATCTTATACGGCTATCAGCGATGATCCGGATGATGGCCCTGTGATCGCAAAATGGCGTGAGACGCCCGAAGGCAGCCGTGATGCGCTGCGCAGTGATTTTGACAGCGCAGTTGAGGGCTAACGCTAGGCGGTATGTCGAGCGATGAAAAAGCAGTAAGCAGCACTGACGGGTCAGAAAGTCATGCCATAAGTGCGGAGGTTTTGGACGCGATGCAGAGAATGGCTATTCGGTACTACAGCCACGGAATGTACAGCGACAGCGTCTGTTTGCTGGAATTCTTGTTGCGGCATCGGTCGAATCGAGCCGATACCTACTTCTCATTGGGTAAGGCCAAACATGCCCAGACAGAGTATGCCGATGCGATAACGAATTATAAGCGTTCGGTTTTGCTGGGGCTGTCTGACATCGAGGTCCACCTCTACATAGGGCAATGCTTTATTTTTCTTCGTAGGCTCGCCCAAGCGGCAGCGGCGCTACGAGACTTCCTTACACTGGCCAATGCAGATAGGTCTTATCGAAACTCGCCGCTGCTTGCTAGCGGGCAACATTTGCTTACCGATTTAGTGTTGCCGCAACTAAATTCAAATACGGAAGGGCAAAATGACTGAAACGACGAAAGAACTTGATCTTGACGAAGTCAAGCAAGCGTTACTCGCTGGCAAGTCGCTCGTAGAGCATTTGAATTTGCCCGAAGGGCTGGCTAAAGCTTTATACGCTATCGCGCAAGGACATTATGAGTCCAAGCAGTACGAGCAGGCGAAGCAGTCGTGCATCTACCTAGTGATTTTGGATACACATTCTTTTGATGCTTGGGCTTTACTTGGGAATTGCTTTTCCCGCGAGGGTAATTTTCGTGAAGCACTTGATGCATGGGCGCATGCGTTGCACCTGAGGCCCAATTACGATTTGGCACACGAAGTCACTCGAACAGCATTGGCATTGAAAGATGGCTTTACCGCCGCTGTTGGGGTGCTTGCAATGAATCAGCACGCAAACTCATCAGAGCGGCAAGCGACGACTATGGCGCTAGCTGAAGAGCTGGCTGCAATGAATCCTGCCGGCTGAAGAACTCTGATACAGCCACTTTGAACTGACGCACGAAAAAATACGCCCGGTGGAGGGAAAACTAATGGATGCAGCTACCACGACTAATCTACAAGGTCTCGCAGATTTTTTTCGTGCGCAATATACCGGCAGTGGGAACGAGCAGGTCGGGGCAACCACGGTGGCGCCGGCATTAGACGAAGCCCAGCTGCGGGAGTATCTACAAATATTGGCCGACTTCAATACGGGCATGGTTGCGCGCAGCAACGAGCTTGGTGCCACCGCGATTTCCTTACCTGACGTGCAGTCGGAGTCCGATCTGGGCTCGCTCTCGACCGCTGACTTGTTGCAACTACTTAGAATTGAGCAGAGAAAAACAACCGCTGCGCTAATCGAAACCACGATGGAGTCAATTGAGGCTCAGCGGGCAACAATAGAATCAAATAAAACGGCCACTGCTAAAGAGCTGGATACGGTGAAAGAGGCGACCTTAAAAGCTGAGAGACTGCAGGCAATAATGGATGTGGTCAAGTGGGCTGTCGTGGGCCTCGGAGTCATTATGGCAATCGCTACGGGTGGCGTTGCTGGTGCTGCAATGCTGGCGATAATGGGCGCTATGCTGTTGATGACAGAGGTAAAGGTCAACGACGACGATCAGTCGATAATGGACTTGGCTACCGAAGGAATTTCCAAGGGTTTGCAATCGCTGGGCATGGACGAAGAGGAAGCGGATCTCGCCGCTATGGGCATTCTGATTGCTCTCCAAATCATCCTGACTGTGGGTGTTGGCTACTATGCAGCGGCTGGCGCGGCACAAAATGCCGCTATGGGTGCGGCAGCTGGGGTAGGTAAGGGGGCTGCACAAGCGGCGGCACAAACAGTAGACGATGTTGCTGCAGCGGCAGCTAATACAGCGGCCAACGCGGCTAAAGCTGCCGCCGATGACGCGCTCCAAGTGGCGGCATCGTCTGCGGATGATGCCGCTACCGCGGCCGTTGATGCGGCCGAAGAGATTGCTGAAGAAGCGATAGAACAAGCTGTTATCAAGGCTGCAAATTCGGCCGATGATGCGGTAGCCAGTGCCGCCAAGGCTGCAGGTGGAGCCACCGACGAGGTGGCAGGGACTGCAGGTAACGCCGCTGCAGACACTGCTGAAAGCACCGCTAGATGGGATGCTGCGGTTGTGAACAAGTTTGCTAAATGGGATGCTGCGATTAGACCTTATATGCCGGGTATCGGAGGAGGAAGGTTGGAATCGGCGGTTCGGTTAACGGATGGAGCAGTCCAGGTGGCACAAGGAGGTACACAAATTGCGGCTGGACTTGCCCAATACGAAAGTGCTATGGCCAGTGCTGAAGTCGAGAGCCTCAAAGCAATGCTCCAGTACCTACAGTCGCTAATGGATGCAGACGCTGAGTTCGTGCAACAAATCTTCGAGATGCAAGCCATGTTGGATGCCACAGTAGATGGGCAAATCGCTTTAGAGTTTCAAGGGAACACTAGTCGGCAATCAGAGATGTTCGGCTGAGCAGCAGCTCAGAAAACGTAGGAAATAACATATGTCATTACTCGATTTCGACCCACATGGAGCTGTTGATCCCACTGATAATCTTACGCCAGCTGAAAGCCAGCTTTTAGCGGAACGCATCGAGGAGTTGGTCCTACTGGGTGCTGAGAATATGGTCCAGCCGGGGGATGCCATTGGTCTTTCGCAGACTTACTTTGATTCGTTAGATGAATTAGCAAACCGTTACTACCGGCAGGAAAATTTTGATGCTGCGGTAGCTCTGTACACACGGTTGATTCAGTTGAAGCCGCGCCACCTTGGGTATTATAAGGGCCTGGGGGCTAGCTACCTGGGTCTTGAGCGTTATAGTTCAGCCATCAAAGTTTATACGTGCGGCCAGTTCTTTGGAGCATTAGACGCCGAGTTACACTACTATCTAGGACTCGCTCACTATTTTAATAAAGAAGTTGAGCCGGCTTTCGAGTGGCTTCGATTTGCTCGCGTGTTAGATGAGCAGGATCCGAGCTCAGACCAAAAATTCGCGGGTTTTGCAACACAATTGCTCAATCGGCTTAAAACTTTGGTGAGCCCCGAGCAGGCTAGAAAGATAGATCTGAGACCTCCCACCGATGCCAGTTAATTGTTCAGGGTTGTCTGGTATTGGCAGCTTTTCGCCGGTAGCTTGTGGGATTTCCACTTGTGACTGACAAGACGCCTGTTGTCGAAATATGGTTGCCGCGACTAAAGAGGCCAATGGGCTGGATGGCGCTCGATGCAGATGGCGTGCGCAACAGAGCGGCACTAGCCTTCATTGCCTATCAGCAGGGTCTGGGGGATGAAAGTCTGATAACCGCTGAGGTGGATGCTGAGCAATTACCCGCTAAATCTGACCGAGATAAAACAAATTCGTTGTCTGATGGTGCTAGTGCTCTATCGGCTGTGAATAGCGACTCGATTGCTCAGGTAGGGTTGAAGGAACACAAAATACATCTCATTTTTCGGCGAACGCTTCCGATACTGCTACTTGTTGTGGGCATCGCTCTGGCACCCCTAGTTTTTTGGGCGCCTTTGGTGGGGGGGCTGAGTGCGGCGTTGATTTGGCTACAAACGGGAAAACTTCAGGGCTGGGTGGCCATGGTCCCCGAGGATGCAGAATCTCCCCACCAGCAGGAGGCAGTTGAGTCTCCTTACGGTGTTATTCAAGAGCGTGGCGGGAAACAATCAAGAGGATTGCTTTTGGTTGCATTTTTGCTGCTGCTCTCGGTGCAGGCTCTGATGCTGATCATCACTGTTAATGTTGGAAGCCCTAAATCTGGAGTGCTGACACGGCCTGAGGGAGAGGTTCAGCGGAGCCGATCTGAGTTGCTACAGCAGGTTCAGAGTAACCACTTGCAGCTCGGCACGCCTGAGTCTCGTGCGCAGTCATCTCAAAGCAGAGCACTCGAAGAGGATGGCAAGGGACCGTCCCGGTTCGATCAGGGCAAAGATCATGAGTAGGTCTGTTCAAGTGCAAGATCTCAAGGGCCCAGGGCACTGTGATGCGAGTATGAGTAACGACGTTGCAGTAAAGGATCGCGGTGCAGATGTCTTGGCGCAGCTGCGGGTGTCTCAGGCTGTGGGCCCATTAATGGTTCCGCTGCAAAAATTTCCATCTGCTCTTGAGGAAGCACTGTACGCATGGGCAGTGTCCTGCTACGAGTCGGCCGCTTACGAGGACGCTGCAGTATTACTTCACGAGTTGGAACTGCGCCAGTGTTCATCGATCCCCCTGCTAAAGGCAAAAGCGTTGAATTTACTGGCTTTGGGTCGCTACCGAGACAGCGCCGTTGCTTTTGAGATGGTTCAGAGGGAGCTGCGCGACGATCCCGATATTCTATTCTGTCGCGCCCAGCTGGCATTTTTGCAAGGGCAACGCGGTGAGGCCCTAGTGTTCTTGAATCAATTAATCGAATGTCTAGAAGATCTACCAAGTGAGGGAGCCGAGCTACGGCTTAGGTGCCAGCATTTGATCGATGAAATAAACATCCATGAATGTAATGACCATCATTAATGCTTTCAAAGGAGCATGCTATGACTAATACCATCGGCGGACCACCACCAGTTAGTTACACACAACAGCAGAACCAAACTTCCACTGTCTCTGGCTCAGACAGCACAAAAAATAACTCCAAAGCTGCTTTGAATAACGAGACAGCCTTAAACCTACCAAGCAGCAAAAAGGTGAACGGTGAGGTTGCGACCGCCAATGCGTCGCTGCAAGGCATTAGCTGGGAGCAGTTAACTGATGCCACGGGAATAATGAACCTGAGTGTTTCAACCACCGCCATTCTGACTATGTTGATCGAAATCATGGCAGAGATGAGAGCAGAATCCCGTAAGGCTGGCTTTCAGGAGACTGAAAATGCGCTCGAATATGGGGTGAGTGCAGCGGAAGCTATGAAGAAAACGGCAACGCTCAATGCGATTGCGGACGTAGGTTCGGGCGCCCTTCAGGGTGCCGGCGGCCTATTGCAGATGAAGCAGGCAGGATCTGCTATGACTGATGCGAAAGCCGCGAAGGGGATTAACGACAAGATGGCCGGTTTGGACGACCAGTCAAAGGAATTTAAACTTTTGAATAATGAAGCGAATTCTTTGAATGCAATGAGTGCAGCCAAGGGACAACAGGGAACTGCCTGGTCAGCAATGGCTACTGGACTTGGGGGGTTTGGTAGTGGCGTCGTTAAATGGCTGGCTGCTGGTACGCAAGCAGAAGCGGAGATCGACCGGGCGTTGAGTTCGTATTCACAATCCCTAGCGCAAATGGAGCAAGACTTTTTCCGTCAATTAGGTGACGCGATTAAAAGCGCAGTTGCTACCCAGAAGGCTGTAGATCAGGCGCAGCATCAGGCATGGACTGGGATTAACGGGGTCTGAAAGCGCAACTAATAAGACGCTAGAGCCCCTGACTCGGTCATAAGCCAAGGGGCTATCGCTGATTTGGCGGGGGGCTTTTGGCCTTCATAAATTGATAGCGAATTTCCGAGATGACTGGCGCTCAATCTTTAATAAGCACTGTACTTTGAACTATACTTTAGTATAAATTAACGCTACTTTGTATAGTCGAGTCAGCAGCGCTTATGGACAACTTACTCAAAGAGTACACAGCAGACGTAGATTTCCTTTTAACTGATGTTTGCATGACAGCGGCGATGCATGGCTTGGACGTTACAGTGACCGCCATCGCCGAGCATCTTCGCGAGATTAGCAAAACGGAAGCCGCGGCAGTTTTGGCGCAGTCACTGGCGAAAATCGCCACTCGCGATTTTGATAGTGCCGTTGCTTATGCTGACGAGGTTTTGACAAATTCGGGCGCTTCTCAGCTACATCCTCAAGCAGCGGCATTGCGTAGGCTAGCAACCGAGCTCGCGGCGGGCGTACAGCCACAGCCCTTAAACATCGATGCTTAAGGGCTAGGTCATGAAACGCAAAATTCGTTCCGAAGGCGGCATATGATGCCACAGGACTTTAGCGCGCCGACGTTGAATTTCTCAGGGCAGGCCACCGGATCAGTGGCCCGCGTGGCGCCAGTCGAATCCTCTCAGCAGCTGGATCTTGCAGCGCTAAACCGCGTCACCGAGCCTGTATGGATTGAGCGCCCTCGTCCAGATATAGAGGCTATCCCTTTTGAGGATGTCACCCAATTTCGTAACTTGGTCTACGACCTCGCTAAGCCAGATGTCGGTTCTCCTGCTATACCCGACGTTGCGGGTGTGTCATCAGAAACGCTTATGGGACCGGCTTTTTCAGCAGCATATCAGGACCCTAATATGACCCCAGGTGATCGTATTGCTGCCACCTTGCAGCACCTCCGAGGACTCGACTGCGCATGACTCCGAATCGATCACTGGCTGTTTCCGTACGCCGTAGTGCCTGTCTGGTACTTTATATTGTGCTTGCTATGGTTCTAAGCTCCTGCTCCCAAGAAATTTTATTTCATGACCTGACCGAGCGAGATGCCAACGAAATTGTGGGCGTATTGTTCACCAGTTCGGTCGAATCTGAAAAGATTGTAGACCCCAAAGGTAAAACTTTTTCAGTAAGGGTTTCGAGCGCAGATCTGCCACGCGCGGTCGCGGTTTTAAGGGCCTTAGGTCTGCCCCGTAGCCCACGCACCAATCTGAATGAAGTCTTCCCCTCCTCGGGTTTTGCTCCAACGCCGTTTGAAGAGCGTGTCCGCTATTTATTCGGCTTAGCGCAAGAAATTGAGCGCACTATTTCGATGATGACGGGGGTGCTTGAAACCAGAGTACACGTGGTGACTCCTGATAGCAGTTCGAAGTTGGCGGCGCTGCAGGAAGCCAAAGCATCGGTATATGTGAGTTATGACGACCGCTATGACATCGATGCCTTGGTGCCTAACATAAGGCAGTTGGTCAGCGATTCTATCGGTGGCTTGGATCCTACTCGAGTGGAGGTCTTGGCCGTACCCACTAGGGTTGATTTGAAGTCAGTATCCGCAGTTCCAATCCGACGCATACTTGGCGTGCGGGTGCACAAAGACGATATGAATCTGTTGCTCATCGAGGCAAGCTTTATTCTTGGACTTCTAACGATTAGCAGTGCGCTGCATTTAAACGCTTTCCGACGACAGCGAGCTCACTATAAAGCTCGAGAAGAAAAATTGGCTCGCAGTGATGTTAGCGCAAACTGATAATCCATCTAGCTCTGCTTTGGTTGGGTATTCCGGCGAACTCCAGATTCCCCTAGAGCAGTTCTTCTTCAATGTCGATCAATGGGTGAATACACGCGCATTGATTTCTGACCTGAAACTTCCTAACCATGCGTTTTGGGCACAGGATATGAACCCTTCTGCGGTTCGGAAAATTGTCGCACGTCATTATCTCGCTAGCAGGTTGAGCATTGGCCTGTTGACGGGTTCTTTCAGGGGGCGTTTAGCTCTGCTATCTCGTGATGACTGGTTGCGTTTGGGCATGTGTATTGCCGTTTTACCGCAGCGTGGCGTTATTCGGCATTCTATGGATGGCCATTTCAGGCGTGCAGTTCGACAAGGTTTTGACGAGGACGTCATCAACTCACTAGAGCAACTGGGATCTGTTGAAGACGGGCCCGAGTTTACTGGCGGTGCAGGTGCCTGGCGAACACCTCATACAGTTGCATTGGGCGGTGTGATTGCGGCCGTTGAGCAGGCCTGTAGCTGGCCAGATCCAATTCGCGCCAGATTCTACTTACATTTTGAGCCGCAAGAGCGGGAGGTTCCGCCCAGCGTGGTTGGATTGAATTGTCATTGGTTGGAGCTTGTATGCAAGATTTTATTTCCAAAGCCCCATTGGTTGTGGAGTTAAGAGCGGATCGACCCAGCCTGGTCCCCGGGGTTCAAAGACTGCGTAGTATCGATTTTGAGCAGGTCATGGAAATCCAAGACACGCTCTCAGCTGCGCAAAGTAAGGCTGATGAAATCGTGCAGAGGGCTGTTGATGTTCAGGAGCAAGCGCGAGTAGATGGGCGAGCAGAGGGTCGATTAGAGGTGCGTCAAGAACTTCTTCGGGCTGTTACCGACATGCAGGCAACGCTTCAACATTGGGTGCTTCAAACCGAGCCGCAGCTGATTGATATGGTGTTGCGGTGTGTTCGCGAAGTCGTTAAAGAGACCAATCCCGACTCGTTGGTGCGGGGTTCTATAGGGCGAGCGCTAACCGAGATGTCCACGGCGACAGATATTCGAATTCAGGTCCACGAATCTCAACTAGCTTCGCTCCGCTCTGAAATAGAAGCGTTGACAGAGCAATATGCACTCGAGGGCTCAATTCGAATAGAGGGTACTCCCGCCCTTAAACCAGGCGACTGTATTGTCGAGTCGCCACTTGGCACCGTTGACCTAAGAATTGAGACGCAGCTCAAATTTGTCGATCAGACCTTAAAGCAAGATTGAGCGTGCTCAATTGAATAGGAACGAAATGAACCCTGACTTAGTGTTACCCAGCCTCAGACAGCGTCCCAATCCCCTGATTGGCGCGCTGGGACGCTCTGAGCTTCGTTTGGAGCGATTGCGAACAAAAATCACTTCCGGCAAAGTCATTGAGGCCATTGGTACTGTGGTCAAAGTTGCTCTCCAAGGAGTGAGTGTTGGTGACCTAGTTGAATTTCGTAAGCCCGATGGCCAAGCCCTTTGTTTTGGTGAGGTCGTTGGGTTACAGGGTGATTTTGTCATTGTGGCGGTATTGGGGGAAAGTCAGGGAATCTCAGCACAAGTCCATGTCTTCCCAGCGGGTGCAGCGCAAAGTGTAGAGGTGTCTGAAGAATTATTGGGCCGCATCTTGGATGGAATGGGGCGACTATCTGATGGCGGGCCACCGTTAGCCAACCCAGGCACATTGCAACCGATTTACGCAGACCCTCCTAAACCACTGGAACGCCAGCTAATTGACCGACCACTCGCCATGCGAGTTCGGGTACTAGATGGCTTGTTAACTGTGGGCGAGGGGCAGCGGATTGGAGTTTTTGCTGCGGCCGGTGGGGGCAAAAGCACTATTCTTTCTCAACTAGTCAAGGGTGCCGACGCCGATGTTCGCGTAATCGCTTTGATCGGTGAACGGGGTAGAGAAGTACGGGAGTTTGTTGAGCACAGTTTAGGCAAAGACGGCATGGCCAAGTCTATTGTGGTGTGCGCTACTTCTGACAGGTCATCCTTGGAGCGCGCTCGGGCGGCATATCTTGCGACGGCTATTGCTGAATATTTTCGGGACCAAGGCAAAAAAGTACTGTTGATGATGGACTCAGTAACCCGTTTCGCCCGAGCGTTGCGCGAAATTGGCTTGTCCGCCGGGGAACCACCTGCTCGACAGGGGTTTCCACCGTCAGTGTTTGCCACCCTGCCCCGCCTGCTTGAGCGCTCGGGTATGGGAGCTACAGGATCCATCACAGCGCTTTATACGGTGTTGGTCGAAGGTGATGATATGACCGAGCCAATCGCCGATGAGACCCGATCTATTCTTGATGGCCATATTATTCTGTCCAGAGAACTGGCGGCTGCCAATCACTTTCCGGCGGTGGATGTTTTGTCGAGTGCATCGCGCGTTATGTCGATGATTGCTACCCCCGAGCATTTGAAGCTTGCGGGCCGGATCCGCGAGCTAATGGCGGCTCACAAACAATCTGAAATTCTCGTAAAAATTGGCGAATACAAATCTGGTGCTGACCCGCTTATCGACGAGGCACTAGAAAAATGGCCGCGCATTCTAGCTTTTCTGCGTCAAGACACCTTGGAATTTACTGATTTTGAAGACACTCAAAGTGCCCTCAGGGAGTTGGTAGGCTGAACCTATGAGCGATCGGGAAAAAAAATCGATTGCTTTGATACTTAATGCTGTTTTTTTGGAGTTATCAAAATGACCGATCAATCCTCTGACACGGACACAGACACCTCGGTGCTCAATGAGCAACACGAGCAAAGGGAAAGTGTTGAGCTTGAGGCGGCCAATCCGTCTTTGGCGAATTTGCCGGTGCAACTAACCCTGACTGTGGGCTCTGTAACTCTGCCGCTTGAACAACTGATGTCAATGTCTGAGGGGCAAACCTACATTGATGAGGTCCAGAGCTTTTTCCCAAGCGTGCGGTTATACGCGTCAGATCGATTGGTAGCCGAAGGTGAGCTGGTGCGCGTTGACGGTCGAATCGGCTTTCGAGTTACGCGGATCTGTGGTTAATTGGGCGCGCTTGAACTATGAGTGACGGATTCGCAAATCTTTCTCAGGGTCAGCTTGCACTGATTGTTTTTCTCGGCATATTGCCTTTCTTATTGATTGCGCTGACTGCCTTCATCAAATTTGCGGTGGTTATATCTTTACTGCGTAACGCTCTCGGAATTCAGCAAATTCCGCCCAATATCGTAATTTACAGTATCGCGCTGGTGATGACGGCCTATGTGATGCTTCCTACTGCAATACAGTCGGGAACAGTTGTCAGTGAGGCTCTGCGTAACGATGTGCCTGTTCTGCAAGAGCTTGATGTTATCGCTGAGCCGTTTGTAGCTTTCGTAGAACGGTTTGCTGCTGAAGGTGAGGTTGATTTCTTTCGTGAATCAGCGCGGCGGATGTGGACTGATGACGTGTCAGAACTCGTTCTTGATGCGGAGCCCGGATCGCTGAAAAGTCTAGCCATTTACATGCCAGCGTTTGTGGTGTCTGAGTTAAGCAGAGCCTTTCAAATCGGGTTCTTGCTATATCTGCCTTTTGTGATCATTGATCTAATCGTGGCAAACGTATTGTTAGCTTTGGGGATGGCGTCACTGTCGCCTGTCACAGTGTCGCTTCCGATTAAGTTATTGTTATTTGTCGCCTTAGACGGCTGGAAACGATTACTTGAGGCACTTGTGCTGAGCTATGGGGTAACCTGATGCTGATCGAGAGAGAAATATTAAGTCTGGCAAGTCAATCACTGAATCTTGTGTTGACAGGCTCCCTTCCGGCTATTACTGCAGCGGCTGCTGCCGGTGTTGCGGTTGCATTATTCCAGGCTCTCACCCAAATCCAAGATCAAGGGCTACCGACGGCAATTAAGTTTTTTGCGGTTATCTTGGTGTTGTTCTTTACTTATGTCTCTCTAGCGACAACGTTAGCGGTGTTTACTTCTAACCTGTTTGACATGATAGAGACAATTTAGTTGGTGGTGCTTGTGGAGAGGTGCCTAAGAAATCTCTTATGGACTTGACTCAAATTTCTCCCGACTTACTCAAGATAATGGTTCTGGGCTTTGCACGAATCTATGGATTTATGTATTTTTTCCCGGTGATCAGCGGAGAGAACGTCCCCGCAATGGTTCGGGCAATTTTCTGTATTGCGCTAACCCCTTGGGTAGCGATGCCACAGCTAGCTGCGCCTATATTTGAACCAGAACTGCAAGATTTTTTTTATGGGCTTCTTCTGAAAGAGGCTATCGTAGGCTCGTTTATGGGCCTGCTGGTGGGACTGCCATTAAGGTTGCCAGAGATAATCGGCAACATCATTGATAACCAGCGCGGTTCCGCCGTCACAGATACCTTTAACCCTATGTCGGGTGGCGATGCATCACTGCTGGGCCAGCTGTTAGCGTTGACCATGGCAGTTTATTTTTTTACTTCTGGCGGATTTGACTTGATTATCTCAATGTTGGCGGGCAGCTATTCCATGGTACCTATGGAGGGATTTTCAATAGTTACCGGTGAAGATGCGTGGAGCATATTCCTTGAAACTTTTCTACGTTATTTAAGCGTTTTTGTCTTGTTATCACTCCCCGTCATGCTGGTTATGTTTTTGTCTGAGATATCTTTGGCTGTTACCTCACGTTTTGCACAGTCGCTCAATGTCTTTACCCTTGCACAGCCTATTAAAGCGATTGTTGCCATTAGCATGTTGATCGCGCTCATGCCAAAGATCTCCTATGAGGTTGAAAAATTCATTCAAGACATGCTGGTGCTTTTCGGTGGCTAATCCCCTTTCTTATAACATCGATAAAGTGGCGACTTAGAGATGAGTGAAAAAACCGAGAAGCCTACGCCTAAGAAACTGCGCGACGCTAGAAAGCAGGGCAACCTTATGTCCTCCAAAGAAGTAGTTTCGACCGTAGTTATGATGGCGGGTTTGTTCGCCCTCTATTATGTTGCCACAGATGTTCCTGCTCGATTTGAGAAAGCATTGGATGAATTAGTTACCATGGTTGGTATTTCCGATCGAGGAGCTCAGGCGGAACGGTTCGCCACATCGCTTGTCAATGAACTACTAGCGGTTTCGGGTGTTGTGTATTGCGCAATAATTCTTTCTGCAGTTGTTTCAAACGTTGGTCAGTTTGGTCTTTATTTTTCATTCGCACGATTCTCCAAAGGCTTAGATTCACTAAACCCAGTTAATAACGCGAAGAACTTATTTTCTAAAAAAACGCTGGTAACTTTTGGCGTAAATCTGGCAAAAGTGCTACTCATTTTAACGGTCGCATGGTTTTTTATTGATGCACAGCAGAAAACGATCATTCAAGATATTTATGTCTGTCGCACAGATATATTGTGCGGCCTGGCCGTCGCAGCAAAAATCGGTTTTAAGTTATTAATGATCATCGTTTGTTTGATGATTCCGATTTCGGTCATCGACTGGATCATTCAGCGTTATATCTACATGAAAGATTTGATGATGAGCATCGACGAGGTGCATCGAGAATATAAGGAAGCCGAAGGTTCACCCGAAATGAAGGGGCACCGAAAGCAGATGGCGCACGAAATCGTCAATGAAGACCCTGCACCCCTCGCCAAAGACGCTAGCGTGGTCGTTCGTAATCCGACCCACGTTGCAGTTGCGTTGCGCTATGAGCCCGGCGTTGTGCCGCTGCCGTACGTACTTTGCAAGGGAACTGACCAGCTAGCGGAGCGGATTATTCGCGAGGCCGAGCGTCATGGAGTGCCCACCTTTGAAGATGTTCCGCTTGCGCGCGGCTTGAATGACGCCTGTGACGTAGGGGAACACATACCAACGGCTTATATCGAGCCCGTTGCACGGGTGATTCGTTGGCTTTACTTAAATTACCCGCAACAGGTGTTTAAAGATCATTTAGACAGCACTAAAGCTGGTCAGGACGGCAGCAGTGGTCCGGCTCGTTCATACAGGGAAGGAAGTGTTTACGGTAATGCGCGCACCTACGGCAATCGTGAACCACAGTAAATTTAAAGTTGAGGTCTGAAATGTTCAACGTCGATTTGTTCTATGAAAGAATGGGTGCCGATCATCCATTGGATGCAGACGAAATGCTTGTGCTGCATGATCAGGTTCGCGTGATGTGCACAGAGGATGCCGTCACTGCAGTTTTCGAAAAGATGGACACCGGCGGAGAGGCACTCGAAACCTTGTTCGAGATATGCCGAGCACGCGAAGGCTCGTTACCTTTCACCACCCGCTCTGGTCAGTTGGCCTTGCGGCTCCCCAGCGAGGTGACGGACGACGAGACAGCGGCGGCGCTGCAATGGCTTATGCGAGCAATGCAGCAGCTCGGTGTTGGCGAGTCAGCGACATAATCCTCACCGACGTGGGTTCACTATCAACATCATCACGGTAGTGGCTTAAGGAGCGTGGTGACACTGAATCATTTCGTTATGTTTTCAAGAATTTCGTCACCACGGCGTAATAAATGTGGGAGTCAATATGACAATAATCAATAATCAAGGTCCTGCTGCACAAATAGACAGCCTACGTCTAGCGTCGAATCAGACACCTGATAAGAATGTAGGTGTTGGCGAAAGCACGGTAACCTTCGGCGGTAGCGAAAGATTAGTAAGAACTGAGCGCGCAAATCCGCCAATACGAGAAGGTCTCGCCAATCAAGTTCGCAATGCATTATCAAGTTTTGTAAATGGCTTAAGTGCGCGCCTCGCTAAGATCGAGTTGCCAGAAATGCCGCGTTTAAGCTCGCCACTCCAAGCGATACGAGATCATTTCAATTCTAAGATTGCGGGTAGAGACATGACGGGTGCTCGGTTTCTGCCGCAGCACGAAGCATCGGTAAAAAAGAACTTTGCTGGCGGTGCAATGGCTTCGTTAGACCAGATTACTTACAAAGATGGAACGGTGGGGATGTTCAAACCCGACCAAAAGAAAGGAGAGTTAACGCTGCCTAACTCTGCTCGCAATGCGGGTATCCCAGACAATCCGATTGCCGCAAATCTTGCTGGCCGTGCGGTTGCCAGTGCAAAGCTTGACCAGCTGCTCGGTACTAATCTTGTTCCGACTACCGAATTCGCAGTAAGTGAAGGGCGCAGTGGCACAGTTCAGGAGTTTGCTAAGGGCTCGCAAATACTCAAGATGGGTGCCCAAAGGGATGTCGCTGTAACGAATAACGCTGCGGAGTTTGATATTTTTATTTCTTATTATTCCGAAACTGGGGAAGGAGGGGGGCGCAGTATTTCGGGTACTGCCAACGGGCTTCGAGAACTGCGGAGCCTGTCAGGCGCGCTGGCTGAAATAACCGCAAATGCGCATCGACCCCCAGAGCCGGACGTTGTGGATAAAATCACTAGCTTGATTAACAACAATGAAATTTGGTTTGAAGCAGAAGTTCTCCAAGATCTAGGTGGAATTAACCTATCTTCGCCTACCGTTCAGCAATCTTTATCTGATTCCGGGATATTCGATTTTGTTTCTGGACAATTAGATCGAAACTTTGCCAACTTCATTTTTTCAAATAGTCCTACAGCGGCATCGCATTCTCAACTGATCGACAATGATTTATCTTTTGGAAGCAACTTTACAAAGCTCGATTCAGCTGCATTAAAAGCGATTGGTTCAGACAAGCTTCCTTCTGAGCTGCCTAGATTGATCGATCGTGGAACAGCAGATCGACTGATGACCATTTCCGCAGATCAGATACTGGTTGCCCTTGAAGATACAGGTCTGAATAGCAGTGAGATTGACGCGACCAAATCACGCTTGGCAGAAGTACAGCAGCATATTCAGGCGATTTCTGAGGGACGTGTTGAGGGGGGGCGGTTAGTCGATAACTGGAACGCGGAAACGTTTTCGGAGTTGCTTCAAAAGCCGGACAACTATGTTCAAAAGTGCATTGAGGATCAATCGATACAGCTTGATCAAAGTCCAAATAAAATCAGAATTTTAGCAAGCGATGTCAGGTCTGGTGGACAGCAGCTTGCCAACATACTGCCAGCTTGGGACGCAAGAAGCATTCAGAGCACGCTTAATAACGACGCGCGACAAAGTGGTGATTTGATTGCTGGAATGATTCGAAGCGCACCGCAGTTACTAACAGAGATGCTGACAAAAGCAGATATGGAGTTGTCCGGTCTGCTAAAAGATAGTGCAAAGGGAGCGATTGCCAGTGCACTCCTCGAACATCAGCCTCAGCAGTTAACCACAATATTGAATTCCTTTAGTATGCCCGATCGTGAATCTGTAATAAGAGCAATCGCAGAGCAGCCAATGACTTCCGTGACCGCTGTAACGAATGCAGCGGGTCTGGCGAAAAATGTCATAGTTGATAATGGTGGCTTCTTCCCGCTAGAGCAAAGAAACGCCGGTGAACAGTTCTTGTGGGCTATGAATAAAATGTGTGGTAAATCTACAGCGGCGGGGAGCGTCAACCTCGCAGGGAATAGAGTATCCGTCGCGGATTTGATGCAGCAGCGCGCGGCGATTGTTCATGAAGGTTTTTCCAATGGAATGCTCGGTATGAGCCATATTGACGAGCTATTCTCTGAGCTCAAGATGGCCATAATTGCCGATGGTGAAATCACACAAGCTGACGTTGATGCAATTGACTTAAATGCGCTGAGTGCTTTTCAATTAGACAACATCCCCAAGCCTGGTCTCGATGAGCAAGGTTTGATTGGCCTCTACTCCTTGTCATCCTACAGCGCGCTGCAAAGCTTCTCCTCGCCGTCGGGGAATGACGAGTTTGCTGGGTTTTTACAACTATGGACTCAGATGCCCCAAGCCATCCAGACGTACAACGAGGGCGGCGGACGCGATGATCCGAAGTTCAGCGCGAATGGTCCTGAGTTTCAGCGCGAAGGCGCCAAGATCACAGCTCCGTTATTAAAAAGTTTGCGAGACGCACAGTCTGCCGATCAAATAAGAGGTATCTTGCAGCAGCAGGGCTGGGAGGCGGTAGCCACCAATCGCTTCGATTTACTGCAAGGCCCCGACGCTGCAAATAATGGGCTAAACGATTTCCTTGCCAGACATCTTTTTGCCTTTGCAGTTGATGGCCGGGTCGTTAGTTGATACTCAGTGCATATGCGTCTGAAACTGTGGCACAACGCCAGCAACGCTTGCCTCAACTATTTTGTCGCTTAGCAATCGCGATATACACTCAAACTTTGACGCTTCTAGATGCTCAGGCCATAAAGGCCATCAGAACCCTCATCATATAGCGTGGGGCGAATCAGTTTAGAGGCTGTCAACTTCGATATCGTCTAATATCTGAGCACAGATTAATGGCACGTTAGCTCAAATAGTCTTTCATTTGAACCGTTACTCGAGTCGAGAGCTCTGCAAGCGATTCTTTCGAATAGCGCCCGCCGAAGGAACTATCGTCGATGCCAGGAAAGTCATGCTCCTCTGGGTCTTCAATACTAGACCGATTTTTTGGAGCGTCCTCATCCCCTTGGATATAGACGAGCTCCAGAGTCGCCGGTTCATAGTTGTTTGCATCTTCAAGCGCCTTTGTTATCCCGGATGAGTTGCCCTGCTGGCGCAACTCAGCAATGCGAAATACCGCCTCCGATTTTAAAGTAGAGGTTAAAGATATTTCATAAGGTTTTAGTTGAGCGATGGAGATGAGTCGATCCACTTCACGTGATAAAGCGGTCGATCCGTTTAACTTATCGGCAAAGGGAGTTCCTTCTAATAAGGTGGCTATCCGCTTGGCTAACAACGTTTTTTCGATGGTTACTTGCCCCTTTACAGGGGCAGAGACATGAGCAGGATGGTCCATGAACCCTTTCTTTCTAGCTGTACTGGGGTGCACCACTCCGTTACGTGTGACAACTTGATGTTCTTCAAATTCGGATCGCGAAATCGCGGCTGACAGGCTGGCGGGCAGTCTGAATATCTCCGCGTCATCATCTTCTTCTTCTGCACTGTCTACAACGTCAGCAGGGGGTGTGGCTGTTAGGGGAGCTTCCTCACCCATACTCGGGAATTCGGTAACCGTTGCACCCAGCCCAGCAAAACCGGAAGCCTGCCACGATTGCGTAACTCGAACTGTCTCGATAAGTTGACGGCCGGAAATCTCGGTGGAACTTTCCCTTCTCACCTCCGCTGAGGCATCAGCCCGTAGCTCGAGACCCAGTGAAAGGCCAAGGATTGCGGGCGCCATGACGTCGATTTTCGCGGTGGCTTCGACACTGGCCCCGCCTGTCCCACTGCTGAGAACTGCTGCGCGGGAGGCCGCATCAATAAATTTGTTTGGCTGGGAGGCATTCTCATTATTGGCAACAAATAAACTCTGTACGAATTCTTGCGTGCTTGCTAAAGAGTCCATAGACACTTGAAAGCCAGAGCCAGCCCCACCTGCAACGCCGGCGCTTAATGACAGTGCTTCACCAAAGGCACTGATACCCCCAGTCAGACCCGCTTGAGCGCTGTACTTACCTACGACGCTGTAACGATCGTCACCCTCCTTTCGTATCATCAAACTGTTATCTCGACTTAATGAGAAACCAGTGGTTGCATCCACGCCTGGGAGCGTTGTTGGAACGGTAAGCTCAATTTCTCCCGATTGCGTGACGCGGATCTCGAATGCTTGGCCAGGCAGCAGTTGGCTCATATGGTGGTTGAGTGCCTTGCTAATTTGCTGTCGAGCTATGAATTCGCGTACCTCCTTGGGAACGGTCAATGTATTGACGATACCCAGTTTATCCGAGATAAGATCTGAGATTTTTCCCTTCCAGCCCTTGGGATGGTCGTCCAGCAAGCTATTTGCATTTTCTTCCGAGAGCAGCAGCGCCTTACAGAAGTTGACCGGTGCCGTCCCAGCTACGCTCGACAGCCCTATCGCGCTAAAACGTTCGCTGAGTTCGACTTCAAGACCAGACGGTACGTTTTGGTCTTCGCGCGTTAGTAACGACTCGCGAAACGTGTTCAGATCAGGCAGTCCCGTAGCCTGGAAAACGTCAAGTATCATGAGCATTGCAACTCTAGGCGCTTCTGGGTTGGCGCTTCGTACCTGTTGTACCGCCTCCGAGGATTTTTGTCGCAGCACTTTGCCCGCTTCAAGTCCTTGCAGCGCCGACTGAATTTCCTCGTCTCGCTCACCAATCTCGACGAGTGCAAGGTACCGATCAGCCAGCCTATGCAACTTTGCCATTTGTTCCGGGGTGGGCTCACGGGTTTTGTTGGCATCTGTCACCGCGTTCGCCAAATCTTCCCAGAGATTATTGAGAAATTTCCTCGCTTCGGTTTCGGGTTGTGCCATGCCTGCTGCCATGGCAATTGCGCCCGTTGCACTTGGCCGAGGGTAAGGGCCAAAGGTCGGAACCGAGCGCCCATTGCTGGTGCTTCTTGCGCTCACAAATTCTTGCCATTGTTGTGCCTCATCGCCAATCTTGGGCATGTTTGCTCTGACGGTTGCTGAAGAATTTGCAGCACGTCCTACAGCCTGAGCAATGCCCGAAAATCGCTGGTGAGTTGCACGTGATAACGTCGGGTCTTTGAGTAGATGTTCTGCCAGAGGCGCCTTGTTAAGGTTGTTTCGTATAACCGCGTCCGCTGACAAATTATTACCTTCAGACGACGTGCGCAGTTGTGAAGATTTCAGTCCGAACAAATACTCGACCACGCCGCCGCCTAAACGCCTGGTATTCTCAGCCGACACTAACCGGGCAGCCATCCCCCGAACTTCGCTCAAGTCTACGCCCTTCTTGAAGGCGAGCTTCTGTGTGCTTCTCAGACCTTGTACAAATGCATCTACGGATTTGGCGTTGCTGAGGTTGTTCTGCAAGGGTCTAGCTAATCGCTCGTAAACATGAGTCGGCGTTTCGAATTGAGCCTCAAGCTGGCGCTTTTCACTTTTTCCTAGCGCAAAGAGATGCGCTTTTAGGGTCAGCAATTGGGTATCTGCTTTGGCCCTTATTGGATCACGCGCATTATCGTAGGCCTTGAGTCCTGCAAGCAAAGCGGTTGCGTTACCCGATATTTTGTTTGATAGCTCTTTAATTTTGTCGGCTGCTTGCAGGAGTCCTCTCGCCTCGGTCTGAGTTCCGCCACCCCATTCCATTGCTTTCGCTAAGATCAACGCCGCAGGCGTGCTCTCATTCATTCCTGCTTGTTCCATAAATGAAAGCTTCAGCAAAACGGATTTGGCTTTTTCTTGCTGAGCAATCACCGATTCGTCGAGCGAACCTTCTGCCAAGGGTGTGTCCATGGCGATCAGGTAAGCCAGCATAAGCTCCATACTTGAGACATCAACCAGCCTTGCCGGTGTCATCACCGTGCTCAGCGCAGATTGTAATAATCCATTGGCAGGTAATGCCTTTTCACTTGCTTTGAGAATGGCGTCTACGGTTTGAGCGTCAAATCTGAGACTTTGCATTCCCTGCTGGTTTAGTGGGTTGAAAGAGACACCCCCACCTGTTCCCCAGCTTGGATTGGCCGAACGTAACAATCCGTCCAGCGTTCGTTTAGCACAGTGAACCGCATGATCGCGTTCTATGAGCGCTTGCTTCTCTGGCGCCTCACAACCTGGCGCGAGCTTTTTCAGGCTAAGTGCTATGTCGTCCCATTGCGCTTGGTTTAATAGGGCGTTGACAGCCAAGGGGTCGCCATCTGCCATTTCCGTTAACCACTGCAGGGACGCTTGCTCAACACGACTCTGTTTAATAACTTGAATGCCGTCAAGGTTTGCCTTTGTTTCTGAAATGAGCCGGACCTCTCCGCGGTCTAGAACGCCCACCAATTTGCTCATAAAGGGGTCGCCCAATTGGAATAGACCCCGCTCATATAAGGTCACCAGCGCTTGATTCAACTTCTCGGAATTGGGTGAAGCATCGATGGCAGCGCCTAACTCTGAAGGTGCGCCCGGTTGAGTCGAGCCTGCCGGCGCCCAGTCCAATAGCATCGATCGAGCTTCAAGCTGTCGGAGACCCGGAAGCGCGGCGACTAAATTTTGGATAGATTCTGCGACATCGCCTATACCTACTTGGCCGTTTACTAAACTCTGAAGACGATGAGCTTGAGTTTGAAGGTCAGCCATCGCCTGCCCGCGTTGCGCTTCCGCTGGGCTCCCTGAGATTCGAAGTGGTCGAGGTTCGCTACTTGACGGCGTGAGTTCATTTTTCAATTGATCAAGCAAGTCATAAGCGTGATTGCTTATATCTTGCTGTAACTGTTGAATTGAGTCTGCCTGTGCACCCGGCGGAAGCTGGGTGAGCAATAAATTTGTTTGCTCTAAAAGTGCATTAAGGTCTATGGCCTTGCTCGCTAAGTTGCCAGTGGTGTCGCTGGGACTACGCACTAACATATCGAGTTGTTGACGGAAGATACCCGAGTTCATTGCCGCCGCCGCTGCAGCCTCGACGGATTCCAGTGCCTCACTCACGTGGTTTGACAGATCTCTGCTGATAAATGGTTCTTCATTAATCTCGGCCGCCGCTTTTATGCTGGCATCGAGCTTTACGAGAGTTAATATTTGATTGATGACGCCATTGTGCTCGCCCGCCTGTGAGTGACGTTCAACCTCTTGCTTCGTTTTGCTCACGAGGGCCGATATGTCGGCAGACATGCGTTGCTCTAGCACCGTACGCGTGTTTCGTAAGGTGGTGGCTACTCCCTCTATTTCCGCTCTAATATTACCGCTGCTAGTGGCCTGCGCGTCCTTGCGGAGCGCAGTAAGTGTTTCGCTCATTTGTTGATGTTGCTTAAAAGCTGTGGTGATTTCAGGCTGGTTGAAGCTGTTGGTTGACTGGGCGCCCGGAGTGTTAAGTCGTATACCCATCAGCTTAGAAGCACTGCTGATCAGCGATTGCGCGGAGTGAATGGATGAACGATTCTGCGCTATTTGTCGATCGACCTCGGCCGTAGCACTTTTAAGAGCCTCGTCGATCTTGTTTCGGGTTGTCTCGGTTACCACGCGCTCGGACTGATCGTCCTGTTCAAGAACGTTATTCTTTAGCTGCGTTAGTTGTTGCACCTGTTCGCTCAAATCAGCACTGCCAGCACCGCGAATGTCATCAACGAATGAACTGATATCATTATTGAGCTTGTTGGTAAGTCCTTGCCCAGCATTATTCAGATTTGACTGCAGCTCACTCAGCCCTTCGTTATTTGTCTCTAACGCAAGGATCTGACTGCCAAGTTCACGCAGCTGGGTCAACTGCGTAACCACCTCGGGAATTGTGTTAGCGATGTTCTGACGACCGAGCGCTTCGCAGCGATCGCACAATTCATCCCCAGCCTTTTGCAGGGTTTCTATCGTTCTCGACCTAGACAGGCTTAGTGTCAATGCATCGTTTATTTTACTGATGTTGCTTTCTGTGATCGTGCCACTTGAACTGTCAATGGCGTCGAGGGCTTGACTATGAATTACACTGAGCTTTTGAATTTGTTCATTTAACTGATTATCCCCAGCACCGCGAATGGTATCGACTCGCGTACTTATATCGGCATTAAGTTTTGCGGTGACTTTGGCGTTGAGTGCACTTAATGAATTACTGAGCGACGTCAGTTTGGCGTTGTCGGCTTGTTCCGACATCACCCGTGTGATCAGGGTAGAGTTGTGGTTGAGTTGTGAAAGAGTCGCGGGAAGCGACTCAGATGTATCGGCCTGTAGGAGAATGCCCGATTGATTACTACACAATTCCAGCTCAGATTTTAGGTCTTGAATTTTTTTAGCGCCTTCAGCCAGAGTAGTTTCATCAATAACCAGTGAGCCGCCGGCGCCCAAGAGAGCATCCATGCTGGATTTTTTGTTGCTGACACTGCCACTTGAATTTTCGGCTCGGCTTTCGATTGAGTTTATGAGGTTCACAAAACTCACGGTGCCCAGTTTCGCCCC
>Ga0181559_10001249_pt1 | contig 24850 bp, 12 predicted proteins | sample 011ome_21_FD_133752 | JGI IMG/M metagenome (GOLD analysis project Ga0181559, IMG submission 133752) | Coastal salt marsh microbial communities from the Groves Creek Marsh, Skidaway Island, Georgia - 011508AT metaG (megahit assembly) | ecosystem: Environmental > Aquatic > Marine > Intertidal...
CACTCACCCTTTTGCAGGGGCCCGGGGGGGGGGGGATTTTTCCTCGAAATGCATTTTCAACCGGGAAATGCAGAAAAAAAAGGGGGGGAGAACTTATATTTTTTTTACGATCTTTACCCACTAATCCACACACGTTTATATATTATTCGCGCATATAACACAGAGAGAGAGATAAAAAATATGTCCACGACTCCCGGAGCAGCCGTCACGGACACTCCGTCTACCTCCAACTCGCCTTTGCAACCGGTCATCACCGCCGCGGCGAGAATTAAAGATGTTTCTTTGCACGTTTTCAGTCAAAGAAAACCAATGTCAGAAATTCTCGATAGAACGGCGTACTCGAAACCTGCGAGTTTTTCCGACGCCACCAGTCGAATGCAAAAGAACTTGAACTACTTCAAAATTAACTACATGATCGCGACGATGGGTATTTTAGCGGCGTTTATTCTGTACCACCCGTCGAGCTTGTTGATTTTGAGCGCAATCTCCGCCGCGTGGGCGTACGTGTTTATGATTCGTCAAGAGCCTTTGAAGATTGGCGACCGCGAAGTGTCTTCGAGAGAGAAAATGTTAGGCATGACTGGTTTATCCGCGTTGATTATATTTTTCTTGTCCTCGGCGGGGACGTATATATTCTCCGGGATGGGCGTGGCTTTGTTGGGGATTGGTGCGCACTCTGCGGCGAGAGTTCCGGATGACTTGTTCATCGACGACGCCGCGGAGTCGAACGGGTTCTTTTCGTTCATGATGCCGCCGAGGCCGGGACAACCGACCGGTACGATCTAAGTTTTGAGATATGCGCGCGCGAGAGAAGGAGCTATCCACCGTAATCAGTGTGTGTTCGAGTACGCGCGCTTTTTTTATTATGGGAGAATGAGAGAGAAAGAGAGTGAATCACAGAGGAGAAGAAGAACGAGAGAATTGAGCGAGAGAGGGCGTAGTAGTACCCCTCTCTGGAAGTGCGCGAATTTACTCTCTCACTTTACTCTCTCAAAAGAGAAGAAGAAGAAGAAGAAGAGACAGAGATACATTTAGAAAGAAAGAGTTGACGAGGCAATGAAGAAAAAGAAACAACAAAAGAAACTGTTTGAGGATGTGACGGAGATTGAGCGATGAGGATGATGACAAAACATTGTCGTCGTCGTCGTCGATCTCTCTCTCTCTCTCTCATCGAAAGACGGCTGTAACACAACCACAAAATTTATTTACCACAAACGTTTGAGATTAGGATTTTTATTATTATATAACTATGGACTACTTATCCATTTACAAATCTACTGCTACTAACATGATCTAGTATTACTATGCATCTAAAATCAAATCCCTTGTCCTCTTCGAGCGTTTGCGGCTAAGCGCGCGTCTCTTTCCTTTTCGTATTCTCGATACTCGGCTTGTTGCAAAAAGGATTGTTGTTCGGTGTACGTGTTCTTGGACTTTCTGTGCATTTCCAACTCTTCGTCGATCTCCTCGTTCGAATCCTTCACTTTCTTCCAATCCATTTTCGTCTTATCTAACACGCTCATCTTCTTTGATTTCTCAATCTTAGCCAGCAACGCGTCCAAGCCGCTCATCTTTTGTCCTGTGAGATTTTCCTTCTCCTCGGCGGCTTTCGCCTCTTTCGAGCCTTCTTTGTACGTCTTCTCCACCTCCATGACCATCCCGGCAAAGTCTCTTTTCTCGATGACTGCTTTCAAACCTTCGTGATCTTTGATTTTGTGTACTTTTCTGGATGCTTTTGCCGCCTTTATGGCTTCTCTCGCGAGCTTTAATCTCTCGTCTATTTCCTCCTCCTCCTCCTCTTCCTCCTCCTCTTCTTCTTCTTTTCCCCCAGCCGCCGGTTCGCCTTCTTTACCGTCTTTCGTTTTCTTCTTCTTCTTAGCCGGTACGGCGGTTGGTTTCTTTTCCACGACACTTTTATTCTTCGTCGAAGCAGTCGATAACAACTGAGAGAGAATTCTTTCCGAACTCATCGGTCTCTCTTCCGCGTCTTTGTGTTTCGAGTTCAACTTACACGCCAGTTCAGTGGCTGAAATCTCTCTCGTTCGTAGCAGTGCCTTTGTCGTATTATTATTAGTATTCGTCTTCTTCGTTGGAGCAGCTTTCCGCTTCTTCGCGGTCATTTTCCCGTCCTTTCTATTATCATCTCCCACGTGTTCTTCTTGCTCTTCCTCATCTTCATCTTCTTCTTCTTCTTCTTCGTTGGTACCGTTCATCAGCTTCTCAAACATTTCCCGAACCTTCTTCTTCGGTTGAAACTCAAAACTCTCAAAATCTTCTCGGGAAAGTTCTTTCGCCGTCTTCACCGTCTGGTTGTATTCCTCAAACATTTTCTCTCTCTCTCTCACTCAATCGCGCGTGCGTTTTCTTTTTCTGTCGACGAAACTGTCGTCGCGCGGTTTTATCAGAACACGTTCGCGTGTCTGTGTTCTCTCTCTCTCTCTCTCTCTCGTTTCGTTTCGTTCTCGTTCTCGTTCTCGTGCGTGCGTGTGTGTTCTGTTTTTGTCGAAAAAAAAGGCAAAATCCAGAAGAGACCCAAAAAAAAAAGAGGGAAGAGAGAGAGAGAGACCGCCGGCGGACACAAAGAAAAAAAAAACTCATCTTGCTTACTCTCTCCAACGACACACTTTCTTCTCTTTTCAGCGGAAGAAGAGATGAAGCAGAAGAAGAGAGGAGAGCACGCCGCCGCCGCCGGGGATATCAACCGCATCGGCGATTATCAATCGAGAGTGTTGAGACGAGTGAACTTTGTTCCAGCCAGGTAAACAAAAAATGAATTCTCTTTTCTCTCCTTTTTTTTCACAACTTTCTCTCTCACAAAAAGCAAATTGGGGATAGTGTGTATGCATGAAGCGCGCGCGTTCTCGCATTTTTTTTTGTCTCCGCACCGTTACCGTCTCATCGCGCGGAAAGAAAAGTGTCGTTAATCTTTGTGTATTCTCTGTTGCGTGTGTGTGCACGTGTGCTACACAAAAACGCCCTCTCTCTTTCTCTCTCTCTCTCTCTCTCTTCGAATTTTGTTGGTGGTGGCTGGACTCTTCTTTTCTCAATTTACTAACAACAACAACACGACAATGCATAAAATACACACACACGTAAAAAAATGAAAAAAACAGACGAGCGGAACCACCGTCAACGGGAGGAATGATGACGAGCAACAGCAGTGGGGGTCTAAATGGACAACGGAGAGTGGGAAAGACGATAGTATTGAATGGAGTGCGCGAGAATAGAGATAATAGTAAAAACAAACTTTCTTCTTTGGAAGAGGAGGAGGAAAATACTCGCGACGGGAAGAGCAAGAAACGAAAGAAAGCAGAAGACGAAGAAGAGGAAGAGGATGGAAGCAGCGGCGACTTGTATCCGCTTTCCAAGATTGAAATGGAATGGCAAAACGTCTCTAAAGTCGGCTCTGGTTTGCAAAATTTAGGCAACACGTGCTTCTTGAACGCGGTTTTGCAGTGTCTCACGTATACCCCAGCCTTGGCGAATTTTTTCCTCAACAACGAACATCAAAAACATAAAAATTTGACTTCGGGGTTCAACTCTTTGTTCGAGATGGGGAATTTAGTCAAGAACACGTTGGTTCACTCCAAGAATAAACATCACGCGGTACCACCGACGGCGTTCGTGAAGAACATTCGCGCGCTTTCGAAGACGTTCAAGAAAGGAAGACAAGAGGATTCGCACGAATTCGCGAGGTGTTTGTTAGATTCCATGCACAAGAGGTGTTGCATGTTAGGCCGGGTGAACGGCGGAAAATCGTCGAGTGCTCGAAACGGGAAACAGGGGACTGCGATTGATCCAGAGTCGAAAGAGGCGGAAACGACGTTTATTTGGCGCGTATTTGGCGGGCGGTTGCGTTCATGCGTGACGTGTCAAAGCTGCGGGAGGGAGTCAGCAAAGTTAGATCCGTGCATGGATATGAGTTTAGAGTGCGCGAAAGTGAAATCTTTAGAACAAGCGCTGAAGTTGTTCACGCGAGTGGAAGTTTTAGATGGCGATAACAAGTACAGATGCGAAGGATGCAAGAAATTATCGCGCGCGAAGAAGCAATTCAGCGTCGATAAAGCGCCGAACGTATTGCAAATCCAACTGAAACGATTCGAGTTTGTTCCTTTCGGGAGAGGGAAGTTATCGCAGTTTATCGAATACCCGTTGGTGCTCAATTTGACGTCGTATTTGACCTCGAGTTTGAAAGCTAACGAAGGTCGACGCGAAAAGAAGAGGAACAAAAGTGGTGGGAATAACAATATGCTCGATGATATCATGGGGGGTAGTAGCAAAGGGAAAGCTTCTTCTTCATCGTCTTCGGTGTACGACTTGATAGGTGTTTTAGTTCACGCGGGAAGTTCCATGAACTCGGGTCATTATTATTCGTACGTCAAAGCGCAAAACGGATTCTGGTTTGAGATGGACGATGAATCCGTCACGAGCGTATCCGAAAAGACGGTATTGAGACAGAAAGCGTACTTACTCTTTTATTCTTTGCGCAACGCGCCGGGAACGATGACGACGAAGAAAACAAATACAGGAAACGTGGACAAAAATCGAATGGAAGAACTCACGAGAGATTTCCAAGCGAAGAAAAGAAAGGTCGACGAAGAAAGAGAAAAGGAGAAGAAGATGATGACGATGAAGCAGAAAAGAGATAGTAATATCAACAAGAGTGGTAGTAGTAATGGTAGTAGTAGCAGCAGTGAAGGAGATGAAGAAGAAAAAGAAGAAGAAGAAGAAGTAGTTACGGTGATATCGGCGAGGAAAAACGGGAAGCGAGGCGCTGGGCGGTCGGTTGGGAAGAACTCTCGCGACGTGGTAAAATCGAAACTTTTTAAGCAAAACAGAAGCGGATCAAAGTCACCTGATTTCGGCATTGTTAAGCAAAAGAAGCGCAGTAAAAGAGCGTCGTATAGCGAAGATGACAATGTTGCGTACGACGAGGAAGAAGATAAGGAAAACAAGAGGGAGAAAGGAAACATGATAGTCAAGACGTTCATGAAATCACGAGCGCAAAGAGATAAGAGCACTCAACGTTGGAACGACGGCGATGACGACGACGATAATGATAAAAGTCAAGCGTTGCGAATGCGTCAGCAAAGCAGTAAACCTCAGAAAAAGAACGCTAAAAAGTCTCGCGAGTACGACGAACTCGACGAAGAGTACGACAGAGGGAAAATTGCGAAACATCTCCGAAGGCGAGAACAAAAAATGCCGGCGAGACCAGCGCCGTCGAGAACGGCAGGAGGGAACGCGTTTGCGAGAAAACAAGGACGAAAGTACCAGCGTTAGTGATATAATTCTAGTTTATTCTGTTTAGTTTACATTGTAGTTTAGTTCTTGTGAAGGTAATACCCACACGTCACGTGAGCTTGAATATTTCTTGTTATTTTATACTTGTTCTTCGCTTTGCTTCTCTTCTCCGAAGGCGTCGTTTTCTTCGGAGATGAACAGACGAAGAACATCCGTCAAAGTAATAACGTCGAGAGGCTTCCCAGAATTCAACTTTGGTTTTTCAACGACAACCCAAACGCGGTGAACGTACGTTAATGCGTTCAACACGTCAGATATCGTCGCTGTGACCCCGACAGTCTGTAAAAAGATTTCGTCTTTCTCGATTGCTTTATTCAGCCGATCGACCGCGGTTGGACTATCTTCGTTTATCTTTTGAAAGAACGCGTGACTGACGTGCTGACTCTCAATGTGCGCGTATCCGCCGTAACTCGTGCGGTGAGACAATGCCAAAAACTCCCCAACCGGTAAGCCTAGAATTGAAACGTGATCTTTCGTAACGCGTCTCAGATCGGATGCTGAAAAGTTTGCAATTAATACGTCTTCGTACACGACGCCGACGCACGAGATATTTCGATCTCGCATTTTTTTAAGAACGTTGATTGTAAGCTCGTGTGGCTCGACGCAACAAAGACCGAGCGCTCTTTCAGACGAGCAGAAACCGCAATCTTCGAGAGACATTCCCGATAGTTCTTTAAAAACACCTTGTTCGTTCTTCATCTGCAAAAACTTGATGATGTCGGACTGCGAGATGATTCCACTAATCTCTCCGTGCGGGTCGAAGACGCCCAATCTGTGGACGAGGTGGTGCTGATTCGCTAAAAAATTCTCCATCGCTTCCAAAATCGAGAGTTCTTTCGCGTATGGTTCAAAGACTAAATCGACGTCGCTGAGATTACCGATTTGAATGATCTTCTTCGAGAAGACTCTGGGCGCCACTTTTCCTAGCAACGTCATCGCTTGGAGCATGTTGATTGGATCTTCCATCCTTTCCAACTTTTTCTCGTCTTCGAAAGCTTCCACGAGAGGAACGATCATATCCGAGACGCTGAAAAAGCCCAAGCACGTCGCTTTTTCGTCATCGCGATTCAATCCAACGTTTTGCACCAGAACCGGCGCGCTCAACACGTTGTATCCCTTCAACGTGTTCAACGCCGTCTCTGCGCTATCGTCGTGTCCAAGAGACACGACGAAAGACAAACTTCCGTGCCTCGCGCGATCGAGTTGCGACAGCATCGATCGCAACGTCGTCGACGCGAGAACCGATCGGATGTGCCCAACGTCCGTCATTATTGTTATTATTATTGTTGATGTTCGTCGTCGTCGATGATGTTTTTCCCCTGTCGGCGTGTATTTTTGTGGTGAAGAGATACAAAAATTTTTTTTCTCGCGTCTCTCTCGCGATCTTCAAAACTGCTAAAAGCAAAAAAGAAAGCCGTGTCGTCCGTTGTTTTTGTTACGCTCTACAAATATTACGCCGTATTATTATTATCATATTATTACAATACACACGCGCTAACATGGCATCACGATTTCGTACACGGCGAGCGAACGACACCGTCTGGTAACGTCGCTTGTTGCGCGATTTCGCCTAATAAAAGGCGAATGTCCTTCGGTTTTACGGACTCCGCCGCCAATAAATTTATATAGGCTTGCGCGCAGTTTTCTATGCCTGCCTGATCAACTTTCGCGCTCAACAAACTCGGCAAAACACTTTTGGCGAGCAATTCAGCGAACGGTTCGCCCATTTTCTGGAACAACACGCGTTGGATCGCGAAACACTCGTTTACCGCTGCAACCGCTCCGGCGTCGGCAAAGTTATAATCGAACAAAGGCGCGATTAAGCAACATTCAATACCAATTTTTTGCGCGGCAAAATTCGAGAATTCACCTCCAATTTGAGGATTTCCACCGGTGTTATCGCTGCCTACCAACCAATCCGTCGTGATGCGCTTCAACGATTGCAAACACAACTTACGTATTGAAATGGAGTTATGGGTTCTTGCATTTTCAACCAGCTCTGTTAGGCATAAATCCCGAGCTTCGACGTTCGCTGCGAGCATGGGCGAAAGAAGCGACGTCAGCGCAAAAGTATTCACAGTTTGAACCCAGTTGCGCTCTAGTTCGTGCGATTCTCTCGTGAACTCATCGGAACTTGCGGATTGAGAAAGACCCGCGCGAATACTCTCGTGTACTTGCAATCGCAACGGTAAGAACAACGGCACGAGCATCGGTAAAAGTGCTTCTTTGAACGTATTCGAGAGTTGATTGATGAGAACTAACGTCTCACCCAGCTCTTTGGAATTCGTCCCGTTACTTCGTAGCGAATCGATGGCATCTGGTAAATAAGGAACTATAGTTTCGTTCAATATTTGCACCATTTGGTGCAAGTAACCTACGACGCGATGGCGAACGCCTTTTTCTCTCGGCCATCTCTTCAAACACGATATGGTTACTTCCATCGCTGATCGAAAAATTTCACCAACTTTTGGACGCAACTGCACGCAAATTCGCGCGCTGAAACCTTTCGACAAGTTGCTCAAAGCTACAACACATCGCATGGCATTTTGCGACGCCAACGCGCCGTTCTCTGCATCGGTGACATTCACAAACTCAACGATTCTTCCGCACAAAACCTGGCAAACTTGCATTAAACGTTCGCACTGCTTATCCTCCGGTACTTCTTCTGCGCCTAATATGGAGCCGGCGGCTTCGAACACGTACAAGCGATCATCGTTACCTTCTTCGGCTTGCGCGCGAGTTCCGATGCTCAAATTAGAAGCGAGTTGTGCAACCTTCGCTTGAATAGCTTCTAGCATTTGCGACGATAACGGGGCAGCCGCGTCCGACAGGGGCTTCTCTAACGCAGTGAAAATATCGTCCAACTTGTCCGCCAAATGTGAACGCACCGGCTTCACCATTCGCATGAACAAGTAACACGCTCGGGAAGACACGTTTGAATCGGGGTGTCGCATTCCTCGCTCATCCAGAAAGGCTCGCAGAGCGAGATGCAAAGCCTCTGCATTTTGTTCAATCATGTTGTGATATCTCACGCATAACTCCATGTACGACATCGAAACGATGCGGTGATACGCGGCGCTCTTAGAACACTCGTCCCATTTCAACACCACGGATAAAACCAAAGACGTGAGCTCGATGTGTTCTTGTGGCGCGGCGCTACTTTGCAGAGGTTGGATACTATTACTTTTGTCCTTGGCGTTGTTCGGATTTGTCTTCATGGCAAAATTCACAACCGCGTCTGTGAATCCAGAGCTCTCGCCCAGATTATACAGCGCCGAAAGCGCCGCATCGACGCGATACCAAGATACTTCACCACTTCCCCCACTACTACTACTATTATTGTTATTATTATTGCTACTACTGGTGTTGAACGCGCTCTCTATTGCAGCTTGCGTCGCTCTCAACACTATTTCCGGTGCGGCTCGCGAGATATTTCTAAACAATACCATCAACTCGTGCCTCAAGGCAAAGACGTCGCACTCCAACTCCACGACGTACGGATCTGAGCCATTTGCAAAGTCTGCGCCAAACTCATTTACAAACTCAAAAGACGAGCGATCGATGATGTTTTTTAATAAAGTCTCCTGAACCATTGGAATTGACAGCGCCAAAGTGTAATTGTCGTTCTTCATTCTGTTTGAGTACTGTATGAGAAACTGACTCGAGGCTGAAACAGCAGATTCGTGTTTGGATGGGATTCCGTACATTGCCGCCTGCGTGGCTAAGACCAAGAGCAAATTACACAGCTGTTCAGATTCAGGTGTTCTCAAACAATCCATCGATCGCTCTTTGACCGAGCTTTTACCACCTTTTGAGTTGACTGCGATTGGCGAAATGGCGTTGAGCATGTTTAACAGCTCGTTCCCGAGCGTTTGCAAGAGTTGTAAAGATTTCATCGCGAATTGCTCGTCGTCGTCGCGAAACGATGCAGCGACGAGAGAGGAACACGCCTCGACCAAATTAAATCGGGTGATTAACACGAATTTCTTCTCGGCATCCATTCCTTTATCGATGAGCGCGGTCAGATACAAGCAAGACGCCGCTCGCAAGTCTTCATTCGTATGTCCAGAGCACGCCGATACGAAGGACATGAATCCATCGGAGGCGATTATGTTCACGTCTACCCAGTCGACGTACTTACTCGCGACGATTAAAATATGCGCCAAAATCTTCGCGTCGCTAGAGAAGCTATTCGCCATATTCAAAAAAGTATCGAACAAAAATGATACGATATTGTTTTCTCGCATGTAATCTTTAACTCGACCAGATTTGCGCACGTACAAAGCCCCTTTTCTCAAAGCGTCGGTGGAGTTTATCACGTCCGCGTCCAAGCAATCCAATATTCTCAAGAAGAATGCGGCGCGAGATTTCTTATCATCCGCATCACTCGTATTGGTATCACCACCTCCTGCGTTTGCATTCACGAGGACGCTCGCAAAGTTCTCGAAAAAGTTTGGCCATCGTTTTGCCGGCCCTTCCGATGTGATGGCGTGTGCGACACACTCGGCGAGTTTATTCTGAATGTACATCGGAAACACGTCGTCTACCCTCTGGCATTGAAATATAGACACGTATTTTTCAATCGTGTTTCGAAGCAGTTGTCTGTCTTCTTGGGAAAATTGTGAAGAAGAAGAGGCAGAAGCAGGCGAGGGAACAGCGCTGCCGCCGAAATGTTCCTCTTCGTTGAAAAACTCTTCGCTGAGCTTCTTCGCGAGCGTTTGCAAGCACCAAAACTTCACCTCGGACGAAGACGACGTTTCAAACCGTTCCGCGCACACTTTCCACGCGTCTGGCGAGAGCACGAATTGTTCCAGCTGTTGCAAAGCGCTCGTTCTTTCCTCATTATTATTATAGTTAGAAGACGAGGTGTTCTGTTGAAACGAGAACAAAACCGCGCGCTCAAAGTCGTCCGCCATGATGTTTATTCAAGGAAGACGACGACGACGACGACGACGACGACAATCACGCGTGATAGTGATAGATGTCACCAACAGCGCGCGATGTCTTTGCTGCTGTTTGCTACGCGCGCGCGTGCCGTCGTGTGTTTGCCACCTCCCTCCTTGTGAGAGAGTTTCAACGAGGGCGACGCTTTGTGTTTTTTTTGTGGGGTCACGACCCCTCTTTTCTCCTGCAAAAAAAAAGTTGTGCTATTACTAAGCAACAAGTTGGTGGTTATTGAATTCTCCCTCACTGAATAACCTTCTTTTGGAAGAAAATCAACAAAAGACGGTCGATTGATTCGCAACACCTAGTCGTCGTCAAAGTCGTCGTCAAAGTCGTCGCAATCCCTCTTTCGCGTTTCGCGAGATGAATCAAAGTGTTTTGTCGCAAAGAAACAATGCGCGAGGAAAAAAAGTTAGTTGAACACGAAACGCACAAAAACATATAAAAACGACGGAGAAATGAGCGGCGAGCAAAAAGGAAACCGGTTCGTCGTCGAGACGCTTTCGGGATTCAACATCGAAGGGTTATCCATAGGTGGTCAAGAAACGAGCATCATCTTTCCTCAACTCAAACTGTGTTTTGACAGTGGCAGATGTTACCAAAGATGCGTGTACGCCGACACGATGTGCCTCACACACACGCACATGGACCATGTCGGCGGTTTAGGCATGTACATAGCCTCGCGAAATTTGCTTTCGTTACCACCACCTACGATATTGGTGCCAGAATCAAAGATTGAAGCGATTTCGAAGTTCATCGATGCGCTGAAAGTATTGGACCACAGCGATTTGCCTCACGAAATGATACCGTTCGCGCCCACCGCGGAAACGTGTTACCCGATGAAAAATAAAAACTATAAGATTAAAGCATTTAAAACTGTCCATCCCATTGCGAGTCAAGGGTATCTCATTCTCTCGACGAAGCAAAAGTTGAAAGACAAGTATTTAACGCTTAAAGGAAGCGAAATCAAAGCTCTAAAAATGGACGGGGTAGAAATAACAGACACCGTGGACGTGCCAGAAATCTTATTTACGGGAGACACCACGATAGATTTTTTACACTCCACCCCTCAGGAAATTATTCGGGAAGGTTTGAGGTCAAATCTGATTTGTCTCGAATGCACTTTTGTGAACGACGACGTCTCACCTGCGGACGCGAAACGATTCGGTCACACGCACGTCCGAGACATAGCCGAAAACGCCGAGCACTTTCGCGAATGCAAAAGTATTTTACTGATTCACTTTTCAGCGAGGTATACGCGTGACGAAATTCGAGAAGGGTTGCGAAATCAGCTCGCTGAATCTCACGCGTGGCTGTACGCAAAAATCACCCCAATGTTGGCTGGGTACGAGTGAAAAAAATAATTGCATTTGTAGATGAATAAGTATATATATATATATAGGTAGTGTGTAACCCAAACAGCCGTAGCGGTGGAAGTACCGGATATGCATACAAATCTAATTTTTTACGCCTACAAACGTACTAACTCTCCATCGAAAAGAATGTTAACCTCCTACGCTTTACCCTTCGCGGAAGCATCGCGATGCTTCTCTTTTTGAGCGAGTACTTTAGCGAGTATCGCATCGGCATCCGACCCCATCTTTGATTTGGCCTCCTTGACGAACTTGTCGTCCGGACATGATAGTACACCGGCAATAATTTTCTCCGCGTGTGGCATGGAAAGCCACTTCTTTTTTGAAGACGAAGAAGCACAGATGGATGAATTAAACAATACTTTGGCGAATCGGGGGCAATCTTGCGCCGCGCGGCGCAGGAGTCTCGTCGAAAAGAAGTTTTCTAGTAAGTTATCCTCTTCGCCACCTTTTCCGCTTTTTATGGACTCCGTGACCACCTCTGCGATGCGCTCGTAGAACGAGTTCATCTTTTCTTCGCCGCACGACTCATACACCACATCGTCTAATCCCCCAACGATGACTTCATAAAGAACATCTCCCGATTCTTTCGACCTGAGCATTCGTTCGATATTGTCTTGACACGATTTCATCAAAGCCTCGGCGAACCCATATTGTTTGAAAATTTCCATTCGTCGTTGTTGCTCGTCCTTCTTGGCGACGCCAAAGTTCACATCCGCTCCTTCAGCTTCCTCCTCGTCATCTTCGGAATCGCTGCCACCATCAGAGCTCAGTTTTGTTTTGTTTCCTTTTGATTTTTTGTTACTGCTATCTTTCAAGATGTCTCCGTCCTCGTTTTCTTCCTCGTCATCGTCGCCGTCGTTGTCGTGGCGGTTAATTTTTTTCTGCTGCTTTTGAAGCGTTTTTACCAACGCTTTCGCCGCTTCAACAGACTGTCTGATCTCCTCCGGACTGAGCATCATCATCTGTAAGTTTGGTGGCGAGTACTTATTCAAACGCGGACGGAGTAAATGCAAAATCACGCGTTTTCCGAATTTGTGTTCGCAGACAGATCCCGCGATGTCTTCGCTTTTAAGCTCCTGTAAGATGATCTTATTGAGCATGTTCGTATCGTCAACGCAGTCGATTAAAGTCATGATAGTCGAGTGCGCGCACTCATCTTGCGACACTCTCCACACTTGTGTTTTCAAAGCTTTCAAAACTTGCTTTCGCTGTTTTGCGCCCGCGTACGAAAGCATGATGTTCGTTGCCGTGGCACCTTCCCTGGTGTGGAACAATCTAAGAAACGCCGGTGCAGCGATAGAGTTGGCTGCTTCGGCGCGCAAACTTGCACCACCGACCATGAGATATTCTTTCAAGACTTTATGGACTATAAGTGGCGATACTAAACCCTTCTCGAGAATCGGAAGGATTGCTCTCGATATGTTTTTCAACGTATTTTGTCTCTGCATGGCTGGCTTTTGCAACAAAATGTCTTTCAAAGTCGTCGGTTCTTTGTTGCTATTTTTGCCTTCTTGTTTCGTCCTCGAAGATGCGTTTAAGAAGTGTACAAACTCGCCACCATAGAATTCAGCTTGCATTTGCGAGCGTTGTTCGCCCTTCGCGGAATGATACAGATGCTCTAGTATTTGACTCCCAACTGGATGCCGCGCTAACGAAGTCACTTGACCTTTGATGTTCTGCAACAGTTGCGGATAATCCTCTTTCTTTGTCTTCTCGATGAGCTTCCGAATGAGGAAGTTCCCGTACAAAGATTTGGCTAAAATGGCTAGTTTCGGCGCGCATTCGGCAAATACTGAATTTATTTGCTCTTCCGTGCCGTATTTCAACAGACTTTGAACTATTCTCGATCCTTTGTGATTGTTTGCGATTTCAGGAATCTTGCCTTTAGTTTTTGAGTAAATCAATGCCGCATATTCCTTCTTTTTACCCGAGTCGCGACCGTTGTTGTCGTCGTCGTCGTCGTCGTCGTCGTCGCCGGCGTCGTCGTTTTTACCTTTACCGTTGCTTTTGGAATTGGAGGAACCTTTCGTTTGTCGGAGCTTTTCAAATATCAACACCAACTCCTCAATCAGCTGAAAGTTTGGTTTCTCGAAGCCTTGCTTTTGCGTTTGTTGTTGTTGCTGTTGAGAGGAGGATGCTGATTTGGTGTTTGTCTTTTTACCGCTAAATCCGCCTCCACCACCGCCGCCGCCGCCTGCGCTACTCTTCCACGCTTTCTTATCCCCACCGTCCGAACGCTTTAAAGAGGACGCATGCTTCTTAGACTTTTTCGAGTCGTTATTCTCCGCGTCGTCGCGATGGCCTCGCTTCTTCTTGTTCCCTCCTTCGTCGTTCTTTTCGGTCGTTGTTTTTCCTCCCGTGGCGGCTGCCGCCGCTGAGGATTTTGCTGCTTTCTCCGGATTGTACTTCTCCTCTCGTCGCGCTTTCCTCTTCGCTTTGGCGTTCAAGCCGGCTGATTTTGTCGCGCGAGGCATCTGCTCTGGTCTCGTTTTTCTGTATCGATCGTTATGTCGGATTAAGAGAACGAAGCGCAGAGTGCCCTTAATGCGTTTTCGATCGAGTTAACTTTTTTATGCGCGCAAGATGTCACGTGTTGTGTCTTAACTGACGACGTTGTGTGAACTCTCTTTCGTTTTGAAGGTGGGTGGGCGAGTGACTTCAAAAAAATTTACGCGAAGAAGAAGAAGAAGAAGAAGAAGAAGAAGAAAAAAAAAAGAAGAAGAAGAAGAAGGGCTCTCTGCCTTTCTCAAAATCCCTCACTCTTGAGCGTGTTGTTGTTGTTGTTGTTGTGTTTGTGTGCGCACACACATATATACACATATACATCTCGCGAGAAAAGGAAACGAAGACACACACATATACATAAGAGTCTCGAAACTAGTTATTCCGACACGATATTACTCTCATACAGACAGACAGACAAAGAGAGAGCATCATCATCGTCAAATCATCGAAAAAGTGGATAGAAAAAACGCGACAAAATGATGTTGAACACAGCACAACCGACTTTAGCAACAATGCACAGCGCTAGAAGTAGTAGCAATAGCACGGCTACGACTACGTCGAGAGTTTTAATAGGAAGACGAGGAATGATGACGAGTGGTGGTGACTTCAGCGCCATCAACAACAGTAGACGCGCTTTACTTCACAATAGCACAAGTCAGCAGCACAAGAGAAAGACTCTGACTCTTCGAGCCGCTTCGGCGACGGCGGCGGGAAGTAAAGGCGAAGTTTCGCTTTTAGATTACGGTGCTGGGAACGTTCGCTCCGTTCGAAACGCGATGCAAAAGCTCGGGTACACGGTGAAAGATATCAAATCTCCGGAAGATATCCTCGCGGCGAAGAAACTGGTCTTCCCGGGCGTCGGCGCCTACGGTTCAGCCATGGACATTTTGCGCGAGAGAAAGTTAATTGAGCCATTACGAGAGTACGTGTTAGATGGAACGAGGCCGTTTATGGGCGTGTGTTTGGGTTTACAGTTATTGTTCGATGGCAGTGAAGAGTCCGGAGGCGTAGAAGGTTTGGGTTTGATTCCCGGTACGGTGACCAAGTTCACGGGAGAAGATTTGATCGTGCCGCACATCGGTTGGAACGTCAACGAAGTCAAAAGAGAATCGTACTTGTTAGATTTACAAAAAGGCGATCCATCTGCTTCGGTTTCGGAGAGAGTATACTTCGTGCACTCGTACCGAGCGTTGCCGAACGACCAAAACAATGATTGGGTTTTATCGACGTGCGATTACGGCAGCGAACCGTTCATTTCAGCCGTGCAGAAAGGAAACGTCATGGCGACGCAATTTCACCCGGAAAAGTCTGGATTTACCGGTTTAAAGATTTTCGATCAGTTTCTTTCTGGCGGCAAGAGCGAAATGGAGACGTCCTCGGCGTTGCCGTCCTCGGCGAGCTCGGATGCCGTGCGAAAAGGGTTGGCGAAACGCGTCATCGCTTGCTTGGACGTGCGCAGCAACGACGCCGGCGATTTAGTCGTCACCAAAGGTGATTCGTATGACGTGAGAGAAAAAAGCGAAGGAGAAAGCGGCGACGTTCGTAATTTGGGTAAACCCGTCGAATTGGCGAAGAAGTACTTCGATATGGGCGCCGATGAGGTGAGCTTCCTGAACATCACCGGGTACCGAGACACACCGTTGAAAGACGCGCCGATGATTGAGGTTTTGAAGCTCTCCAGCGAAACTGTATTCGTGCCTTTGACCGTTGGTGGTGGTATTCGTGATTTTACCGACTCGAACGGTAAACATTACTCTTCTTTAGAAGTCGCGTCGGCGTATTTTGCCTCGGGCGCTGATAAAGTGTCCATCGGAAGCGACGCCGTGGAAGTTGCGGAAAAATTTTACGCCAACAACGAACAGGGCGACGGAACGAGTTCCATTGAAACTATTTCCAATCGATACGGGTCTCAAGCCGTCGTGATTTCCATCGATCCGAGACGTAAATACGAAACTGATCCCAAAAACACGAAGAACAAGTGCATAGAAACCAAACGAAAATTAGGACCAAACGGTGAGAAATATTGCTGGTTTCAGTGCACCATCAAAGGCGGGAGAGAAGGACGCGATATTGGTGCGTACGAGTTAGCCATCGCTATGGAGAAGTTAGGCGCGGGTGAAATTCTTTTGAACTGCATAGACGAAGATGGACAAGGCAACGGTTTCGACCACGAGCTCGTGAAAATGGTTGCGGACGCGGTGAAGATCCCGGTCATCGCCTCTTCCGGCGCTGGACACCCGAGACACTTCTCAGAAGTTTTCGGAGCCGTCCCGGCGTGTTCAGCGGCACTCGCGGCTGGTATCTTCCACAGAGACGAAGTAACCGTGAAGGAATGCAAGGAAGATATGGCGAAATCGGGTTTACCGACGCGTCTGTAATGAATGAATGATGATGATGATGAGTAGCAAATTTTTGTGATTTAAATTGAATAAGGTACTGACTGGTACGTAAACTAAAAAAATAAATGTTTTGGTGAATTCGTAGTGTAATAATGAATATACGTGCACGGAGGCTTTTTCATTCTTCACACGGTGACGTTCTTTTCTCCATTCTCTGCGCCAGATGCGGACGGCTCGCGCATCTCGCTCGCCGCCGCCGCGCTCGTCGCTCGTTGATTTTTCAAATATGCCTGGTAATACAAGGAGCCAAAAACCATCGCGGTGCCGAGCCATTGCATGAACGTCAACGGGTGCATGAAAATCAAGCACGACAACAAAATAGACAAGAACTGTCTTGTCGTCATGATTGTCGCGAACAACAACGCTCCGAATTCACGAATCGTGTACAAGATGCACAACTGCCCTAACATCGCGGCGACGCTCAGCGTGCAAATATCTTGCAACACCGCCGGGTGTCTGCCGACAAACGCCACGGCTTCGAAAAACGCCGAATCCGAAAACAACCACAAAGCGCTAATAGATGCCGAACATAAGTTCACCCATAACATTTGATTATACGTCTCCATCTGGTATCCTTTGAACAACTTATCTTGAAACGTGCTCGTGAACCCGTCGAAGCCGAGGTAGCCCAACATTAATCCAACTCCGTACATGCTCGTATCTTTCCCACCTTTCCCGTGATGTTTCGCCGCGCTCGAGGACACGTCCCCGTACAAGGCAAACATCGTGCATCCTAAAGTCACGCCCGCGGCGATGAAATAATCTTGCATCACGTACCGCCGTTGGTTAATGAGATACCCCCAAATCATCACCGGAATCATCTTCGCGCACTTACCTAAAGTTTGCACCGGAAACGAAACGTATTTCAACGCTTCGTATTGACAATACGTGGCGATGACGTTGGATAAACTGACCGCGCAGTATCGATGCAAACCAGCGACCGGTTGGACGTTCCCTCGAGAATACGCCAATATCCCCATCGCCATCAAGCACGAGAGAAGTCTGTTCGATAATACTAAAAACACCGAGAACTTAAAGTACTCTTGTCCGCTATCGTCGGTTTCGTACGGTCGAGTCATGATTCTTTCTTGCAATAAACCGTAGACTAAGAGCGAACCGACGACGCCGACGACGCATCCCAGAATCTTCAGCGCTTGCGGGTGCTGCATGAGCTGCTTGAACGACGCAGAAAACGACGCCGCCGACGCCGACGATGACGCTGGACCGCTCATGTTTTTTTTAAAAACTCTCTCGGCGGGATTGATGACTTTTTGTGATGTTTTTTGTTTTTGTATTTTTGTGTTTTTGGTGTTTTTGTGTCACACGGCAGCTGCAGTCTCAGACTGTCAGACAGATGTGTGAGTGAGTGATATCCAAAAATATACGCGTCGTATCCTTTTCCAGTAGAAAAAAACTTTTCATCATCATCATCCATCGGCACTTCTCTCGTCCGTCGCATCGCACCCGCAGAGAGAAGAAGGCGAAGGAAACAAGCTACTCGCGGTGAATCAATCACATACAAAACAATACTCAATCTCGTTCTTTTCAAGATATAATAATATCTGAACGGTAATGTTTGCAACGGCGGCGGCGACGACGACAACGATGCTTTCTTCGCATCCAACATCATCGTCCTCCATCGGCAGCGCAACAAATCAACGCCGTCAAAGCTTGAAAAATGGAGGCGAAGGACTCGTGAAAAGACGAGAAACAAAATGGAACGCGAGCAGAAGAAGAGCAAGAAGGATAAACGTAGAAGTGAGCAGTAAAGCATCGTCGGAACGGAATTTATTTCAAGGCAAGAAACGTTCAAAGGCGAAACTTCCTGGATACGTCTTTTACGTCTCTCCCGAAGACTTCTCAACCGCGGAAGGAGACGATCAACTTCCGGAGCACATCGAAGCCATGGTGAAGAAAGGCGCGACGATGGTTGTATTGCATGATCCAAAATCATCGCTTTCTACGAGGGAATTTTATAACTTGGCCGTAAATATTAAAACAAACTTGCGCGAACGGTGCGCGTTGTTGGTCGTCGATAGGACGGATATCGTTTCATCCGCGGAAATCGACGGGGTGGTTCTTTCCACGGATGGCGTGCCGACTGTCGTGGCGAGAAAGTCCATGCCCGAAGGTGCACTCGTCGTTGTTTCTGCTGGCGAAAACGCGAAGAATGCAGAAATAGCCGCGAAAGAAGGGTGCGACGTGTTGTTCGTGAACGACGCTTCGGTGGCGAAGAAGATTCGCGACAACGTTTCGGTACCGATTTTCTCGAGTTTTCGCGATGCGGCTGATTTGACATCAAACGTGGATGCAATCACCGCCGCTGGATGCGATGGTGTCATGCTCGACGAAAACGCGAGTAACAAAGATGCCGGTATTCTCGACACTATTAGCGTAGCACTTTCGGCGTTGGGCGGAGACGGCGACAAAGATGCAAATGTAAAAAAAAACGACGCCGTTGCGGAAAAGAAAGTTGCATCCTCTACGAAATCCTCGATTCCGCAGACGCAGTTTACGAGCGTCATCGGGGAGCAAGGCGAACGTTTACTGAATAAAGAGCGGGAACTCTTGGACGATATCGTGAACTTTTTAGAAACGTCCGCGTCGGAGTTGGAAGAAATCAAACTCCTCCTCGACGCGCGCAAGGGCTTGGACGAATTGTTTTTGATTGTCATCGTCGGCGAGTTCAACGCTGGGAAGTCCTCCGTAATTAATGCCGTCTTGGGCGATAAATTTTTAGCGGAGGGGATTTTACCTACGACGAATGAAATCACGGTATTGCGATACGGAGAAAGTAAACAACGCGTTCAATCCGAGGATGGATTTTACAATCAAGACATTCCGGTTGATTTGTTGAAGCAAGTTTCGATTGTCGATACGCCGGGTACGAATGTGATTTTGAAAAGACAACAACGACTCACGGAAGAGTTTGTCCCGCGAGCAGATTTAGTGTTGTTTGTTCTCTCCGCAGACCGCCCGATGACGGAATCGGAGGTGAAGTTCTTATCATACATCAAGAAGTGGGGTAAGAAAGTCGTTTTCGTTTTGAACAAGTGCGATTTACTCGAAACGGACGAAGACCGCAACGAAGTGACGAAGTTTGTGAGAGACAACGCGAAGCGCTTATTAGGGGTTGATAACGCGCCAGTCATACCCGTGGCGGCGAGAAACGCGTTGCGATTGAAAAAAGCAAACGCGAGCATGGAGGAATACGCAGAAACAGGGTTTCCGGCGTTTGAAGAGTACGTGAACTCATACTTGGGCGGCGGTAGCGGTAACACCACCAGCGGGGCGAATCGTTCGGGCGAGGCTTTGCGCTTGAAACTTGCGACGCCTCTGAACGTCTCCGAGTTGTTGCTTTCTGCTTCAAAACAAATTTTGGATGCCGAAATGAGCGTCGCGGAAACAGAAGTCGCCGCGGCATCTGGAGTAGAAGAGCAAATGAATGCATACAAAGAGACTATGGTGAAGGACGCGAGCGAACAGGTCAACTTTGTGCGCGCTAACGTGAACGGCGCGGTGAAGCGCGCAAACGCGTTGGTAGATGAGACGCTCCGTCTTGAAAATGCAGTCGATTTGATAACGACGTATATCGTCGGTGCCGATTACTCTGAGCTCGATGATCTCGACGAAGAGTTGAATAGCGAAGAAGGAGATCTCTCTGATGCTGGCGGTGCCGGGGAAGGTACTTCAAATAAAAAGAAAAGAAAGAAAAAATATTCAAAGTTTGTTAAGGCGTATCAAAGCACGGTTCTCGGGTCCGCGGATCAAGAGTTGAAGAAAACAGTGAAGGAATTTTCCAAGTGGTTAAAAAGAAACAACGACGCAAGATTATCGAGCTATTTGAAAGCCGTGTCTTCGAGAGGTTTCGATACGACCGTCACGGCTTCTGAAATTAAGGAAACGCTCGAGAATAGCGAAAAAGGAGCGCCTAAAATCAATAGCGCGGCAATCGCCGTGGCTGATAATTTCGATAACGAGGCTGCTGCGTACAAACTCGACGAGGAGATGCGGTCTGCTGTTTATGGTTCTTTAGGTTCCTCGGCTGGCGCGCTCGTGTCTGCGTTTGTTTTGAGCGGCTTCTTATCCTCTATGAGCGAAGATATCTTGGCGTACTTACTCGCCGCAGCGGTCGGTTACGTGGGCATCTTGAGTCTTCCCTTGAAACGGCAAGAGTGTAAAGCGAAGATTCAGCGCGCCGCGGAAGCGTTGGTTGAGGATGTCGAGCGAGAGCTGTTGAAGGAACTCGCGGAAGAAATCGACGCAACTTCGGATCGCGTCGACCGATTGGTCGCGCCATGGGAAGCCGCAGCACGAGTAGAACGCGCCCGGGTGCAGAAGTGCTTGGAATTGCAAGAGAAGTACGCGACCGAAGTCGAGAATTTAGCCATCGAAGTTGAAAATTTGTAACAACGAAATGAAACTATTACTACTACCTAAGAATGCTTGCTCTATACTACACTAGCTGTGCGCATGAACGAAGGAGATGGTTTATTAAGAGTGACGAGAGAAAGATTCTACCTTTATCTAAGAAATGCCACGAGCTGCCAGGCTCGTGCTCAAGAGCTCCGACACCTACCCCATCAATTGTTGATTTCGTCGTGTCTAAAATCTCTGCTCCTTTGATTTTGCGAATGCGTGGCCATAACGACGTTTGTAAAAACTCTCTCAATTCTTTCTGGTACTCAAAGTCGTCGTGGTTCGCATTGATGAAATGATGATGCACGCCGCTGAAAATGACACGAAGGCCTTTTCGTAAAGATATCAGCTCTTCAACTTTCTCTACTATGTCACTGTACCCATCTCTCATTTGAAGCGCACTTGAATCTAACCCAACCTGAATGACGATGTTTGAGTACGTATCAAGCGCGTATCCAACTCTTCTGTTCTTGGCACCTTCAATCCAAACATCTAACGCTTTTAACATCGCCTTGTGCGCTTTACTACCCGAACCCACGTAAAAGAAACCAAGACGTAAGGTATCGTCTTTTTTTTGTAACTGTGTTTTCGAACATCGCATCGAGTCTCCGTGTTCTTTCTCTTTTAGAATCTCCTCTGCGATGTTCTCTATGTGCTCCGGCAGACACGCCATCTGTTCTCCCATTTTTCCGGATACGAGATTCACTTCTACTTCGAAAGCGTTGTGATATTTCGTTTTCGAATCGAAAACGCGTTGGAAACCGTATCTTTCCGCTAACGTCGCGTTGTTCGCGATGTCATTTACTCTCGCCTTTTCCCCGCCTAGAATGTGAGCGACGGCGTACATTTGACGTCTACTCACACTATTACCTATAAACAAAATGCTATCCTTCTCTTTCCGATTGGATAATCGACGAAACCTTTCTCGGATATCTTCATGTACGGACGCTTCGTTCTCGTTTCTTATGGGAAACTCACAGTTATCCACTATTGCAGACTGCAAGGTCCAAGAAGAAGTCCACTCGACATCTTTCGCGAGCGAATCTTCGCACATTCGACAACCATCATCGAATGGGGATTTCCATGGAATCAAATCTCCTCCAGATCGATTTTCGTTGACCACGACGACGTCCACCTTTCTCGTGCTTTCTTCGTGGAAGAAGAGAATGTGACAAACAAGAATCGAACCGAGAAGAAGTTGAAGCAGCGGGAACGGAGACAAAATAATAATGCAACCCATTCTTGTTCTTCAATAGATGGAAAAGGAGAGTAACAGAATCGCGGCGCTCACAGTCTTTCGCTGCGTGTCTTGATTTTGCTCAATCACCTCGAGCGCATCGCGAGCACGACGCCCTCTCGGAAAGCGCTAAAAAGCGCAAAAAAAGTCTGAAGTACGAGTCTGATGCATCACAAAAAAAAAGATTAAATGTCCACGACAACACACAAGTACGTGCGGGCACAATACGAACGATTACTGATCGCACTGAACGATTTAACGAAATACGCAGAGACTGATGCAGAGAAAGAGCAAAGATTGATTCGATATGCGTACGCTGTGAGAAATTTCAACACTTCCTTGAGCGAATTGGAACAGGAGTTGAAGTTAGTGGAAGAGAACGCGCTTTCAAAAACATCAACATAAAATGTTACGAAGCGTTTCGCAGTCGAAACTGTTAAAGAGGAATAAACGACCGTATCGCGTCCGTCGCCTTTTCGATCGATTGAGCCTGTGCTTAGCGGTCGCATTCGTTCTCTTTGGTTTGTATTGTTACAAGCACGCACTAACCGGTGAGAAAGTTCCAACAACAACAACAACAACAACTACTACTTCAAAACTGAAAAATGGAAGTTGCGAGGCGCTCGTTCGCGATTGGGTATCGTTGCAAGAACAACGATACGAGAAACGCGTAGCGCGAGCAAAAGAAAGCAGCGACAAGCCGCTCACATTTTTTCTACACATCCCGCGAACCGCCGGTCGAACTGTGAATTTTTGTTTCCTGAAGCACGCGACGCCGGAGAAGGAGAGATGTTCGAGAGCGTACGACGAATTGAGGACCGATTTGAACAATCCAAAATGTACTTTCCTGGCGTCTCATGATGATTACTCGTTAGTAGAGAGAATGGCGATGCAACCAAAAGTAGTGACGATGGTTCGCGAGGTATATTCGCGAACACTCTCGGCGTATGAGTTTTCTGTAGAAGTGGCAATGAGGAGCGGTGGTATTCCTACGAAGAAGCCTAAAAATGGGAAGAAAACATCGACGAGAGACGTGTGGCCTTGGGAGTATTTAGTTCGTTATGTTGACGAAGATATCCAAAAGTACAGGAGTGCGTTAGACGCGAAACAGATTGAAAAAGCGAGCATTGTAGATGCTTACGATAACCCGGTATATACATCCTTGGATTCGTTTTTGGAAATCCCCATGGCGCAAGAAGATTTGCACAACGCTCAGTTCTTTCAGCTCTTAGGGTTGACGAACAATACGTTCGTCTCGTACGAACCAAATGCCCAGGCTTTGAGAGATTGCGCGCGAGATGAAGGTTCTAAAGCTTCTGAGGCTCTTTTTGCGTATGCGAAGAAGCGTCTAAGACGTGAGATCGACGCCCTTTTAGTGCACGAAGAACTCGATCAATCCGTAGCGCTAGCGGCGGCAATGCTCAACACACCGTTAGATAGTGTTTCATATTACGAAGGGAAAGGAAACCTGGATGGCATCATGGAAAACATTCTGCGCAGGACGCCAGTAGAAGATGACCACATGTTTCCGCACCGCGCGAGTCTCTCGGATTCAGAGGCATCCGCATCGAGCGCTGTCATTTTTTCTTTTCGACTGAATACGATCCAGAACCTGGAAGACGACGAGTGGAGAGAAAAATACATAGAAGATGAACTAAAAGGCGCCTTTTCAAAGTTCTTGGGCGTTGAACCGCAACATATCGAAGTGGATCCGTTTGCCTACTTTCCAAAATTTCAACCAAAGACGTGGGAGGAAACGCCCGGTGGAAGGCATCTCGTTTCGATTAAGAGCATTCCAACAAACTTTAAAGTCGAAAAGATTGTCGCGCGATTATTGCAGGTGCCGCATTTGCTTCAATCTGCGGATGCGACGATGGTTCGAATCTTCAGCAATTTGCTTCAGAAGTACGGACCGATGATGGAGATCTCCTACATAGCGTCCATGACGAATAACGGACCTATGCGTAGAAGAGATCCTTTCGGTCCAGTCGGAGATAAGAAAACGGAAAAGAAAACGATAGGAAAGACATATCGCGAATGCGAGAAATTTCAAGGCGGCAGATACAAGAAACAACAGATGCGCGCATTCGATAGATTACACGAACTCGTCGAGAACGATAAGGGGTATTTGTTCTCCAAAGATGCGAGGAAGTTTATAAAAAAGAAAACGGTGGATCGCATATACGAGTTGAATCACTTGGACGTGCGACTCTACAACGAAGCGAAAAGCATGATGGATGCGAATCTCTTGAAGTATGCGAAGGAAATTGAGAGACAAGGACCGCTTCCACCGTCGCTTTTGCAGTCGTCGTTTGGGAATCATTGAAAAAGTAAACTTAGACAGGATTTAGTATAGCCAAGAGTATATATATTACAAACTAGTTACCTAGCTACGCTTGGTTTTAGAGACGACGTTATATCTGCGCCGTTCTTATTCTCGTATTTTTTCTTTTTTTCATCCTTCACTCTTTCCGATCACACGACACCATTTTTAGATTGCTATGGATGTTATTGGTGTCACTTATGCTTTGATTCGATCGAAAACGTCGCACATTCGCAGATAATGAACTTGTTGTACACGTCCATCTGCTCACTCTGCTCTTTCTGCTCGTCTTTCTGCTCACAAACTGAACACCTAATGCAAATTTACACTCTTCGTTTTTTTA
>Ga0181559_10001252_pt1 | contig 24807 bp, 15 predicted proteins | sample 011ome_21_FD_133752 | JGI IMG/M metagenome (GOLD analysis project Ga0181559, IMG submission 133752) | Coastal salt marsh microbial communities from the Groves Creek Marsh, Skidaway Island, Georgia - 011508AT metaG (megahit assembly) | ecosystem: Environmental > Aquatic > Marine > Intertidal...
CGTCTCCCTCCTCCGCCTCCTCCAGCTCCCGCGTCCGCAGCACAGCCCGCTCCAGCTGCTCGCGGTACATGCGCAGCGCGTCCTCGTCGTGCTCGAGGGAGGTCGGGTAAAGGGCCAGCCGGCGGTCCAGCGCGCGCAGGAGCACGCCGCCGCCGCGCGCGCCGCCGGCGCGCCGCTCGGCGTCCTTTTCCTCGCCGGAGAGCGCGGCGGTCGTCGCGTTCGCGTCTTCTTCGGGATTGTTCTCCGCGACGATGGACGCCCACTTGGCGACGCGCTTGGCGTCGCGCGAGCCGCGCATGGCCGGCGACAGGCACGCGCGCCACGGGACCTCGAAGCCGTGGTCCTTGAGCGCGTCGGCGGCGCGAGCGTCCTCTCGCGCGCGCTCGGGCTCGGGCGAGAGCTCGGGCGACGCGCCCAGCGAGACGGCGACGCACGAGACGGAGACTTCGCCGTCCGCCTCGGACACGCCGTCTCGCACGCCCCGCACGTACCCCGCGCTGAGCAGCGTGTCAGCGTCCGACCAGTCGCCGTAGCGCTCGGTGACCTCCTCGCCGGCGCGGTAGTCGCGCTTGGCGTACACCGCCGCGCGGTCGTGCGTCGCGTCGTACACGACGAAATCCTTTTCGAAATCCGTTTCGGAAACGCCTTTTTCTTTTCCGCGCGCGCGCGCTCTCGCCTCCAACTCGACCGCGTCCGCGTCGTTGATCATGTCCGCGAGGGGCACGATCGCCAGGCCCTTCCCGGGCACGCGGGACGCGCGCGAGTGCACGACCGACCACGCCCACTCCGTCGCGGCGAGCGTCGCGGCGCGCGGCGGGAACAGTCTTTGAACAGTCTTTTTTGTCGCGCCGGCGTGGTTCGCCTCGAAGACGCGCGCGGTGAACCCTTTGTGCACGGCGCGCACCCTCGCCTGGTCCGCGATGGCGTCATCCAGCGCCAACGAGCCCCGCAGCTCACGCAGGGAAGCGGGGGACCAGCGCGTGGTCGCGTCGAAGCCGTCGTCGTCGCCGGGCGCGGGAAGCGCGGCGAGGTAGTCTCGCCACGGCGAATCCTCGGGCGACGCGAAGCGCTCGTGCAGGAGCGCGAGCATCAGCGCGCTCTTCTCGTCCGCGCCGTACTCCGCGCGGAGCTGCGTGAGGAGCGCGCCGAGCGCGGGGCGACGCGCGCCCACCGTCTCCGCGCTCAGCACGAGGCTCCAAGGAACGGAGACGTACGCCTCGCCGGCGTCCAGACCGCCCGAGGCGGCGAACACGCCCACGTCTCTGCGCGTCGCGCCTCCCGCGCGGTACGCCGCGGCGACGCCGTCGTGCTCGCCGAGGTACACACCCTCGAGCTCCACCCCGGCGTCACCGTTCGCGTCGATCCACGAGCGCAGCGCGTCGCCCACGGCGCCGCGAGGCGTCGAGCCGGAGGGCGCGCCCGCGGCGGAGACGGCGATCGGCGTGAACGCGCACAGCGCGATCGCGACCAGCGCGGAGACGCGCGCGGCGTGTCGCGAAGACGGGCGAGACGAAGAGGTACGCATAGCCCTCGACGTCTCCGGACGAACGCGAGCGACCGGCAAGCGCGAGACACCTCGAACGACGCTCCGAACGGTGAGGGGCGTTCGCCGAGCGCGCGCGCCGTTGTTCGCTCCGATCGTCTCGAGCCAACAACCCGAAACAACGCCTGGTATGCGAATCTCTGCTTTGTGCCCACCCACCAAACGAGACCGCTTTTTCGAGTTCGCATCTTCGTGATGAGCTTTCTGGTCGGATTTCTGAAAAAAGCAAAACCCCTTTTTTACGATCGCCCGAGTCACGTTTCCCCAGAACGTCGGCGCGATACGTACCCGATAGCGTCGAGCGACTCACGGACGAGCTCGGCATGATGGCAACGCGCAGCGCGATCCTCGCGGCGTCCGCGAGAACGCCGCTGACCGTGCCGAGACGCGCCTCGGCGCCTCGAGCGAACGCGATGAGCGGCGTCGCCCCGGCGGCCAGAGTGGATAGTGTGACTCTGCAGCGCCAACGGTCGCTCACGCGCGCGAGCCTGACGGCGCGTGCGAGCGCGGCCAGCCGCGGCATCGCGGGCGTCGCCGGTCTGACGGTCGTCCCCGGGCGCGGCGCGCGCCGAACCGCGCGCGGGCGCGTCTCCGTGGTCACGCGCGCGGCGAAGAAGAAGCGGAGCCCGGAGGAAATACGCGCGAGGCGCGAGGCGCGCGAGCGACGCGAGCGAGAGGAGGCGGAGCTCGCAGCGTTCGAGGAGGAGGAGGCCGCGCGCCTAGCCGCGCAGGAGGGCGACGCCGAGGAAGGCGCCGGGTTCGATTCCGAGGCTGGGGCTGAGGCTGGCGAGGGCGAGGAGGCGGAGGAGGAGGAGGAGGAGGAGGAGATGGAGGTGGTGGCGAGGCCCGCGCCCTCGCGCGCGCGAAGCTCGGACGAGCTTCCCCGCCCGAGATCCGCCGCGAGCAGGTCTTCCCAGTACCGCTCCGCGCGCTCCGCACCTCCGCCGCAGGAGGAAGGCCCCGACATCGTGCTCGTCGGAGGCGCGGCCGCGGCGGTCGCGGCGGTGGGGTACTTCTTCTGGCAGAAGAAGAACTCTGGCGGCGGCGCCGGCGCCGGCGCGGACGCCCCCCCCGCGGAGGGCGGCATGACCCTGGGTGAGATGGGCTTGTCCAGCGCGCAGATGGGCGGCGACAACGTGCCTATGGGCGATAACGTGCCCGTGGGCAACGCCTCGTTCGCGGGCATGCCCACGTTCACGTCCGAGGAGGACGGCGCGCCGGCGGCGCCGGCGGCGCCGCGGCAGATCAAGGGCGAGTTCAAGCGCAACCTACGCGAGATGATGAGCGAGATGCGCCGGTTCGACACCGTCGATTTGCACGGGCGCAACCTCGGGGACGAGGGCGCGCAGTACATCAGCGAGGCGCTGGCGTTCAACGATGTCGCCACCTGCATCGATTTCGGCGCGAACGGGATCGGCGCGGCGGGCGTCGCCGCGCTGTGCGAGGCGCTCGAGAGCAACAACGCTTTGGAGATGCTCTCGCTGGCTTCCAACAACCTGTGCGACGAGGGCGCGGCGGTGCTGGCGGAATACCTCAAGAAAGACACGACGATCAACACGCTCAACTTGAACAGCTCCGGGATCGCGGACAAGGGCGCCGCCGCGCTGGCGGAGATGCTCAAGGTGAACACCACCTTGACGGCGCTGGAGCTGAACAACAACTCCATCGACTACGAAGGCACGGTGGCGCTGGCGGAGGCGCTCGCGGAGAACGCCACGCTGGAGACGTTCAGCGTCTCCGGGAACTACGTCGGCGGTTTGGGGTGCAAGGCGCTCGCGAACGGGCTCGTGAAGAACGTCGGCGTCAAGGGTCTGCAGCTCAACGGCAACGACATCGGCGACCTCGGCGTCGCCGCGCTGTGCGGCGCGCTCGCCGAGCGCGAGACCAAGCTCACGAACCTGGACGTCGGGAACAACGGGTTCGGGTTCGAGAGCGGGAAGCCCATCGCGGCGTACATCGCGACGGACGAGAGCCTGACGCACCTCAACCTGTACATGAACGAGCTGTGCGACTTGGGCGCGATCGAGATCGCGAAGGCGCTGAAGGATAACGGGGGCATCGAGACCCTGGACATCGGCGGGAACAACATCCTCGAGGCGGGCGCGGAGGCGTTGGCGGGGGCGCTCAAGGAAAACAAACCCCTGCGCGTGTTGGAGCTCGGGTACAACCCCGTGGGGCCCAAGGGGTGCCAAGCGCTGGCGGAGGCGGTCAAGTTCCACAGCAAGCTCACTACGCTGCGCATGGGCTGGTGCAAGGTGTCCAAGGACGGCGCCTGGTACCTGGCAGACGCCATCAAGTACAACGAGCACATCACCACGCTTGATTTGCGCGGGAACGAGCTGGGGGACGAGGGGTGCGCGGCGCTGGCGCAGAGCCTGAGCACGGTCAACGAGAACCTCACCTCGCTGGATTTGGGGTACAACGAGATCAAGGACAAGGGGGCGTTCGCGCTGGCGCAGGCCATCAAGAACAACGCCGAGGGCGTCATCGCGTCCATCAGCGTGAACAACAACTACATCACCAAGTTCGGCGAGGTGGCGCTGACGGAGGCGGTGGAGCTCGTCGAGGAGATGAACCCCGACCGCGACCTGTACGTGCAGTTTTAAAATCACAGTTCTCTCATCATCCATCTCAACAATCTCAACGCGTTTGAAGCGTGACGTGCCGGGCACATCTCGTCCGTCGTTCGTCTCGTCCGTACGACGCCGAAGCGGAAGCGGCGCGTCTCGTGTCTCTCGTTCGTCCTCGACGCGCGGCGACGCGAGAAACAATCGGGAAGCGCTTTCAAAAATCGCTGGAGAATCGATCCGACGCGTGTCTTTCAAACCGCTTTTCGCGATCAAACGCGTCGTCTCTCGGTCGCTCTTGGCGCCGAGAAAACACTTCCGTTTTCCATTCCTGTGGCCCTCGCTTCTCGAGAATCCAGGCTCGCGCCAAACAAACCACGACGAAACGACGGTGTTTCCGAGGCCACAACGCGAGACGCGCGAAAGGTACGCGCCGGCCACCACCACGATGACCCGTCCCACCGACGTCGACCGGCATCTACCCGACTGTCTCCGCGCGGTCACCCGCGCGTCGCGATCGATCACGCCGCGTGTCGCTGACCCTTCCCCCTCCTCCCGCGGACGACGCGCAAAACACAGAAAGGCCGCGACGCGAGATCGGCCGACCGAGAACCATGCTGATCGATAACTTCACCGTGAAGTCCCCGAATGTCACGTACACGGACGAGCACATCGAGTCCACGTACACGTGCGTCCGCCACCCCGATGTCCCGCGCGACGGCTCGCGGCGCGCGTCCCCCTCTCACACCCCCCCGCGCGCGTCTCCGTTCGCGACTTTCGCCACGTTTCTGTCGGCCGAGACTTTGTCTCGGACCGACCGCCGAGTTTTTTTCACACACTGACTGCGATCGTCGCGTCATCCGCGCGCGCAGGTACAACGACACGAAGCTGACGTCCGAGGATTTGGGCGATGGCAAGTCCGCGTGGACGGTGGAGCCGGTGGAGCAGCGGTTCAAGTTCCGCACCGACCGCCGTGCGCCCAAGCTGGGGATCATGCTCGTCGGCCTCGGCGGGAACAACGGCACGACGCTGATGGGCGGCGTCGTGGCGAACAGAGAGGGCATCACGTGGAAGACCAAGGAGGGCATCCGCGCGCCCGACTACTTCGGGTCCCTGACGCAGAGCGCCACCTGCCGCGTCGGCGCAGCGGGCGGCGAGGAGGTGTTCACGCCGTTCAAGTCGCTGCTGCCGATGGCGGAGCCCAACGAGATCGCGTTTGACGGCTGGGACATCTCCGGAATGAACATGGCGGACGCGATGGAGCGCGCGCAGGTGCTGGACTGGGACCTGCAGAGGCAGCTGCGACCGTTCATGCAGGACGTCACGCCCCGGCCGGGGATCTACGACCCGAAGTTCATCGCCGCGAACCAAGCCGCGCGCGCGGACAACCTGATCAAGGGTTCGAAGCAACAGCAGATGGACCGCATCAGGGCGGACGTGCGCGACTTTAAACGAAAGTCGGGCGTGGACAAGGTGGTGGTGTTGTGGACCGCGAACACCGAGCGGTACGGCGAAGTGGCGAACGGGCTGAACGACACGGAGGAGAACTTACGGAAGAGCATCGCGAACGACGAGGCGGAGGTTTCGCCGTCGACGCTGTACGCGCTGGCGTGCGTCGACGAGGGCGTGCCGTTCATCAACGGCTCGCCGCAAAACACGTTCGTCCCCGGGCTGATCGACGCCGCGACGCGGCTGAAGTCGCTCATCGGCGGCGACGACTTCAAATCCGGGCAGACGAAGATGAAGTCCGTTTTGGTTGATTTCCTCGTCGGCGCGGGAATTAAACCCACGTCGATCGTGTCGTACAACCACCTGGGGAACAACGACGGGATGAACCTCTCGGCGCCGTCGTGCTTCCGCTCGAAAGAGATCAGCAAGTCCAACGTGGTGGACGACATGGTGGCGTCGAACGAGCTGCTGTACCAGCCGGGGGAGCACCCCGACCACGTGGTGGTGATCAAGTACGTGCCGTACGTGGGGGACAGCAAGCGAGCGATGGACGAGTACACGTCGGAGATTTTCATGGGCGGGCGATCCACCATCGTGATGCACAACACGTGCGAGGACTCGCTGTTGGCGGCGCCGCTCATCCTGGACATGTGCCTCATCGCCGAGCTCTCGACGCGCATCGAGATCCAATCGCCCGCGGACTCGGAGTACCGGGGCTTCCACCCCGTCTCGGTGCTGCTGTCGTACCTCACGAAGGCGCCGCTCGTGCCGCGCGGGACGCCGGTGGTGAACGCGCTCGCCAAGCAGCGCGCGATGCTCGAGAACATCTTCCGCGCCTGCGTCGGGCTCGCGCCGGAGAACAACATGCTCCTCGAGCACAAGTGAGCGACGCGCGCCGAGTCGGGCGCGGCGCGCGGGCGTTTTTTTCGCCCGCGAACGCCGAGAGCGCCGAGAGCGCGAGGGAGGCGCGAGTGTGAAGACGAGGCGACGACAGAGACCAGCGGGAGGGAAAGCACGAGCCGATCTCGAAGAGTTTTCGAAGAAGGGAACGGGCGGCGGAGGCGACGACAGAGACCAGCGGGAGGGAAAGCACGAGCCGATCTCGAAGAGAAGCGCGGAGGGAACGGGCGGCGGGGGACGCGGAGGCTCCGACGGGAGCGTGTCGGAATCAGAAATTCAGAAATCACTCACAAAAAAAAAAAAACCGAGCGCCGCGAACGCGGCGAACCGCGCGCCGTCTCTCACCCGTCTCTCACCGCGGCGGCGGTCTTCACGGCGGCGGCCTGAACGCGGGCGGGTGGGACGGCATGCTCGGCCTCGCTGGCATGCTCGGCTTCGCCGGCTGCTCCGGCTCCGACGCCGGGCGCTCCGGGAAGGACTCGGGCGCGGGCCGCTGCGCAGGCGGTGAGCCCCGCGGCTGCTCCGGGGCGCGCGCCGGGGCGGGTTCCGCCGGCGCGGCGCGCGCGGCGTCCGGGATGCGCTTCGCGCGGCGCTCGGCGGCGGCGCGCGCCGCCTCCACCTGCTCCGCGGTGGGGGGCAGCCCCTCCGGCGCGGGCGCGAGCTCCAGGAGCACCACTGCGTGCGGCGCGACGAGGTACGTGCCCTGCGGCCCCGCGAGGTTGATGTACGCGAGATCGCAGTCCGCCGGCGCCGCCAGCGCGGTATCCAGCACGCGGACCCAGGCGTAGCCTAGGGGCGGCTGGCCGATCGCCGCGCGCGCGACGCCCGACCCGCAGTTCCACGCCGCGACCGCGTCTTGCGTGACCACCGCCTCGCGGGTATCGCCCCCGATGGCGCTCGGGGCCACGGCCTTGGCGCCGGGCGCCGCCGCGGCGTGCCGCCGGCACATCAGCTGCGGCGGCGCGTCTGGGCTCTCCCAGGCGGGCGCCCTCTGGCCGCCGAGGTCGCTCCAGCTGACGTTCGCGCCCCCCGCGGCGAACAGGTCGGCGCGGCGCCGCCGGAACGCCGCGCACGCCGCCATGAAGCGCGTGATTTCGCCGCCGCGCTCGCCCGCACCGATGGCGTCCCAGCGGAACGCGTTGGCGTCGTGCTTGAACGCCCACGGCGCGTCGTCGTGCCCGCGCAGGCTGTGCCCGTACTCGTCCCCGGCGGCCACCACGGGGGTGCCGTCCGACAGGAACAGCGTCGCCAGCATCAGGCGCAGCATCAGCGCGGTCTCGCCGGGCGTCGGCGGCAACGGCGGGAGTTTTTTCGGAGGTGCGCGCCCGGACGTGACGCTGGCGCCCGGCTCGCGCGTCCCGACGCCGTAGCCCGCGCCGGCGGAGGCGTTTTTGTTTTTTCCCCCGACGGCGCCGCCCCGAAACGACGCCGCGTCCTTGGAGCGGTCGTGCACCGCCGCCGCCTCCGGCGAGATCTTCGCGCGCATCGCCGCCGCGCCGGCGAAGTCCGCCAGCGTCTTGCCGAAGGGCGGCGCCACGAACGAGTTCATGACGTGCCCGCGCGCGGAGCCGCGATCGCCCTTGATCAGGTCCGCGCTGCCGCAGACGCGCGCGGCGAAGCCCCCGGCGGTTCCGTGCCTCCCCTCCAGGAACGCGCCGACGTCGCGCGCGTACGCGGGCGTCACGCGCTCGCCCCAGACCCCCCAGCTCTGCATCGCGCCCACCTCAAACTCGCCGGGGGTCAGGTACAGACGCACGCCGCCTCCGTTCCCGGCGCCCCCCCCCGCGAACCCGGCGCCGCCGCCGCCGAGCACCGGGTCGTTGGCGATAGCCTCCAGCAGCGTGGAGACGCCGTAGGCCCCGCGCGCGATCCCCCCCCCCGAGTCCACGATGAACCCGTCGAGGCCGATCGCGACCCTCCAGTGCCTCAGCGCGTCGATGAGCAGGCGCTGCGTCACCGCCGAGCAGGGGTTCAGCGCGGTCGCGCCCGCCACCGCGCCGTTCATCTCCACGCGCCCGTCGGGTCCGAGCTGGTAGTACGACTCGGCGTCGATCCCGCGCAGCGAGCTCGTGTCCGGCTTCTCGTCGCTCCCCTCGCAGAGGTGCGTGATCTGCACGTGCGCCAGCACCTCCAGCCCGCGGCGCTGCAGCCCGCGCACCAGCGCGCGCAGCTGGTGCGCGGGCTCGCCGCGCGACGGCGACGCGAGCGCCGGGTCCGGCGCGAACACGCTGATCGGGGCTTGCCCGAAGTTATCGTCGCGCGTCCGGCGCGCCGACGCCTGGACCGGTAACAAAACCACCGTCGTCGCGCCCGCGTTCACGATGTGGTCCGCCTTCTCCAGCGCAGCCTCGTAGGTTCCCGAAAAAGAAACGTCGGTGACCGAGTCACTCGTCGCCGCGAAGCTGAGGTGCGCGGTGAAGTCCGAGACGTTCAGCTCGTACGCCACCTCTTGGCCGGGGCTCCGACGCAGGCGCGGCTTGGCGACCCTCGCGTCGCGCGGGACGTTCACCGCGAAGGCGTTGGCGTCGTCGCCGTTCATGACGTCCGCGAGCGAGCCGAGCAGCTTGGGGGGCGTCGTGAACGCGTCCGGGAAGGGCCCCAGAGGGGGCACGAGGCTCGACGCGCGCGGGTCCAGCAGGACCATCCCGGGGTGGAACCGCCACCCGCCGCGGCGCACGTCCCCGTCCACCTTCCAGCCGTACAGCACCGCCGCGACGCCGCGCGCGGGGTCACCGCCCTCGCCCACCGCACTGCCGGGCGAGGGCATGGGGAGCACCGCGCCCGGCATGCCCACCGGCAGCGCGACGTGCCACACGTCGCCCGTTCTGTGCGTGCTGGGGTTCAGCGCGAGCTCCATGGTCTCCGGCGCGTCGCCGTCGCCGTGGCGCCACTGCAGGAACAGCGTCACCTTCGCCGCGCGCGCGCTGTGCAGCGCGAAGTTGCACCAGCCCGGCCCGGCGGTGGGCCCGAGCTCGACCGCGCGCGACGCGCCGAGCGGGTACGGGCACCCGCGCGCGGCGCCCACCGGCACGGCGAACGCGGCGGGCGGGTCGTGCGGGTGCTTCCGCTTGGGCATGTCGTACGCGACGGCGCCCTCCTCGTCGGGGAACTCGGCCCGGGGCGGCTTTTTCTCGACGAGCACGAAGTTCATCTCGAGCGGCGCGTAGTAGGACGGGATCTCGAACTTGGCGCGCGCGAACCGCAGCGGGAACCCGCGCCGGTACACCACCGTCGAGCGGTCGCCGTCGCGCACCAGCGGCGTGCGCGTCGCGGCGGTGTTCTGGCCGAAGCGGGGCGCGCGCCGCGCCTCGTCGCCCTCCACGTACTGAGAACCCGCCGGGATCTCGGGAAGCGACATCCACTCATCCAGCCACTCGCGGTGCATGCCCCAGTGCAGCCAGAGCTCGCCGCACGTGTTCGAGATGGGCTCGCCGTGCAGGTCGTGCTCGACGTCCTCCGCCACCTCGAAGATGGCCAGGTACGTCTCGCCCACCGGGATCACCTCCACGTGCACCTGCCGCCCACCTTCGGTGTGGAACGTGTGCTTCGCCGTGCGCTCGCGCTTCGCGGCATCCCCGGACCCGCGACCGCGAGCCACGTCCTTCGTCAGGCTGTCGCGCGCGTACGGCGCGACGCCGCGCGCCACGTGCGCGTCGCGACCGACGGACAAACGCCCGGGCGCGGGGGAGGCGGGCGCGAGGGGCGCCGACCGCGCGGGCGACGGTTCGGCGTGGGACGAAGAAGCCGACGCGTGAGGCACGCGCGCGCGCGACGCGCCGATCGGCGACGGCCGCGCGCGCGCGACGCCCGCCGCGGGCGACGCCGCCGCGCGCGCGGCGCACGGGGACGCCATCGCGCACGGAACCGCGCGAATGTGCGCGAGAGAATGCGGAGAGCGCGGTCGATCGCGAGGTGGTGAGCTCAGCCCGAAGCAAAGAAAAGGCGCTCGACAGCCACTCGCGGAAATAACAAAATTGACGACTGCGGCGACAGCCGATGGCCCGATGCCGAGCTTCGTGGTCGTGCCGTCGTCGAGAGCGACGCAGCGACGCGTGGGCGAAAACAGGGTGCGCTTCAAATTCGGGGACGACAGATTCGGTCGCGTCGGCGGGGCTCCGAGCGCGGCGTCGCGGCCATGGCGCTCATGAAGCTGGCGCTCACGTTCGCGATCGTGGCGTGGTACCGCGGGGACTGGTTGCGCGCGCAGCTCCGAAGGCACGCGCGCGTGTTTGGCGACGCGCTCGCGAGACTCGGCCTCGGCGCGCGCGGGATCGACCCGGCGCGCGCGCCGCTCGAGTGGACCGTGGAGGACGGGACGGACACGTCGGCGCACGGGAGGCTGGCGCGCGAGCGGCGCGCCATCCTTGAGCGCGCGAAGAGGCGCGCGGGCACGCGCGAGGACCTCGGCGCGGGCGCGGCGAGGCGCATGGCGGAGAAACTGGAGAGTTCGTGGGCGCGGCGGCGCGACAAACGGCGCTTCGCCGGCGGCGCGGGAGACGGCGCGACGAGAGATGTGACGCTCGACGCGCTCGTCGCGGAGCGGAGGGCGCGCTCGACGGCAGCGGCCGAGCGCCACGCCCAGGTCCGCGAGCGCGTGCGGCAGAGACGACGAGAGGTCGGGGACGCGGCGTCGGCGACGTCGCGGTGACGGCGTCGCGGCGCGGCGACGACGCGCGCGTCGCGCGACAATCAGCTTCTTTCGTGTACGACGCTTGTGAAAAATCGACGTCTTCTCGTCGTCTTCTCGTTCACAACATCCCGTCTCGAGACGACCCTCGCCCTTCTCTCGCCTCGGGCGCGTCTACGTCATCGCCTCCGGCATCCTCTGTTTCCTCTCCGCGGTCGATCCGGCTCGCCTCACAGGTAGGGCACCGCGGCGGCGTTGACCGCCGCGTTCACGTGCCAGGGGTCGGCGATGTGGCGGCCGAGCGCGGCGACGGGGCCCTCGAGGTTGTTCGCCTGCGCCTCGCCGATGATGCCCGCGAAGGCGAGCATGGCGACGCGGCCGTTGGCGATCTCCTTCCTCTTGAGCGTCTCAAAGTCCTTGCCCTTGGAGAAGCCCGCGGGGTCGAACGCGCCGCCGGGGTAGAGGCGCTTCACGGGGTCCTTCTCGGACGAGCGCTGCTGCTCGACGTAGGCCATGACGAAGACCTCGATGGCCACCACCACGGGCAGGGGGAAGGGCGTGGGCGCGCCCAGGTACGTCTGGGTGTCCTGCACGGGGGCATCGGTCCAGGTGACGCCGGTGATGGCCTCCGCGCCGGCGGCGCCCGCGACGCCGAGCATCGCCCAGCGCGAGTGGATGATCTCCGCCTCCTGGAAGCGCGCCAGGTTGGCGGGCTCCTTACCCAGGTTCAGGGGATCGAAACCGTAGTCGCAGGGCAGGGAGCCGTCGAGGTGCGCGGGGGGGGTGGAGCCGGGCATCCACACGGCGCGCGCGGCGGTCTTGCCGACGGTGCCGTTGGTGGCGTTGGTCGCGAGCTTGCGGCCGGCGAAGGAGCCGGCGCGGGCCACGATGGGGGCGGAGATGGTGAGAGCGGCCATTATGATGGTCTGGTGTGTGCAGGAATGGAGGGCGCGCGCACGAGGATCCACCTTCGCTTTCCGCGTGATATTCAGGTGTTTCTTCGAGCGCGCGCTCTGATTCGCCGAAGCAGATTCGGCTTTTTGGCGCCGGTCGTGACTGTTTGCCCGTACGCGGGGAAAAAACAAAAAAAGCTCATGACTGTGCACGACCGTTTCGCCGAGAACTGTTTCCGATGCATGACTCGAGGCGACCCGACCCGTAGCTCGCGTTCAGTCTCCGATCGCGTCGGTTTGGAGAAAACCGCGCGCGCGCGTTTCCCCGGTTTCAATGATACTTCCTGGTTTTATAACTAGATGATGATACCGGTTGATCACGCGGTGGCTTTGACGGGCCACCTTCCATGCGTGAGACGTGTCCCCATACCTTGTTACCAAAGGACAACGACCACAGATCTGAACCCAACCAAGAGAAGAATCATTCACGACACACGACGACGAGGTTCGGAGTCGAGCGGAATGCCGCGTCTGAAACGATGATACCTGCAAGAAAATCGATTGATGTCATTTCCCAAAACGCAACAACGCGGGGCAGCACAATTTCCCGCACGCCGCCATCCATGGCAGACGACGAGCCAGCCGCGAAACGCGCGAAGAACGAGTCCGACGAGGCGTCCGACGACGAGGACGACGAGGAGATCATAATCGACGGCGAGAAGTTCAACGTGGACGATTTGGAGGAGGAGAGCGACGACGACGACGACGACGACGACGACGACGACGACGACGACGACGACGACGAGTCGGATGAAGAAGACGATAGGGTCTACATCGTCACGCACCATCAGGAAAAGACTACGGATACGGACCCTTACGCCCGCAAGCTGGACTGCGAGATCGTCGGCGTGGCGGGGACGCTTGAGAAGGCTGAGGATATCGCGCGCGAGTACGCCGAGGCGGAGTTCGAGGAGGAGGTGCAAGAGGACTTCCACGAATGGTTCGCCGAAGGCTTCGAGGCGCAGGACGACGAGTCTCCTGACCTCGTGCACAAGGTTCTGATCGAAGTGCACGAGATCAAGAACTGAAGCGGCGGCGACATCGTACGTCTGCCTGTGCCGTCACACGCGCGTCGCGAAACCGCGCGTAGCGCGTACGCGTAATTTACATCGACTCGATCACAACTGTATCGCGCGCGTCGTCAGAACCGAATCTTCATGTTCGTGCCCTCCCCCGTGGTCTCGCGCCGGGCGGGCCCCTCGCGGATGGTCTGCACGCGCGCGTCGTCCTCCTCCTGCATGATGTCCCCGAGCTCCGACAGCAGCGCGTCCATGCCGATGCCCTCCATGGCGCTCACCGGGAGCACCGCCGCCGGTGGCGCGCCCACGTCCGCCTCGTCCAGGGCTCCAACCGCCGACGTCAGCTCCTCGGTGCGCAGCGCCGCCCACTCCAGGTCCATCTTGTTCAGCGCGAGGATGTGCGGCCGGCGCACGTACTCGGGGTTGTACATGCGCAGCTCCTCGCGGACCGTCTTGTAGTCCCCCACAGGGTCCGCGCCGGACGCGTCCACCACCACCAGCATCGCGCGTGTGCGCCGCAGGTGCCGCAGGAACGCGCGGCCGAGCCCGCGGCCCTTGTGCGCGCCCTGGATCAAGCCGGGGAGGTCCGCCAGCACGGGCCCCGCCTTCTGCTTCTCCGTGTCGTACGCGGAGAAGTCCATGGGGTCGGAGGGGTCGGGAACCAGCTCCGCGGGCTTGACCACGCCCAGGTTGGGCATGAGCGTCGTGAACGGGTACGCCGCCACCTCCGGGGTGGCGGCGGTCACCGCCTTCAAGATGCTCGACTTGCCGGCGTTGGGCAGACCCACCAGCCCGATGTCGGCCACCACCCGCATCAGCAGCTCGACGGTGAGCTCCTGCCCGGGCTCACCGCCGGTCGCCGTGAACGTCGCCTCGTCCAGCTCGATGTCGCTTACCTCCACGTCCTCGGAGAGCTTGCCCGCGGCGCCGCCGCGCCGCCCGCGCCGCTGCATCTGCTGCGCGCGCCGCGCGGCGAGGCCGCCGGGGCCGCCTTCGGCGACGAGCAGCGTCTGTCCGTGCTTGGTCATGTCCCCGAGCAGCTCGCCGCTGCGCTTGCGGCGCACGACCGTGCCCGGGGGCACGTCGATGTACAGGTCCTCCTGCGTGGGCGCGATGCGCGAGCGGTCCGCGCGCCCGGCGCCCGCGCCAGGCGCCGCCGAGCCGTGGTACCCCTTCTTAGCGCGCCAGTTTTTCCGGTCGTGGAACGGGAGCAGCGAATCGCACGCGCGGTCGACGCGGATGTAGACGTTCCCGCCCGCCCCCCCGTCCGCGGGCTCCGCGGGCGGCAGGTCGATGAACTTCTTGATGTTCCGCCCCCACTGGTACTTGAAGTTCTTGACCGTCTTCGCCTTGGCCTGCTTGGTCCACGCCTCGCCGTCGCCGCCGGCGCCGCCCGCCACGACAATCACCGCCTCGTCGAAAAACAAGTGCTTGTTCTTGTCGTCGATGGCGCCGTCCGACGCCGCCGGCTCTCGCGTTCTCGAATCGGTCGCTCGTGAAGCTCTGGCGCCCTTACCTTTGCCGGCGGGGAACAACTCGCCGTCCCATTCCTGAAGGACGACGTGAGGGTGATCGGCGAGAACGGTCAGACGCGCGCGTTCGGAGAGCGCGCGGCGCGATTCGACGCCTTCGCGGCGACGCGGTTTCAGATAAAGTGCGGCGCGGGTGAGCGCGACGATTGACGGGAGGTGGGCACGACACGCACCTGCTGCTTCGCAGCCTTCTTGGCCCTGGAGACGGCGCCGCCGCCCGTCTTGGCGCCCTTACCCCCGGCGGAGCTGGCTTTGCCCTTGCCCTTGCCGCCGCGGGTCGCCTTGCCCGCGGTGCCGGCGGCGCCCCCGCCGCGGGCCTGGGCCACGACGGCACCGCCGCGTCGCGCATTTTCTGCCGCCGCCAGCGCCAGGCGACGCGCCGAGACGACGGCGGGGACGCGAGACGAAGACCCGGGCGCGGCCGCCGCGGAAACGGTGGCGCCGGCGCACGCACGTGGCGCGACGCCGAGCGTCGGATGCACAATCCCGCACGCGGCGTGCATCTTGGTGTGCCGTGTCGTCCTCCAAGGGGGCGCTTTTTCACGCGAAAGACGACGCGCCATCGAAACACAAATCACGAGTCGCGAGACCTCGCGCGACCGTCTCAGATCTTCGCCAACTGGCCTTTATCTCCATTCCTCGACGCACCTCCTCGACCATGTCCACCGCGACGATGCGCCTCAGCGCGGTCGCCGGCCCCCGCGCGCACGTGTCGCTCGGTCGCGTCCGCCGCGCGGCGACCGCACCCGCGCGCCGCGGCGCTTCCCTCGCGCGCCGCGTCGGCGAGACCTCCGCCGAGCCCGAGGCTGAGTTCGCGTCGCTCGCCGATCGCGCCGCGTCGTACACCGCGGACCTGAAGGAGATGGGCATGACCATGCCCATCATCCGCCGCAACGTGGCCGGCCCCAAGAACGATCTGAAAGCGCTGCAGGTGTACCAGGACGCGCTCGCTGGCGAGCTTCCCGAGGACGAGGACGAGATCACGCGGCTGGAGAAGGTGCTAGATGAGCTGAACGCCATTCGGCTGGACAAGGCGGAGGAGGAGCTGTTTTGGGCGGAGCGCGAGGGACAAGTCGTGAGCGCCATCACGGACAACGCGAGCGGGCTGAGCGAGAGCGACAAGAGCGAGGTGGCGAACATGGTGGCGAACATCACCATGTACGGCGTGCAGGGCGCGGTGTGGAACGCCATGATCCTGCTCGTCGCGTTCGTCTCCATCGTTAACTTCCTTCGATGACGCTCGACGTAGCTAATAGCGAGCTCTAGCTACCACGGGGGAAATCACAGTTTCACGAAGTCGCTCGACTTGCGCGCGAGCTCGGCGATGGCGACGCGCCCCTTCCTGTTGATGAACGCCGCCACTTCCGCCATCTCGTCCCTGGAGATGAAGATGAACTTCCCGCGGTCGTCCATCACGCCCGTGATCCGCCCCATCTGCTCCAGAGCCTGCACGCGGCTCACCGCGTCTTGCGTGCGCAAACCGAACTCCGCCGCCAGCTCTTCCAGCACCACCACCTTCTTCTCCACGATGTGATCGACGAACTCCGCCAGCAACCCGCCGCTCTCCTCCGCCATCTCCTCCTCCACCGTACCCTCGTTCGTCACCGTAAACATATCTTTCCACTTGTCGAATTCAGCAGCTTCCGCCTTCTCCTTCTCCACACGCGCCGATTCCTCGGCTTCACGCGCCACGCGTTCCCTCTCCTCGCGCTCGGCTTCCTTCGCCGCGTACTTGGCATCCTTCCCCGCGCGCTTCTGGTGCTTCAGCTCAGCCTCCTGCGCCTGCGCGAGCTGCTGCGCGCGCCTCGCCGCTTCTCGCGGGTCCTCCTCCGCGGCCGCGTCGTGGCCGTCCGCGAGGCCCTCGTCGTCGTCGCCCCCCCTGCCCCTGCGCCTCCGCGCGCCACCGCGCGCGCGAGGCGCCCTCCGACCCCCAGCGACGACGTCGGGGTCGCCCCCCTCCGCCTTGAGCTTCGCCGCGGCGGCGTCGCCCTCCCCGGTCGCGCGACTGATGACCCACACTAGCCCGCCGAGCACGAGGAACAGCAGGCCCACCGCGACGGCCGCGAGCGCGGCGGCGTTGTCAGCCATGTCGTGCGCGGCGCGGCCGGATCTGGCCGTGCGCGCGATCGGAAATGGGGAGAAGTGCCGAAAACCGGCGTGAAGACGCCGCCGTCAAACGAACCGCGCTCGCTTTTCTTTCGGGGAATTCCCGTCGACGCCCGACATAACCCCGAGCCCTTCCCCACGGTTGACGCGCGCGATGGGGGACGACTCGGAGGAGCCCAGGCGCAAGCCCTTCGCGGCGAAGCGTAAGGAGGACGGCGACGACGGCAAGAAGGCGAAGAAGGAGAAGAAGGAGAAGAAGGAGAAGAAGGAGAAGAAAGAAAAGCGCGACCGCGAAGGCGGCGGCGGCGGCGACACCGAGGCGGAGCGTCACGAGGCTAACAAGCGTCCGAGAAAGGGCGAGGATGACAAGAAATCCAAGGACGACAAGAAGAGCGCCCCGGAAATCACCACGCTGTTCTTCGGGCAGATGCCGTACGACACCAAGGTGGAGCACATCGTGCCTTGGCTCAAGACCATCTTGCGCAGGGAAGGATGCGCCGATGACATCCACGCCGTGCGCCTCGCCGGGGGTGGCGGAACGAACAAAAAGTTCAAGGGCTTCGCGTTCGTGGATTTCAAAACCCGGAAGGCGGCGAAGAAGTGCCGCAAGTTCCACGACACGCTGTTCCGAGGCAGGAAGGTGAGCATCGAGCCGTGCGCGCGGCCGGAGTACGTCTCCTCCAAAGCGGAGCGCGCGCGCGCCGCGAACGACGCGGAGGCGAGCGGGGGGGAGAAAAAACAGCTCAAGCAGCTCACCGACTCGGACGTCGTCGACGACATGGTCAAGGAAGCCTGCGAGAGCTCGAGCGGGGCCATCTCGGAGGCGGACTTCGACGCGCAGCTCCGGAGCTTCCTGGGCCTGCTGCCCAAGGACGTGCTGTCCGCGGCGCTGACGCAGATCATCAAGCAGGCGCCCAAGGCGCCCAAGCGCCGCGTGCCGTACTTCATGGGCATCACCAAGAAGGTGTCGAAGCAGTTCTGGGACAGGAGCGACGCGAAGAAGAAGCGGGACGCCGGGCAGCTCGAGGGCGAGCCCGATGTGAAGAAGCCGAAGAAGGAAGAAACCGCGGCTCCCACCGCGGCTCCCCCCGCGGTGGCGGAGGCCTGAAGGCCTGAAGAAGAAGAGGGACGACCGAAACGCGAATGAATTGTGCCGTCTCATAAAATGTTGTGTTAAAGAGGTTCCTCTCTCGATACCGCTCTCCCCGTCTCTTCTCCGTCTCGCCGCGCTCGCTCCGTCTGCGCGAGCGCGCGAAACCCTTCGCGATTGAACCACGCTAGTTTACAGTCGCCGTCGCCGCAGCCTCGCCGGCGCTTCCGCCGCGCCGCATCAAATCAATCCTCCTCGCGCTTCTTTCCTCTCAAAACAATCTTCCGCCGCGCCCGGCGCTTCTCTCTCACGCCCAGCCCATGTTCATGCGCACGGATTCCACCGGCGCGTACACGGAAACCGAGCGCGAGGGCGCGTAGACCATCATGGACGCCGGGCGGTTGTTGAACTCCCACTCCTCCGACGCGATGGCGGGGCAGTTGCACGTCCACAGGTTGCTGTACCCCCCAAACTCCGGGTTGTCCGAGGACAACACCAAGCGCCAGTCGCCACCGTGCTTCAACCCGACGCGGTAGTCCGTGTACGAGTTCACGGGGTGGAAGTTGAACACGAACAAGCAATCGCCGCGCTCGATGACAATCATCTTGTCGTCGTCGCTCTTCAGCGACGTGTACTGGTGGTCCGAGCACAGGTACTTGAACCGCGACGCGACGTCGTGCATCGCGGTGTCGAACGCGTTCATGTACTTGTACCGCAGGTGGTCCATGTCCACCAAATCGAAGCGGCGGCGGCACAGCAGGTAAGAGTTGCCGTTGCCGGGCACGAATTCACCCGTGGACGCCTCCACGCGGTCGCCGCGCGGGAAGTCGATCCACTCGGGGTGGCCGAACTCGTTCCCCATGAAGTTCAAGTACCCCTCGCCGCCGAGGCAGCACGTGAGCTGGCGGATCATCTTGTGCAGCGCGATGCCGCGGCTCACCACCGGGTGGTCGGGCGTCAACGTGGACATGTGGTCGTACATCTCCTTGTCCATCAGCCAAAACGCGGTGGTCTTGTCGCCCACCAGCGCCTGGTCGTGCGACTCGGCGTACGAGATGCACTTCTCGCCCCAGCGGCGGTTCTCCAGGCAGTGCACCAGGTCGAACATGTTCCAGTTGTAGTCATCGCCCCACTCCGATAAAACCTCGACCCACTTGTCCGCGATGGCCATCTGCAGGCGGTAGTCGAAGCCGACGCCGCCCTCGCTCACCGGTCTGGCGAGCGCGGGCATGCCGGAGACGTCCTCCGCGACGGTGATGCAGTGCCCTTCGTACAGCGTGTGCAGCATGTCGTTGGCGAGCATCAGGTACACCATCGCGTCCACGTCCGTGGCCATGCCGAAGTACTCGCCGTAGTCGCCGGTGAAGGTCATCTGCAGCCCGTGGTGCGAGTACATCATGGACGTCACGCCGTCGAACCGGAACCCGTCAAACTTGAACTCCTCCATCCAGTACCGCAGGTTGGAGAGCAGGAACCGAATTACCTCCCAGTTGCCGTAGTTGAAGCAGCGAGAGTCCCACATCCAGTGGTAGCCCTGCGGGCCGTCGTGGAAGTACTGCCCGTTGGTGCCGTCGAACTGGTTGATCCCGTCCAGCGAGTTGGACGACGCGTGCGAGTGCACGATGTCCATCAAAACGGTGAGCCCGTACGAGTGCGCGGTGTCGATGAGGTACTTGAGCTCATCCGGCGTGCCGCAGCGCGAGGACACCGCGAAAAAGTTGGTCACGTGGTACCCGAAGGACGCGTAGTACGCGTGCTCCTGGATCGCCATCAGCTGCACGGTGTTGTACCCGAGCTGCGCGATGCGCGGGATCACGTCGTCCGCGAACTCGACGTACGAGTTGATCTTCGGCTCGGTGGAAGACATCCCGACGTGCGCCTCGTAGATGCGCACCTCGTCGGGCGCCTTGGGGCGCGCGTACTTGAACTGGTACTGCTCCTCGGGGGGGGGGTCGTAGTAGATGCCGTTGAACGGGATCTCATCGGGCGCCTGCACCGCGAACTTGATCCACGCGGGAATCTTGTCCACCGGGTCCTGGCCCTCCAGCTCGAGGTGGATCTTGACGCGCGTGCCGTGGGGGATCGCCGGCGAGCCGTCCGCGTTGTTGGGCATGAACACCTCGAACACGCCGAAATCGTTTTTGGTCATCCACACGCCCTCCGCGCCGGTGGACCACCCGTTGAAGTCGCCAAACAGGCACGCGGACTTCGCGCCGGGCGCCCACTCGCGGTAGGTGATCCCCGTCTCATCGCGCGTGAAGCCCATGATCTCGTACCCGCGCGAGAACTTCTCCAGCCCGCCCTCGTTCTGGTCGATGGCGTTGCGCAGCCCGCAGTACTTCTCCCAGCGGTACGCCAGGTGGTCGCGGTGCTGGTTCAGCGTGCCGTCGAACATGCAGATGCCCATCCCGTCGGTGGTGATGGGCGGGTACTGGAACGTGTCGAACCGGTTCTTCGGCTCGTCGATGGGCTTGATCTCCGCACCGTAGATTGGCTTCGTGTTCGCGCGCGTCGGCGTCGTCGGCACGAAATCCTTCGAGATGCGCTCGGGGCCGGCGCTGCTGCCGTCCGCGTTCACGGGCGCCGCGCCGGGGAAACCGCCGGGGGGCGCGATGTTCACGCCCGTCGCGGGGGGAGCGGGCGCCGCCGCGGGGGGGGGAGGGGCGGGCGCCGGGGTGGGAGGCGCGATGTCCACGCCCGTCGCGGGCGCCGCGGGCGCCGGCGCGGGGGGAGGCGGCGGCGGCGGCGCGCCGGGCGCCGGCGCCGGGGGAGGCGGCGCCGCCGCGGCGGGCGCGGCGGCGGGCGCCGGAGGAGGGGGGGGCACCGCGCCGGGGGGCGCGGCGAGGTCGTTCTTCAGACGCTCGTTCTCGAGGCGGAGGGCCTGTGAGGCAGGGCGTGGGTTCGCGATTTACGGGGTCGGGAGAGGTCAGGGAGACGCGCGATCGGAGCCGTCGCGCGGCGCGCGCGCGAAAGCGACGCGCGAAAAGCAACAACACCGTCGGAAAAGCCCGTGCGCTTTTCGCGCGATCCTCGCGGCGGAGGCTTGAAAATGACGCTCGACGAAGCGTCCGGAACGCGCGCGCGACGCGGCGCGCGATCGGCGTGGGGACCCACCTCCACGGCGGCGGAAACAGCGGCGAGCTCATCGTCCACCTCGGAGGCGCGGACCACGAGTCCGGATCGGCCAGCCTGCGTTCGGGGGGAGAGAGGGAGAGGGACATCAGCGCATTTTCTTCGTACGCGCCCACCCTGCGGGAACGACCGATGTTTATCCCGAACGGGTTCATCCGGCGCTCGGGAACGCGCGCGGGAGACGCGCGCGGGCGTCCGATTTCGCTGATCGATCGCGCGCCCGCTCTGTGACCATCCAACGCAGCCGTCGGTGCGCGCGCGCACCTTAAGCGTTGACTTCGCCAGCCTGGCGCGCGTCGAAGCCTTGCCTCGCACGCTCACGCGAGCGCCGGTGCAGAACCCGCTTCGCTTTTGAGATTTCGCTCCCGCGAGCGCCACGACCGCGCGAGCGGAGACAGCGCTGACGGCAGCCATGGTGTTTGCGAGTCCTAGGAGAACGTAGCACTCTCGGTCACGCAGTCACGAACGCGTGCGCAGATGGAGACGCGCGCGTCGCCGTCGTTGTGCCGGTTTCCGACCGCCGCGCAACCTCAAGCCTCGATGCGACAGTCTCGCGCAGAGAAGGAAAAACGCGATCCACCTCAGCAGCGCGCCCGCGTGAAACGAGCGCAGAGCCACGAGAGCCGCGCGATCGATCCATTCGGCAACCGACGAAAGTCGAAATTCTCTTGTATTGTATCTCAGTCTTTGAAATGTGAATAAATTAATGACAATTTGTCACTCTGAAAACGCATATTGCGCTTTTTCGAGCGCGCCAAGTCGGCGACTCCGCCGACCTCCTCCGCCGACCTCCTCGGCTCGTCGATCGAGAAAGGATCGATCGCGCCAGCTTGTCGGCTTTTCCCTCGCCGAGGGACGTTGATCGCTCGAACGAGGTGGGCACACCGCGCAGTTCCGCGAGCGCGCGAACGTTTCGGTCGGTGGGCAGAGCGCGCGGTGCGTTGACGAGCGCGCGTCATGTGGAGGCTCCGGTGCTCGGACTCGGGCCGCGACTCCGCGAGCCCGATGGTCCGCGCGTTGTCCGAAGATCTCTTCTCGCTGAACAACCACGTGGGACGGCACAGGTGGGAGTTCGACGCGAGCGCGGGGACCGCCGCGGAGAAGGAGGCTGTGGAGCGCGCGCGCGCGGCGTTCGCGAAGCACAGGCACACGCAGCAGCACTCCGCGGACGAGCTCCTGCGCATGCAGTACGACGCCACGCGAGCGGCGCGTGGCAGGCGCATCACCGTCACGCCTCCTCCTTCGGATTTGTACGACGCGCCGCGGGACGCGAACGAAGCCGTCCCGCGCGCCGCGGTGGACCGCGCCATGCGCGCGGGCGTGGATTTCTACCAGGGCCTGCAGGACGAGGACGGCCACTGGGCGAGCGACTACGGCGGGCCGATGTTCCTCCTGCCGGGCCTGGTCATCTCCCTGTACGTCGCCGGCGAGCTCGAGACGACGCTCGACGCGCGCGCGCGCTTCGAGATGCGGCGGTACTTGCGCGTCCACCAGAACGAGGACGGCGGGTACGGTCTGCACATCGAGGGGCACAGCACGATGTTCGGCACGGTTCTGTCGTACGTCGCGATGCGTCTGCTGGGCGTCGACGCGAGCGGGCGCGACCCCGAGTCGGGCGAGACGCACGACTGCGCGCGAAACGCGCGATCGTGGATTCTCGCGCGCGGCGGCGCGGCGAACGTGCCCTCCTGGGGCAAGTTCTACCTGTGCGTGCTGGGCGCGTACGAGTGGGAGGGCCTGAACCCCATCCCGCCCGAGGCGTGGCTCCTGCCGTACAAATTCAACCCCCTACACCCCGGCCGTTTCTGGTGCCACTGCCGCATGGTGTACCTGCCCATGAGCTACCTGTACGGCAAGCGCGCCACCGGCGCCTCGACGCCGCTGGTCGCCGCGTTGCGCGCCGAGCTGTACCCGGACGACGCGCCGTACGAGTCGATCGACTGGGACAAGACCCGGAACGCGTGCGCGAAGGAGGACTTGTATTACCCGCACCCGTGGCTGCAAGACAAACTGTGGTGGGGCCTCACGAAAATCGAACCGCTTCTGCTGCGCACGTCCATCGGCAAGGCGCTCCGGGGGTGGGCGTGCCGCGTCGCCGCGCGGCACGCGCGGTACGAGGACGAAAACACGCGCTACGTCGACATCGGGCCGGTGAACAAAGCCATGAACATGCTCGTGGCGTGGCACGAAGCCGAGGAGGCGCGGCGTTCGAACGCTCCGGAGGCGTTGGCGTTCGAGTCGCGCCTCCCGAAGCACCTGCCGCGCGTGCACGACTATCTGTGGCTCGCCGAGGACGGCATGAAGATGCAGGGGTACAACGGCTCGCAGCTCTGGGACTGCGCGTTCGCCGCGCAAGCCGTCGCCGCCACCGGTTTGGCGCGCGAGTACGCCGGGTGCCTGCGCGACGCGCACCGGTACGTGCGCGACTCGCAGGTGCGCGACGACTGCCCCGGAGACCTGCGGAAGTGGTACCGCCACATCTCCAAGGGCGCGTGGCCGTTCAGCACGCGCGACCACGGCTGGCCCATCTCCGACTGCTCGTCCGAGGGCCTGAAAGCCGCGCTCGCGCTCGAGGCGCTGGGCGAGGACGTCGCCGGCGCGCCCGTGCCGCTCGAACGCATGCGCGACTGCGTGAACGTGATTTTGTCGTACCAGAACCGGGGCTCGGGGGGGTGGGCGACGTACGAGAACACGCGCTCGTTCGCGTGGGTGGAGATCATCAATCCGGCGGAGACGTTCGGGGATATCATGATCGACTACCCGTACGTGGAGTGTTCCTCGGCGTCGCTGCAGGCGCTCGCCGCGTTCGCCGCGCGCTTCCCCGACGACGCGCGCGTTCGCGACATCGCGCGCGCGTCGACGCGAGGCCGCGCGTTTCTCAAGTCCATTCAAAAACCGGACGGGTCGTGGTACGGCTCGTGGGCGGTGTGCTTCACGTACGGCACGTGGTTCGGCGTCAAGGGCCTGCTCGCCACGGGGTCGACGTACGCGACGTGCGCGGCGCTGCGCAAGGCGGTGGCGTTTCTGCTCTCGAAGCAGATGGCCGACGGCGGCTGGGGCGAGTCGTACCTCTCCTGCCAGAACAAGAAGTACGTGCAGCTCACCGACGACAAACGAACGGGCGCTGGTGCGCCCGTGGACCACATCGTGAACACGGCGTGGGCGCTGCTGGCGCTCGTCGCCGCGGGGCAGGCGGAGCGCGACCCGGCGCCGCTGCACGCGGCGGCGCGCGCGCTGATGCGCAGGCAGCGGGAAAACGGCGACTTCCCGCAGCAGACCATCATGGGCGTCTTCAACAACAACTGCATGATCACCTACGCGAACTACCGGAACATCTTCCCGATCTGGGCGCTGGGCGAGTACGCCAAGGCTGTGCACGGGCCGGGGGTCAGCCCGCGGGTGGAGGACGCCGCGGCGGCGAAAAGCGCGGCGGGGGCGCCGCCCGCCGCGAGGGGCGCCGCCAAGCCGGCGGCGGGGAAACCGCCCAAGGCGCCCGCCGCGCCGGCGGGTGGCGCCGAGGCGGGGACGCCTCTGCTGGCGCTCAAGGCCTCCGGGTCGAGCGCCGCGCTGTCCAGCGCCGGCGACAGCTCCGGCGGCGAGTCCCCGTACTCCAGCGACGGCGGCGGGGGCGCGACCGGCCGGAAGCCGCGCAAGTCCAACTCGCAGAAGCAGCGCACGAGCTCGAAGAAGAAGGGCAAGGGCAAGGGCAAGGGCAATCTATAGGGCGGCGAGTGAACCGGCGAGTGAACGGAACCTCTCGTTCGTACTAACACAAAGTACCTGCCTTTGTTAAAGTGAAACACTACTCACTCGGACTCCGTGTCGTCCGAACGACAGCGCGCCGACGCGCGTGTCGCTCGTTTCGTCACAGGTACCACTTGACGTCGTC
>Ga0181559_10001253_pt1 | contig 24806 bp, 16 predicted proteins | sample 011ome_21_FD_133752 | JGI IMG/M metagenome (GOLD analysis project Ga0181559, IMG submission 133752) | Coastal salt marsh microbial communities from the Groves Creek Marsh, Skidaway Island, Georgia - 011508AT metaG (megahit assembly) | ecosystem: Environmental > Aquatic > Marine > Intertidal...
AGCGTGGGAGGATCTGCAAATAATGCTTCGAGATGCCAAGATCAAGTTCTAATCTCATGTAGAACCTCGCTTCTTGTTTAGAACATCTCTCCGAACATCTCCACAAACATGCAACTTTGATCGTGTATCCATCGAGTTGGTGTTCAAACCTGTCCCTCCATTGAATCATGTTAGGGTGCTTTCAGAAGCGAAACTGTCTCAGATCGCAACTTCATTTTTCTGACTGAATCATCCGCTGCAACAAAACCAAATCATGGGATTAGCAGGTACTACCCCGACACCAGTTGCTTGCAAAACTAACCCATCTAAACCCCAACCGTCCGGTTAAAACATCAAAAGATTTCGTCGTTACTCGAAATTCTTACAACACTCCATATGTGGCTAAATCATTGGATTTACCATCACTTATCCATCAATGACTCAGACGGCAAACAACAATCGATCCTGATTAGTCTTGACCACTTTCTGCCGATGGGAACAATCTTGCATCATCGAAAGCAATGACTGCTTTCAAGTCGGCGGTGGAACCGCCGGAGTGATCTACCGCGAATGCGATGTGCAGGGAGGCCATCATGTGCGAGCGATCTAACGCTAAGGGTCAGAAGGATCAGAATTCTCGATCTTCGGATTTGGAATCAACTTCGTTCAAGCAGTATGAGAAATTTGCTGGTTGCTCAGGAAGTGAAGCCGCAGATTTATCGGCGAAGTATTCTCTGCGAGCATTGGTTCCCTCTGGTCGGTTTCCAACCGAGCAAGACATCCGATTTCATTCCATCGCCGAATCTGCAGATGCATCTTCGCCGAATACGCTCGCGGTCTATCGGATTGGGCATGATTGCCCATCTCGCGTCGTGGCCCAAGCCACGGCTCGGGGTGCTGCAGGAATCCTGACCGAGCAAGTCCTACCATCGCCCATCCCACAGTGCATTGTCGGTGACATTGAATTGGCATTGGCGTCAATTACGGCGGAAATCACCGACCGCCCCGACCGAAAACTTCTCAACATTGCGGTGATTGGATCGGCGGGAAAAACGACCTCGACACTCTTAATCGCTTCTCTCTTGCGGGCCTCAGGAATTCGAACGGCCTACTGGAATGATCTCGGCGACTGCGATGGAATCGTTCAGTCGACTCCCAAGACGCATGTTCCAACCGGATCAATTTTGGTGAATTGGTTGAACGATGCGGTTGACAATCAATGCACAGCAAGTGTCGTCGAGATATCAGAAGATGCGGCTCGACACGGAAGATACGACGCCATTGAATTTGACATGATCATCGTCACAGGTTCCGCGACGAGATCCGATGATTTTGGACCACTGGGGATTCAATGCGTGTTGGAACGCCTCACTCCGACCGGTGTGGTGATTGCACCTGCTGATGACCCACGTGCCTTGCGTGCAATTCGCGAAGCGGGCGTTCGAATGGTGACATACGGTGTGCGAAAAGCAGCGGATGTGACTGCAAAAATCATCGAACAAGGTGACGGTCTGACTACATTAATCGTCTCACACCGAGATATGTCTGCAGTGATGGAGACACCCCTGTGTGGTGCGGCAATGGCTGCGAACCACGCTGCCGCAACGTTGGTCGGATTGCTACTGGATCAATCACTACCTGACGTCGTTGAAAGACTCGGTCAGCTCTCGGTGGTACCGGGGCGCGGACAACGACTCATCGAGTTCCAGCAACCAACGGTCGTACTCGAGACCGGTGGAACGGTCGATCGGCTCACACAAGCCCTTCGAACTCACCGATCCATGAAGGGGCGAGGGAAACTTTGGTGCATGTTCGCAATCTCGGATCACCTAAAGGCGAGCGACCTTGCTGATGCGGGTGAAAAAATGGAACGATTTGCTGACCGAATCGTGCTTACCGCAACTCCCTCGAGTAAGCCGACTTTCTTGTCTCGTAGTCACGAGGTCCTTGATGGCGTCGAAAAGTGCATCGCGTTCCGGTTGGTTGCCGATCGAGAGCGAGCCATGAACTGGGTTTTGCAAGAAGCCGACTCACTTGACACCGTGGTGGTTTTCACCAACGAAACCGATCAAACAGCACACCAGCAGCGAAGTGATCTTAGAAAGTTACGGCGGTGCGTTGAGCGAAATTGGCAAGAGAGAAAAGCCTATCGCGTCAGCAAAGCTAAAAGCGACAAGCCGAATCTTTCCATCTTTGGCTAACCACATATTACGTACGGCCTGGGTTCTCTTAGCCCGAACTGTGTCAATGGGAACGGAGCGAATGCAGCATCAACGCTTGCCATTCAATCCATTGTGCAACCTTGCATCGTTCTGCATCGCCTCGTTTCCGTCGCTGAGCACTTTCACACGCATCAACGAAGTCAAAGGGATCAAGGTAATCACCAGCGGAATTTGAAAAGACATCCTGCAACGCGGGATGATTCCCGGCACGGCGGAACCAGTATTTTGCGTTCCCGTAATCTCCTTCTCGTCGATGCATGATTCCGTGCCAGAAGCTTCCGGTGGAGTTGTCGATGGACTGACTAATCGAATGACTTCGATCCAAATCGCCTGATAGCAACCAAAGTCCACTCTCTGCCAATTCCGTCGCTTGTGCGGTGGCATTCCCCCAATCGAGTTTTTTCGACTGCTTGAGCTGATCTTGAAGCTCGTGGTCCTCCGGCCCCCCATCTAGGCCAGGGATTTCGCACCCTAAGACAGCCAGCTGTAGCTCAGCAGGCAATAAACGAGCGAGAGACTCGGCAAACGAATCGAATTTCGGCACAATTTGGCTCCAACACGGCTATAGAATCGGTCAGGGAAGGCTACCGAGGGTGGTGCGGGATTGCTAGACTACGGGCCCGAAATGGGTGGGGATCGCTATAGATTCTACGTATTACCCATCTCGAAAAACCACTTAGACCTATGATCCCGTTCACGCGATAGAAAATCGATGACCAATGGCGACCAGCCGGAATCACCGGCCACTTCTTCTACCCATACAGATTCAACCTCTGCCGAAGCTCCGACTAGCGAGAGCTTAGCGACCGAGCAAAAGACTGAAGAGGTATCCGTGGACACTCAAAATACACCGGTCGTCAATTCGGACGGTAGCGATCGTGCGACCATCGACGCAGCGGATCACACTGCTGGTAGTGAAGGCGGCAAGACAACCGGTTCGACAACGATCGCTCGGGGTACCGGACCACTCTCGATGCGAGGCATCAACAAACCTTCTTCTCCTGCTGTGGACACCGAGAAACTCCAGGCCGGCAGTAAGCCAACGGCGGACGGCAAGAAAAAGAAAAAAGCTCCTCGACCTCGACTCGGTGGCGAGAAAAACGACTCGGAACAAGCAGGTAAGAGTGGCGGGAACGCGATCCCCAACGCTCAACCTCGAAGATCAAAAATCTCTGTCCCGAATGTTCGTCAAGCACTGCCTGATGACGTGCAGGCCGAATTTGAATCGCTTCTTGGTGATGACGATTTTGATGGCATGATGGCTGGACCTGCCGCCGAATCCGTCAAGAAGAATCCGATCGAAGACGGAGCCAGAGTTCACGGGGTGGTACTCAAGATCCATGCCGACGATGTGTTTATCTCCCTCGGCGGCCCAGACGAGGGCGTAGTGCCATTCGAACAGTTCAAAGAAGAGCCAGCGATTGGCGCTGCGGTCGAAGTAATCGTTCGTGGCCTGAATCGCGAAGACGGGCTATTCTCCCTGAGCTTGCCGGGTGGAACCGTCGAAGCGAATGACTGGGAAGATCTAGACGAAGGGACGGTTGTCGAAGCGACGGTCACTGGTACCAATACGGGTGGCTTGGAGTGTAAAGTCGGTGGAGTCAAAGGCTTTATTCCGATCAGTCAAATCACCGAATATCGCATCGAAGACACCTCCGAGTTTGTCGACAAAAAACTTCTGTGCGTTGTCACCGAGTCGAATGTCAGACGCGGCAATTTGGTTCTTAGTCACCGAGCAATTTTGGAACGTGAGCGGGCAGAGAAACGTCAAGAGCAGCTAGAAAAGATCCAAGTCGGAGACGAAACCGAAGGTACGGTTCGTTCCATCAAAGACTTTGGAGCATTTGTGGATCTCGGTGGATTGGATGGCTTGATTCACATCAGCAAACTTAGCTGGGAAAGAGTCAAGCATCCGAGTGAAGTGCTCGAGGAGGGACAAAAAGTTAGGGTGAAGATAGATAAGATCGATGAATCCACTGGCAAAATCTCTCTCTCCTATCGTGATTTGCTAGAAAATCCATGGAGTGCGGCAGAATCGGATTTCGCCGTCGGCAGCATTCACCGCGGAACCGTAACGCGTACTGCCACCTTCGGATGCTTTGTACGGCTGGCACCGGGAGTTGAAGGGTTAGTCCATGTCAGTGAACTTGCTCATCATCGTGTGTCAAAAGTGGATGCGTTTGTCCAACAAGGCTCGGAGGTTGAAGTAAAAGTCCTCAGCTTTGATCGTGATTCGCAAAAGATAGCCTTGTCAATCAAAGCGGCACAGCAGAACGCTGCTGCGGTGGAAGCTCCAGCTCAGCAAGAAGAAATTGAAGAACCACCCCGTGAGGTAGCGGTCAAAGCGCAACACGATGGCCCATTGCGTGGCGGAAACAATCGAGACACTGGCGGCGCCCAGTTTGGGCTTCGCTGGTAAGGCATTTTGGTCGCAAACAACTCGATACTTTGAACGAACGCTAGGATACTTTGAAGTAACGCCAGGGCTTGACGCTTTGGCGTTTTTAATTGTGACTGTACCTCCCCAACTCGCAAAAAACAAAGGCGTTCCCGTAGCTCTACGGAAACGCCTTTGTTGCATGTGATTCATGGGATTTTGCGAAGCGTCTATTCTTCTTCGGCATCAGCCTGATATTCGAGAGCAAGTCAACTCTCAATCATCCCCTTCCGGAATTAACCGGGCAATTCCCGCGGATATCTCGGCGTCTCAGAGGGAGGCAATTCGATTCCATGCTCCTCTTGAAACCTACGACGATCAACCGCCGATGCATAGTAGCGAAGCCATGTTTCGTTATCTTCAATGCAACGCCACTCAAGATTCTTGCCCGCGATCTCTACTTTCTTCTCGCAACAAGGAAGGATATCCCTGAAGATCACCTTGTAAAGTTCACGATCGGACAAGTGGTCGGTAAACCGAAGGACAACATTTTGGGAATGAAGTTGGTCAATCGTCTCGACTAGAATCCTGGCGACCTGTTCGTCGGAAAGCGAGTCGGGGGACGGAAGTTGCAGCGATGGGCTGAACCAATTGGAGATTGGAAGTGCGGGAGCACGTTCCCAAGCCAACATCGATTCCAAGTAGGCATTCTCTACCTGAAGCGGCATGCGACTAACGGACTCGTTCTCAATCGATTCATCTCGATAGGGCTCCAGTTCGTCCCGTAATCTCGCGTTGGCGAGCAAGAGATCCACTTCGTCAACCGAATAACGATGGGTTTCACTTGTATCCATTTGGATGCCGTCTCGGATGTGCAGCTTAAGATGATGAGCAATTCGGAGAAAAAAGTCACGAATTGCGATGACTCCTCAGATGGTATCTAGCAGCTTCCGTCTCTCAACTTTCTTTTGAATGAAAAGAGATGAAAGTAAAAGGAAACTGGGGGCTGATCATGCCCTGATCGTTACAGACGGAACTTCTTATCACCCATTCAGGGAATTCGGCACTCCAAGTTCCTTCCTGAATGCCTTTTCTGACCTATCTAATTCAGTACGTAGGAGTCCGGACACGCAAAAGTTGAGCAGAAAAACCTTCAAACCGTGGGTTTCAGGAGATTGGGGAAGCTCAACCATCCAAAAAGCGTCATCAAACTTGGGTCATAGCCGACTGAATTTGACAGGAATCACTTGATTCTGAGCGAGATCACGCGATTCTGAACGCGATCGCTGGGATTCTGAACGCGATCGCTGGGATTTGCTGCAGGTTGACCCAAGAGTTTTCGAATATTGACGTCGGCATCATCGATCTGTCGATCCTGCATTTGGATTGCGACCGCAGTACAACTCGACATGCTTGTCGACCATCTGTGAGACGGTGAATTGAATCTCTATCAACTCCTTGGCAGCATTTCCGAGTGTCTTTGCATCGGCGGGATTTTCAAAAATCCACTGCGCCCTTCTTGCCAGACTCGCCGTATCGCCGACTGGATAAATCCGGCCGGTTTTGTGTTCAACAATTAGATCGCGATTTCCGGGAATATCGCTTGCTACCACGGGAACTCCCGCCTGCATCGCTTCGATCAACGAGTTACTTTGTCCCTCGTATTCGCTGCCAATCCAAAACTGATCAGCGTGAGGTAACAAACTGAGAATATCGTCGCGATTCCCAGCAAACCGAACCCGATCAACGGTGGTTACCGAGTCACGAAAACGCATTAATTCGGATCGCTGCGGGCCATCTCCGATGATGACCAGCGTAAAGTCTTCACGAAGGGTCACCAGCAACTCAGTCGACCAAATCAGATCTCGATAACGTTTCTGTGGCCACAAACGTCCCACCGCAATCACTAACTTTCGATCCGTGTTGACTTGCAGTCGTTCGAATGCCTCGGCACGAGAAATGGCATCGAACGCTGGACTCTCGATGCCATTGGGAATGATTTCGAATTGGCTAGAACGGATTCCATGTGAGGAGTAAAACGATTTCACTCCTTCGCTATTGGTAGTGATTTTCTCGGTCACTTTTGCAAGTTGCCGATCAATCCAAAAATGCAAAGGAGTCTTCCAAGGATCAACGCAACGTTCACTTGCAATAATCCGAGGAACGCCTGCCATCCACGCAGCAACTCGGCCAAAACTATTAGCCGCAAACAGCCAGGTGTGGACGATATCGGGTTTGAATTTTGCCAATTCTCTTCGCAAGCGAAACAATGCGGTAAAATCGAATTTGAAACGCTTTCCGATGACCGTTACCGGGATTCCGGCTTTTCGCAACTCTTCACTTCGCGGACCATCTCGAGTGAGCAAGAAGACATGCACTTCGAACGCTTCTTTTGGCAGGTTCCTAGCGAGCAAACAAAGCTGCTTCTCGGCCCCGCCCAAATCCATTGTGGGAATGATGAGAGCCAACCTTGTTCGCATTCGACGACCTTTCTGAGAAAATGATTTGATCCGTGACGATGGTTTTCGCGAATCAAAAATTCCTTGCCGATGAATCATACCTCATCGGATCGCAATCCATGAATGTCACCCTAATACGGGCTCAAAAATGTATCGGCAAACGCATCCATCAAACGGTGCTCCGATCGACGCCTTAACATGAGCGTGCTTAACAGCTCCGCCAGCCGTGTCGCCGATGGTAAATCCTTCAAGACTGAAATGATTCCATCTTTAATCGTTTTCGGGCGAGCAGGATCGCACCAAGTCAACAAGTCAGATGCACAGTCGAATCGATCCGTAACCAAATCCTGCGTCTTTAAGCCTCGAGGGACAATATTCGTCTCTGCATCTCGATTTAGCGATACGACAGGTTCAGTGGGCGAAAGTCTATTCTCAGTCGTCTTACCGGGTTCCTCTTCGGCTTGCAACATTCTTCGCAACGGCAGTTGATCAACAGCAACCACTGGCAAATGCAATGAAATCGCTAGCGGCAGAAAAAAACCGAGTCCCTCGTCACCCGCTTGGAAATAAACATTCGACGCTCGAAACACATCCATCGGGTCACTAAAAGATCCGGGAATGGCGACCGAAGCTCGAACTCCCTCCGCCCTGAGGTTGGTGTAGATCGTATCTCTTGCTGGCCCATCACCAACGAGCCATATTCTTAAATTTGGAAATCGCAAAAGTAACAACCGAGAGATCCCCACCAAATGCTCCACGCCGCTCGAAAAATTCATCCCGGCATGACAGAGGAGCACGGGTGTGTCAGGCTCCGTTACAAGATCAGCATTTGCGTTAGCTAGTTCCTTTCGAATTCTCCATCGTTCATCAGCCGTTACCTTCGTTAATTGACGAAAGCCTGAAGGAATCCGGTGAACTTTTGATGGATGAAAATCTCGAATCACCAAATCACGCCGGGTTTCTGCATCATTCACCAAGATGCCACGAGCCCGTCGGGCGACTAGCATGCAACGCTTGCCATGACGTGACGTGTCCCACCAGTGGGTGTCTGCGGATACTCCACCCGATCGGCATCGAGCCACAACAGGCGTACCCGTTTTTTCCGAGGCTTCCATTGCAGAAGATAATTCTTCGCGTGCCGAATCAACATAGATCAAGTCGTAGCTGGCCGCACGCTCGACCATCCAACCGGTCATTGCCCGCATGTACTTTCCTATCGACCAATCACGACGCGGGGCAACACAGCAGCGATACACCGGCACTTCGCGGATCACCGTTTGATCGGGCCAACTCGATTCGTACTTGGGAGTCAACACATCAACATGTACCCCTCGGCGCCGCAGACTAACCGATTCATGGAGTAACGAGCAGGCAGAATCCCAGCCACCATGTGGCCAGAATCTTCGACCAACCATTAGGACTCTGGGCTTCCGATTCACGATTTAGCCTGCTTTCGGGCTGCCTCTATCTCGGTGGGATCCAATACGGCTAGATGGGGAAGATTTCGAAACATGTCGAGAAAATCCAAACCGTAACCAACCACAAATTCGTCCGGTATTTCAAACGCCGAGAAGTCGGGTCTCATCGTCACCTCGTGCTTGCGCAACTTGTGAAGCAAAACCGCCGAAGCGACGCTTTTTGCGCCTCGGGTTTGTAGCAACTGCGTAAGGTGGTCCAGCGTCCTTCCCGTATCAAAGATGTCATCCACCAAAAGGACATCATGATCACAGACGTTCAGCAGCATCTCACTTTCGGTCACTAAATCACCTGAAACGGTCCCACCTCGGTAACTTGATGCCTGGATGACCCCCACTCGCAGTGGCAACCGGATCATTCGCATCAAGTCTGCGAGCAAAACCAAGCTTCCGGTCATCACTGCAACGATCGTCAGCGTTTTACCTTGATACTGACTCTCAATTTGCCGCGCAAGACGGATCACCCCTTCACGGAGTTCGGCTTCGGTCAGCAATGTCCTCATGAGTCGAACCAGTTGTGATGAAAAACACTCTTCGCCGGATGAAAGGTCGGCCCTTGCAACAAAGATCGTCGAGACGCGGTAACCTTTTCGTTTCCGCGAATCTGGGAGGTTTGGGCACAAAGTACGAACAGTAACAAATGTCACGAAGATACTGAACAGAAAATCCGAACAAGAGGAGTAGATCTGCCTTTTTGGCACTTTTCTCCTCGCCCTACGCACGCCACTTGTCAAATGCAATAGGCCGGAACTGTCCACGGAGAAAGGTCAGGAAAGAGGTTCATTGATCTCGCTTAAAGTCACGATGCAAATCAACGCGCAATAGGATCTTTCAGAAGAAAGAATCATCCGAATGACCAATTCACAACGTCAAGCGAAAGCTCGAAATTGTTTTCTTCAGTGGATCGAAGAGCAATTGGCAGCAGATCATTCGGATGGCGAAAACCAAAATACCGTTGCTAATTCGAAAATTATCCGCGAAGGAATGGTGATTCGCGAAGACTTTTTCCTCGGTAGAAGATTCGTCACACAGACTTGGGATGCGATCTGGTTCATCGAAGAAGATCAATTGAAAATCTTCAATACCCATGGCTCCGTGCTTCAAGTGATGAACCGTAGTGAGATCGATCAGCGCGCAGAGACTTACGAGCAAAAATTCGAAACCCAAGTAAACGAAAATCCGTTAAAAGAGGTTGCGAATACATATAGGATTCAAGACGTCGCTCAACGCAACTTTGATGACGCGAGTGACCGCAAGGCAGCCTAGAGCGAAACACCCCAAAAAAGCTAACTCGGAAAGGCGGTTTCGTAAAAACTAACTCTAAACGCCAGGCTCCATGAGTCGCCAGATCTGCAAGGTGCCAATATCGTTGCGTTGGAGCGACGGAGATTTCTGCTTTCGAAAAGCAACCTTCTTGGCCAGTTCGCCTGTTTCGAAAGCCTCCAAAGAAGACTCGAGGCATTATCTGGGTGTGGTGGGGACAACGCCTCCCATGGACGGTCACCGCTAAAAAGTGACGGTTTCATCCGACCGACGTGACGGTAGGTCAAATGGATCTCCTGCACTCGAATCGTCCTGCACTCTTCCAATAATCGCTCGCAGTACTCATTGATCGCAAGAACGACAAAGCTTCCTCCTCGATCCAATCATCTTTTGGTTGCTGCCGAACCAACTTCAGGCTTGTTTGTATCAAATTTCCGTAAAAAGAGCACTCGCACTCTCGCCGTCCATCCACACTCCGCCCGATTGGATTTGATAAGTTGGGAACCGGACGTAATGATTTGAAAGATTCCCTCCAATATTAACACCCAACGAACATGAACCAACGCATCTTGATTCGTCGCAACTCTCTGAAGCACTTCTTACCGGCAATGAGAGATTTATTCGCAATGGCAATTTTCGCCTCGTGCATTCCCGCAACCGCGCAGGTTGCAACCAACCCCCAGACGAACCAGCCAAAAGAAACGAACTCAGATCATCAAGCTGGACGTATCCAACATTTACTTAGCGAAACCGCTTGGAGATCGATTTTCAATGGTGAAAACCTCGAAGGGTGGAGTGGAGATGTGGGTGGATACCGCGCCCAAGACGGCATCCTCATCTGCGAAAAAGGCGGAAAGAATTTGGTAAGCGAAGAAAGCTTTAGTGATTTTGCTTTTCGTTTTGAATTCAAACTTGAAGAGAGTGGTAATAACGGAATCGGTATACGAGTTCCAAAGGGAGGTCACCCGTCGCAACAAGGCATGGAAATTCAAATCCTTGATCACCACGGCAGCCGTTACGAAACCGAGGCCGTCTTTGCGGACGGATCCAAACGCAATCTTTCTTGGCTAAAACCATGGCAATATCATGGATCGATTTACGGAATTACGCCAGCAAAAATCGGTCATCTAAAACCAGTCGGTCAGTGGAACGAAGAGACCATCATTGCAATCGAGGATCATATTATCGTGATCCTTAATGGACACGTGATCGTGGACACCTATCTTGAACAAACCACGCCCGTCGACGGTAAAGCTCATCCGGGAATGAAAAATGAATCAGGACATCTCGTTTTCGCGGGTCACAGCGACCGAATGGAATTTCGAAATCTTGAGTTAGCGGATTTTTCGACGCCAGCAACCACTCCCAAAGTCAGCACACTCAATCAGCCTCCAGCCGGATTTCAGTCGCTGTTTAATGGTCAAAATCTCGAAGGCTGGAAAGGCCTTGCTCATAAAAACGCGAACAACCGGCGAGATTTGGTCGGCCAAGCACTGAAAGACGCCCAGAGTGCCGCGGACGAATCCATGCATCAACACTGGAGCGTTCATGAGGGAATTCTCACCTATGACGGAAAGGGACAAAGTCTTTGCACCGACAAGGACTATGGAGATTTTGATCTTTATGTGGAATGGAAAATCCCTCCAGGTGCGGATTCAGGAATTTACCTGCGCGGAACACCTCAGGTGCAAATATGGGATCCATGGGATCCTAGAATTGACTCCGCAGGAACGCTACCAGATTCATCGGAAGCTTGGGTGAATGCTTACAACAATGGGCGAAATCTAGGTTCTGGCGGACTGTGGAATAACAAACGTTGGCGGAACAGCCCTATTGTTCGGGCGGATAAAAAACCAGGCCAATGGAATCAGTTCTTGATTCGTATGGTTGGCGACAAGGTTTCCATCTGGCTTAATGACAAACGGGTGGTTGATCGCGTCCAACTGGAAAACTATTGGGACAAGAGCGGCATTACACCCATTGCTCGCGCTGACCAAATCGAACTGCAACACCCTGGTAGCGAACTATTCTTCCGAAACCTTTTTATTCGCGAACTTCCCTACTAAGAAGCTGCCTCCAAAAGAACGACGCGTCAATCAGACGAAAGAGAGTGCAATCGATGGTGTGTCGCTTGTAGAATTACCCAACTATCGCCGGTATCTTTGCCCGGAATCATCCCGGTGCCAGATCCAAGTGCTGGATATCATCGTTCAAGAACGATGACATCTAAGTTTGAAATTCCATTCAATGTGATTTAATTTATCTACCGTTGCACTTTGCTGACTGCATGAGCAAGTCTAGAATTTCGTGCGTGGGATTGAATATTCCCACGCCTGCTTTGATCCTCTTATTTTCGGCAGAGGGATCATTTTTAGGGTTCGCCTTCGTCACTCAAAGGCTTGTGCAGTAGCACGCTGAGACGAACGCGTTTCTCCCAGCGGCTCCATTTTGCCGCCGACGGATCAAAGCAACATAAAGCCGGTCGTCAGACTTCTTTCAGAAGACTGGTGGCCGGTTTTTTTTGGAGTGTCACCACGCATTAAAATCTTCTTCGTTGCAAAGCGTACTACCGGCTTAAAGATCCGGTGCGAGTGGAGCCCCACAAGCGTCAAATGCAATGATTCAACCAAAGCGTTGACTGCGTGCAAATCCTCTTTGAAGGGCACAAGAACGAACCCGCAAAGCATAAAAAAACCCGAACCAGACATCTCGCCTGATTCGGGTGACAAAGCGGAGGGCACGGGACTCGAACCCGCAGCCCCTTGCGGGGTACCTCAGTTCCAGTGAGGCCGCTCACCAATTCGCTTACCCTCCGGTTGTGGCACTATTCTTGCCACACAAGCACGATCTTGCAATGCGGACTTGGGGGACGCATGAGATCCTTTCTAAAACAGAAATCATCGAACGTGCTATCCCTCTTAATCGCTAAAATGAGTCCTTTGCACCGCTGATCAACTTGATGAATTCAGCATTAGATGGAAACCGCCCAAGCTGCTTGGTTAGTTGCTCCATTGCATCACAGGGATGCATGCTACTGAGTGTCCTGCGAAGCATGGTTACCGCTTCATAGGTCTCTTCGTCGTGCAACAATTCTTCGCGTCGTGTTCCACTTTGAGAGATATCAATCGAGGGCCAAACTCGGCGATCAGCCAAACGCCGATCGAGTACCAGTTCCATGTTTCCGGTGCCCTTAAACTCTTGGAAAATGGCTTCGTCCATACGACTATTGGTATCTACCAGTGCGGTTCCCACTACGGTTAGCGAGCCACCCTCTGCGAACGCTCGAGCCGTTGCAAAGAGCTTCTTGGGAATATCCATCGCTTTGATGTCCAAACCACCGGTCATCGTCGCTCCACCACGCCCCGACCGTCCAACCCATTTGTTGAACGCGCGAGCCAGTCGTGTGATTGAATCGAGCATGAGGAACACGTCCTGACCGCTTTCAGCGAGACGTTTTGCGCGATCGATTACCAACTGGCTTAGGCGGACGTGGCTTTCAACATCCATATCCAAGCTGCTTGCGATCACCTCACCCCCCTGAACATTCCGCTTCATATCCGTGACCTCTTCAGGTCGCTCGTCAATCAGCAAAACCATCAATTTCACGCTGGGGTGATTCTGGTGAATCCCCTCAGCGATGTTCTGTAGCATGACAGTCTTCCCGCTACGAGGCGGTGCCACAATCAACGCTCGTTGACCTTTTCCCATCGGAGCCAAGAGGTCAATGACACGATTCGTCAACGGTTTTTGCCCGGCCTCTAAAAACAACCATTCTTCGGGGTTGATCGGAGTAAGCGTGTCAAAACTCTTTACGTCCGGGTAGTCCTCGGGCTTGATCCCATCAACGTCGAGAATTTCTCGAACCCTTGGACCCTGCTGCCGCCGAGCTTCTTGAACCATCGCTTTGATACAGACGCCTTGGCGAAGTCCAAATCGCTCAATCATGGTTCCTGGAACAAACGGATCGGTCCTCTCGCGAGAGTAGTTGTTATCAACGCTTCGCAGGAATCCATAGCCATTAGGGTGGAGCTCAAGAATCCCATAGCCCTCCTCAAGCGGCGCGTCATTTGGAAGTTCCGCTTCACGCTCTTGGTTCGGTCCGCCATGACCTCCGTTTCCAGGTCCGCTACCGCCTCGACGACGACGCCTAACACGGGGCTTGCCATTGCCTCCGCCGTAACCCGTTCCGGGACCGGGCCCCGGACCGTTCGATCCAGAGGAATGTCGACCTCGACTCGTCCGTTTCTTTTTTGCCATGGGTTATCCAGAAAACTGAATCAATCGAATTTCAAATTACCGAATTCAGCAGTGCAACCAGCGATCACACGCTTTTCGTCCTGAGAATCTCCGTCTCGATTCAGCCAGATTGAGAGAACTACCGCTTTACCTTTTCAAACTTTTGCCCCGATCGGTGCAGTTCGGCGGTTCACGAACCACTGGGACAATCCAAAATCCAACGGCAAATCCCGTTCGAGATGGGCGAAGAGAACTTCTCTTCCGTTCGCAACTGTACTTTGTCGCGAATGACTATGATTGTGTGGATGGGCCTTGATACGACTGTCCCCCAACCAAGGCTGGGAGTAAAAATCCTTTTCAAATTGGCCACACCAATAATTGAAACGTACGCTCCATGTTTTCGATAACGCTACAGATTCAAGCGTTTTCAACTCGATCACAACGGGTCGCTCTGACTCCAAAACGGGCAAAATGCTTTCATTTCGACGTTTGGAAGTTTGACTGAAGCCCGCACACCTTTAGTCAATTCACCGATGTGGGCTTATCGTCAGAGAGGGACGAAATCGAGACGTCATCGGAGAGAGATCGCACTACACCTTAGTGAATGCTCTCACGAGACCTCCGAAGTATAAACGTCACGCGACATCTGTCAAGTGCGCAGTTCTAATCCCTCAACTCGGTACCTCTAATCCCGCAACTCGGTTTCGGCAGCAAAGCTGATCAAAACCTATCTCCTACCCCTACCAATGGAAAGACGAGTCCGCGAATCACAGGATCGCGCTAGCGTTAAAGTCTGCCTAATCGGTATTTTTCGTTCAAGTGGTACGGGTGGGACTGTCGATTTCACGAATACGCGGTCGGCTCACGCCGTACCATCCGTGAAAAACCCACCTCAAGTCCCCCATTTTCTCGCATCCACTCGATTGCGTTGACTTCCACGGGAAATGATTGAAATGCGACATCTCATTCGCCTCACCACCGCCTGCTTGCTACTCGTTCTCGCCGGCTCGGCCCAAGCGGACATAAAATGGCATGTGCAATTACAGAAAGCGCATGCGGCGGCAAGCAAAGAGGGAAAACCTCTCCTATTGCATTTTTACGCCGATCGCTGCGTGTGGTGCGAGAAACTGGAAAAGGGTGCATTTGCCTCCCCGGTGGTAGAAGACGCGATTCATGCAGACTTTATCCCCGTTAAGGTGCACGCCAACACGAGTCCATCCTTGGCCAAGATGTTCAAGGTGGACAAGTTTCCTTCGGACGTGATCGTCACAACTACCGGCAAAACCATCTCGCACGCGGTCAGTCCTCAGGATGTGACACGATATGTCGAAATGCTTCAAAACGCCATCGTCACGCTGCAAGACGCCCGTAACGAAGAAATCACCAGCACCGTAAATCATGCCGCCCTAACCAACCAATTAGAAGAGCAGGTCCTAATCGACGAAAACGCAGCAACCGCGCGAACAGGAACATTCCAATCGGCAGACCAATCAGATCGTTCACTTCTCGCGACAGGTTCTAATAGCGACCCAAAACATCCGTCGACCGGATTGCTTGAAAACGCTGACGCATCAAAAACCGGGAAAGCCAAAGAAATTCCACCTCCTACCTACGCGACGCTCGAAAAACCACTGATCGGATCATCTGACGCTGATTCGAACGATACGGTGATCACCTCGACCGACAAATTCACACCAGACGCGAGTTCGCCTCCCGCGACCCCAGAAAACTCATCGACCCCAGAAAACTCATCGACCCCTGAATCGACTGAACCTCAGCAGACGCAAACCGACATCGCACCAAAACACGGAGTCGTTGCAGATGCCGAGAGCCTGCATGCACCGAACGACCCGTCTGTCAGTGTCGCATCGAACCATGCCGCATCTTCTGAGTCATCACCAGAACTGGCGCTCGAAGGCTATTGTGCGGTGACGGTTATCAAAGAAGATCAGTGGGTCGAAGGCGATCCACTCTTGAGCGTTATCCACCTCGGCAGGCTTTACTTGTTTTCAAGCGAAGCTAATCGCGAGGAATTTCTCGCTGACCCGACTCCATTCACGCCTGTCCTGAATGAAATCGATCCCGTTGTTTTCTTTGAGGAACGACGGATCGTCCCCGGCAAAAGAGAGTGGGGGATGAAAGATCCAATTCATCAGAGAATGTTCTTTTTTGCTGACGAAGCATCCATGAACCACTTTTATCAGCAGTACGAGCGTTACGCTCAATCCGCGATCGACTTGATGGATCGGGCGATCAAGGTCTCGAATCCGGGCATTTAATTCGCAACAACCACTGAATTCGCAACCGATGATAACGATTGAAAGCGGGATGCTTTCTAGCCAGCGTCCCACGCACCCCCCACAGACAACGCTCCATCCGCAATCGTTGATTGGCTTAAAAATCCGTTGCTGATTGGCTTTGCGTAATCAGGTCGCAAACCCAATAGAATTGCTAGGCCAATGACTGCCAATAACATGGCGAGCGAAAGCCAACAAAGCCGTCCGGCTATCTTACCGAATCGTGTCACAATCGCTTGGATTGGCCGAAGCTGATAGGGTCGAACCCACGGACCCGCCGCAATCGCAAGGAATGCGGCAGACATCACCAGCGAGATTCCACCGACTAAGTATTCATCATTCAACGCTCAATTCCTTTCTCAAACGTCAATTAAAGAGCCTCCTAGACTCAAAAGAACCTCGACTACCACACTCCTTCATGTCACAAACACGTCGCTGAATCCGCGAGACACAAAGCGGCAATGTCACACAATTACGGGTGGATGAACCAAGCGAGTCAAGTTGGTCTCTAGGAACGTCTGGTTCGATGAAAGAGGTTACACAAATCAGGGAACAAAACACAGCTTGAATAGGATTCTCGGCGTGGTTCGCACGATCGACCTCGACAAACACTACAATGCAACGCGAAGGGATCGGCATTCACCGAAGTCAACGCAGGCGATCTATCCAACCGCTCTCCGCCTCAAATATGACAACGTTAATACGACGAAGAACGTGGATAAGCTGCGCAATGCGAATTCAGCCTGCTATCCAACTAAGAGCTTCCAGTTGCCGCCTCTCGACACGGTTCCTAACTCCTCGCCACACGGTTCCTCCCTTCGCAAAACGTTACGTAGCCCAAGACGCCCGCATGCAAACGAATAAACACACATCTAAGAACAGCGGACTGCGTCTTAGACGAAGGGATGTTTCCTGCGTTGGTGCACGCAAAACGCTGATTCAATTAACTTGTTTTGCGATGGCGACACTCCTTTCGAGCGTCTGTTACGCAACAGACACTTTTCAAGAGAGCAGTGTCTTGACCCGAAGACTCCGAACACGAACGAACTCAGTTCTGGATGGGCAAACCTTCCGGGTTGCCATGCAAAAACTTGCCGACGCAAACCAAATCAATATCTGGTTTGATCGAAACATCAATCCGTCGGCGATGGTGACGATAGGTCCCGTTGGCCCCACTGTTTATCTTGCGATGGATCAATTGGCGAGATCACAATCCTGCGAAGCCATGCCGATCAGCAATGTCTTGCTGGTTGGCCGGTCAGCTTGGATTGATCGTATGACTCAAGCAATCTTCAACACGCCGAGGAGTGCAAAGGGTCAATTGATCGATCTCGAATGGGATGCACTCACAACTCCAAGTGAAGCCCTAAAAAGATTACCCAAATATGCCGACAATTCAGATCCATCACTGCCTCACGATCATTGGCCTGAAACAAAATTGCAGCAAATCCCAAGTGGAATTGCGGAAATACTGATCAGAGGACAATTCGCTGTCAATCACGATGACGGATTGAGTGAATCATCCCGGAACGGGCGACCTACCGTTAACCGAGCTTACACACTTGATCCACCTACGTTACGAGCTGCGATCACGGAATTACCTTCGGTGGTTCCCGATGTGGAACTCAGAAAAACATCTACCGGACTTTCGATTCGAGCGACCGTAAAGGACCATCGAATCATTACGCAGTGGATTCTCAGTCGCCATGAATCTCACCAAGATGTGGATGTGAATTCGGAGACTTTTTCACTTAACAGAATGTCGACCTCCGCGGAAAACGCCTTCCTCCAACTCGCAAAGATTGCGAATCTACAATGCATCATTGACGACAATGCCAAGCTTGCATGCAAACGCATGGTTACGCTTGAGGGTAAAGACGTTACGCTAAGATTCTTGATGGAGCAGATTGCTCAGCAAATTGGTGTTGAACTTAAATGGCAACCATCGACGGTTACGGTGACGCAAGCGTCCGATTCGCTGCGTTAACACGCACGACACCTCAGCCATTTCCGACCATCCGAACACAACCGATTGAACTCGAAATGCAAAAGCACATTACCAAACACAGCAATCTATTTTCCGCACTGGCATCCTTCGCCCCTACACTCTGCGTACTAGTCCTCTGCGTTGCAATGCAGTCGGGATGCGACAAGACCTCGGATGTAACACAAAATCCACCCACCAATAGCACAGACCGGCAAATCACGAACGAACCGCTCGAGGACGAGGCGCCAAATGATCAAGAGTTAACGCAAGAGATCGCGAGCACCGAACCGTCCACCGTGGCAGCAACCGAAAGCCAGCAGGATGCACCCCCTGACCCTGAGCAAAAGAACTCCAGCTCATTAGCATCGGATACGGAACCAAGAAGCCAGCAACCTAAGATCAGTGCCGAAGCATTTCGCATGGCAGCATACGAAGGAGACCTTGCGAAGGTAAAGTCAGCGATTGAATCTGGAATGGATGCAAACGGAATCGATCCAGCGCAAAAACTTTCCGCACTTCACATGGCCGCCTACAACGGTCACACCGAAACGGTGAACTACCTCATCAGCAAGGGTGCAGTGGTCGATGCAAGAGATGGTGAAAAGAAGACACCTCTAATTCATGCCTGCACCGGCCCGTTCGCGCCGACCGTCAAAGCCTTGATCGCTGCAGGTGCGGATATCAATGCGACCGACGGAACCGAGGGATTTACGCCGCTGATGATGGCTGCTGGACTGGGGCAGGCTGAAATCGTCGAGATTTTACTTGCCAACAAGGTCACCGTTGACCTAAAAGACGAAGACCAAGAGACCGCAATTGATCATGCTAGAAACGCTGGTCATGAAGCAATTGTTACCCGCCTTGAAACAGCGATGAGTGAAAAGTGATCAAATATTGCCGCCTGTGGAGATTGAATCGATCCACAAAAATCAAGGCAGCACTTTGGTTGAAACGGTTCGGGTGATTCCTTGTTCCACCCGATAGCTGGAGACGCCGATGGTTAAATCAAAAGTCTGTGGCAGGTTTCCAATCATCACGATCTCGTAATCCAATTGCTCACCGGGCTCGACCGAGGGCACTGATGCCGTTGCCAGCGACCCCGCTCCGATTTGGAATTCCCCGACTTCTGGATTCGTTGAACGACTCACTCGATCCAGACGAACCCCGTCGGGCAAGCGAAACTGAATCGTTAGGTCTGAATCTCGTTCTGTCGAATCATTGACAATCGTGAGTCGATATCGAATCGGTGTACCCACGCTCACTTGGTTGTCACGCCCAAGTAACGACACCTTCAATCCACCTGAGCCAGTAGAACCGGCAGAGTCGCCCACCATATCGGCGGAATTGGAACCTCCTGTTTCCGGCATCGCGGCACTCGGTGTTGACGGGTTACTTGAGGAGTCGGCGGGTAAAGTATTACCGCTGGAGGCATTACCGACAGCGGAGCCATTTGGTATCGCCAAGCCTGACGCGGATGAATCCTGCAAAGATGGGTTACCACGAAGCGGTAGCATTGTTCCGCTGTTCCCTGAACCGTTGCCGGCCGAACCTGCACCCGCTTCAGCATTAGCCGCGCCCCCGATCGCGCCACCGTTCTGTGGTGCACCCGTCCCCACTGGTCGGATCGTCATGAATTGGTTCTTTACCACAGGGTCGCCAATATCGGCCTTCACCTGCACAACCGATTCGACTTGGTTCACAGGAAATACGGCATCAAACTGCGCCTCGAGCACCACCTGCTGCCCAGGGTTTAGCTGTAACAAATTCCATGCAATCTGACGCTGCTGCACAAGCGACTGATCTGCCCCCTGCGTGGCTTGCTTTAGCTGTAACTGAGCTGGAAAGGCAATGACTGCACGCACTTGGTTTGCAACCACCGGCCCGGAATTGACAACGGTAGCGCGAAGCAAAACCTCTTGCCCCAGCACGATATCGGACGGTCCCTCGAGCGACACTTGTAAATCGGGTGCACGCGGAGCGGGGTTGATCACTGTCACGCAGCTTTCCTGCGCCATTCGCTGACCACCGTCAGCGGTCGCCTCAACCGTCAAGCATCGCTGTCCGGCCTGAACAGGAATGAACTGAACCTGAGCACCCCAAGTCTGCCCAGGTTGCAAGGGTCCATTTTCTCTCTGATTCGAAACGGAGGGATCGCCGCTCTGATGAATCATCCCTGAATCACCCGAAGCGAGCAATCGAACGTTGGTGAGCGGTCGATCGCCGGAATTGGTGACATCAATGTTGTAGGTTACTGGCTGCCCAGCTTCGACTCGCTGCAGCAGAGGAGTGACGTTGACTGACAAAGAGGGCCGAAAGACATCAATGCGCACGGTATCTTCCGTCAATAGACCATCAGCTCGGGCTTGAAACACAAGGTCAACAGGCGACTGTGTTGCGACCTCCAAGAACAGATCAAGTTGCTGCTGAGGAGGTAATGCACCGATATCCCAGGTCACAGCATTGGGCAGAACCCTTGCGAACTTATCGCTTCGAACCACTCGAGTTCCAGGTGGTAACTGTACATCAACACGAACATTGGTCGCAGGCTGATCTCCAGCGTTCGCGAGATTCGCAATCACTTCAAAAGGGGAATTGAATGTCGCAACAGCTGGTGCACCGGCACGTAACGCCAATTTTGGTGCACTCCATGTAACAGCCGTCTCTCCACTTCCGAGAGTAACGCTTGGCAAGCTGTCTCCAAGGCCACCTGGACGAATGACCTGAATTGAGACCGCCGTGGTTCCACTGGATCCGGAAATCGGAAGCAACTGCGTCTGAGCAACTCCCGATTCATCCACCGCAGCCTCAATAACGGTAGCACCATCGGTGCCTGCAAAGGTTGCAATTCCAGGCTGCAAAATTTCATAACGAACTTTCCAACCTCGCGCTGGCGCCCCACCCTGAGATCGAGACACCTTGGTTGCTAGGTTCACGGGTTGTCCCTTCGGAACGACTTGGCGATTAGGAAACTGCCATTTTGCATCGACCCAGTAAATCGTCGCTGTCGCTTTGCGCTGATCCCAACATTCACTCTCCGGCGCAAGCACGGTGACATGACTAACACCTTCACTTGGACTACTAAGGGTGATCCATGTCTGACCCTTCTCAAGATAGACATCGTCACGAGTATTGCGATTCCCCCGGGTGATCACCATCTCTTTGGTACTCGTCATGCCAATTGCATAGGTTGGACCTTGCTTATTGGGTTTTGTTTTCGAGACAGCCATGCGAGCAAGAACACCGGGCGCATTCTCTCCGACCTCGATGAATGTTCCCACGCTATCTGGCGTCAGCATCCACTCCAACTTTTCATTCAGCTGCAAGTAACCATCGGTGCCACAAATACCTGACAACAGCACCACTTCTCCTCCGACAGGAGCAACTACCTTGCCGGGTGTAAGCAGGATGCTGCCGCGGTTACCCTGACAAGGCAAACGCCGGGGCTGATCAATGCGTTGACTGCCGTAAACGACAGCTAGGGGACCATCGGTGGGACAAGCATCATCGTTGAGATTCATTGACACCAATGACGACTCCGCGCCAGTAGACGCGGGCGACACAGTGCCTTCAGGAGGACATGGCTCAACTCGCCCCGGACCTTCAAAAACGGGATCGGGAAATTTCATTCCGCCGCCGCCGAAACCTAACCCAGCGAAGTGGTTTTTGAAATGATCGACGACTCCACACTTCTCGTCACCAAAACCTGGCACCGTCAAAGTTGTGGTGTAGGGCTTTGGAGCGAATAAGCTCGAACCCGTCGGATCGATAGCGGGTAACCGAACCTGACGACACCCGGACGCCATGACGCACAGCAGCAGCAACAAAGCCACACCTGGCTTTGTTTGTAAACGCTGCGACGCGAGACGTTTTAGGGTGGGGGTAGGGTGACGCATTCTGACTTGACCGCCCTCGGCTTTGAGTGGCGTTGCGGTTAAATAAAAGGTAACGATCAAAGAATCTTTGACTCGATGAACCCTACCACGCGCCTTCGTACCGCGTTGCCAAATCGCAACATCAAACGTTGTGAAAAAACAACGCAGTCAGGTCGAAAAATCAGGTTATTCGGATTGTGCGACCCAAGCCTTCAGGAATTCCTCCACAAGCATCTTGAACCGATAAATCCAGTGCAAATCGGTCATCCTCCCGCTACCCCTTGGCACATGACAGAAAGGATGGTCACGATTGACAAAAAGGGGGGGTCGCGTCATCCTTAAACGTAGGGGGACGACTGCTTGAATCCGATCGTTTGGCTCAATTTTCAAACGTGTTCCGCAACGTCACTCTAACACTCCGTTCGATCTTTCCGCTCACACCTTCCGATGTTCACTCCGCTTCCTACATTCTGTCAGAACCTTTGTTTCCGAGAGACTGAATGAGTGGGGAACCGGGCAAAGAACAGGGTTTTGGATTTCGGGCAACTCGTTTGAGTTCACAGTATCCAGTCGCATTGCACCCCAATTGGCTAGCCTGCGAACAAGAACGTGCGTGAGTTGAAACCATAAGTCGAATAATTCGCGAATGACTGGACGGTTCAATCAGATACCGCAATGGTTGCAAATCCGAGTCATCTCGGACGGCACACTTCCGGTCTGAAGGTTGTCCAGCATTTGGTTCTTCGATTCAAGCGGATCGATGCGATTCCCGAACGATGTTCGATCGACGCAAGTCTGATCCTTTTTGCAAATCACTCTTATACCACTGCCTACTGATGACCGACAAACCCATCCTCATCTACGACACGACTCTTCGAGACGGTTCGCAAGGAGAAGGAGTCAGCTTCTCGCTGCAAGACAAGCTAAATATTGCATCGCGTTTGGCAGAAATCGGTATCGACTTTATCGAAGGTGGTTACCCGCTCTCGAACGAGAAAGACGTTGCCTTTTTTCAGCAGATCCGCGCTCGAGATCTTGGAAAGACCAAAGTTTGCGCCTTCGGAATGACACGGCGTAAATCAATGAAGGCTGCAGACGATCCTGGCATGCAAGCCTTAGTTGCGGCTCAAACCCATTGCATCACTCTCGTTGGCAAAACATGGGATTACCATGCGACGGATGTCCTCAGAGTGACGCTTGATGAAAACCTCGCCATGATTGGTGAAAGCGCCGAGTTTCTCAGCCAGCATGCTGAGCTGATTTACGATGCAGAGCATTTCTTTGATGGTTACAATGCAAATCCCCAGTACGCCATTGAAACGCTACGAGCCGCAGCTTCGGGCGGCGCGAAATGGCTGGTACTGTGCGACACCAATGGTGGCACTTTGCCCGAAAGAGTTTCGGAGATCACCGCCGCTGCGCGAGCTGCATTGAGCGATCATCAAGTTGAGTTCGGGATCCACACTCACAACGATGGTGCAATGGCAGTTGCGAATTCACTGGCTGCTGTTGACGCAGGGGTGGGCCAAGTCCAAGGAACCATCAATGGAATTGGTGAACGCTGCGGAAATGCAGACCTGATCTCAGTGATCGCAAACCTTGGTCTCAAAAAACAAGGATATGAAGTACTCGGAGGCCGACCCCTTACTTCTCTCACGGAGCTGAGTCGCTACGTTTACCAAACCGCAAACCTTCGCGGTCAAAATGGCCAACCGTTTGTCGGTCAAAGCGCCTTCGCGCACAAAGGCGGAATGCACGTCCATGCAATCAACAAAGCAGCCAATACGTACGAACATATCGACCCAACACTCGTGGGAAACGAACGCCGCATCTTGGTGAGCGAACTTTCTGGCCGAAGCAATATTGTAGCGCTTGCTACGAAGCACAACATTCAAGACGACCGAGACTTGATGGATAAAATTTTGGGTGAAGTGGTTTCGCTCGAAAATCAAGGTTACCAATTTGAGAACGCTGGTGCGTCATTCGACCTGCTAATCAAACGCGTCGCGGGCAATTTCCAGCCTCATTTCGAAACAATTAAGTATCGAGTCGTCGCTGGCGATCGAGACGCGAATCAAAATCGTGACTTCGCAGAAGCGATCATCAAGCTACAGGTCGGTGATCGTTTGTGGTTCGATGCCGCCGAGGGCCATGGTCCGGTCAACGCGCTAGACGCCGCACTACGAAAAGCATTGGCAGACACCTATCCGTGTCTCGCAGACATGAAGCTACTTGATTACAAAGTCCGAGTGGTAGACTCCGGCGCCGGCACCGCAGCATCGATTCGAGTCAATATCGAGAGTGGTGACAAGCATGAATCATGGGGCACCATCGGTGTGAGTGAAAACATCATCTCTGCAAGCTGGAAGGCTCTTGTGGATGCTGTCGAATACAAGCTTCATAAAGAAGAAATGCCGCTGGGTGGTAACGAGTCTTAACAATCAATTTTGTCAGCCGATAAAATCCAAAAATTGCAGACCAAAGATTGACCTCGCCTTCTCGGATTGCAACCCCTATCACGCGTCCTCCGCGACGCCAAGAACATCACGACGAGCATCGCAGGATCGGCTGCGATGCATGAACCCGCGATAAAATTTTATCCCCCTTCTGATCTTCACAGCACGATGAATGAACTTCCG
>Ga0181559_10001260_pt1 | contig 24778 bp, 21 predicted proteins | sample 011ome_21_FD_133752 | JGI IMG/M metagenome (GOLD analysis project Ga0181559, IMG submission 133752) | Coastal salt marsh microbial communities from the Groves Creek Marsh, Skidaway Island, Georgia - 011508AT metaG (megahit assembly) | ecosystem: Environmental > Aquatic > Marine > Intertidal...
GGGCGATTGAGCTCTATCTGGATGGGGTCTTGCGCAAGCGGCGAGATCGTGGCGAGCGTGAACCCCAATATGTCTGGACTAACGTAGAGCTCGAATGGGAAGAGCACCATTACATCGAAGCAAAGTTTTGGGCCAGTACCGGGCAGCTGTTGGTCACTGTTAACGGTGAACCCCTGGTGGAGCAGACATTGTCGATGTCGGGCTGAATAGGGCCGGCCAAAGTGTGGGGCAAGCGGACCACCCATTTAGGCCCACGGTTGTACGATGACCTTGGCATATCTCTCTGGATCTTTAAGCGCGGAAAACATGCTTGAGACATCGTCCAAGCCAATGGTGTGAGACACCAGCTTGGCCACATCAAATCGTCCGTCTGCAATACGGGTCAAGCTGTCGGCGAACTCCTGCAGGGAATAACCGAGAACAAACTGCAGTGAGAGTTCTTTATTTACGGCGATTAAGGGCCGGATATGGTCAGTTTGGAGACAAACGCCCACCACAACTATTTGTGTGTTGGCGGGAGCATTGACGAAAATATTGTCGATTACGCCGGGCACGCCAACGCACTCGAACACGACCAAATCTCTTTGCGCCAGTTCTGATTGGGCAAAGGGATTGTCGTGCGCTGGGTCAACTGCGGCGTCTGCGCCTTGCGTGAGAGCATATTGTCGGCGGCCTGGAGAAAAATCGGCGGCGATAACCGGCCCCGCACCCTGTGCTTTGAGTGCGGTAATCACCGCCAGCCCGACCGGACCTGCGCCGATCACCAGCGCCGCCTCATTGCCGTTGAGCCGGGCTTTGTTGACCGCATGAAAACCGACGGCCAGTGGCTCCGTCAGAGCGGCGGCCGTTGCAGGAGTGCCTTCAGGCACTGGAACCATCAGCGATTCGTTAAGCACCATGTACTCACCAAAGCCGCCAGGTACTTCATCACTGTAGCCAACTGCTGCGGTCGGCTCACGGGGCAGCACGGGCACTGAACAGACCAGCTGGCCTGTCTTGAACTTACCGGAGGTTTGGGGGCCCGGCTCAACCACCTCTGCACAGAATTCATGCCCCAGTATCACCGGGTTGAAGGTGGTGAGTTTGAATGCACCGCCGGTCTCGCGACTGGTCGCGACAAAAGTCTCGTTGTGCTCAGCGGCGTGCAGATCTGAGCCGCAGATGCCACACGCTAACGATTTAACCAGTATTTCCCCTGGGCCAGGTTTGGGCGTATCGACTTGATCAACCCACAACCGTCCTCGTTCCATTAACACTGCGCGCATGGTGACCTCCTGTTGAGCCGGTTCAGTGGACTGTTCTACATATGATTGTGGACATTGTCCCCTAACATTCTCCAAAATGGGCGCGGTTAAGACAAACATCAAAAGCAGGAGCGTTCAAGTCATGCAGGAAACGAGTCAATCACAAATGCAGGAAATTCTAGACCGACAGCGTCGCGCATATCTGGCCGAAGGGGTGGTCTCCACGGACGTTCGGATTGATCGCATGGAGCGAGCAATTGATGTGCTGAAGAAACATGAGGCCCGATTGGTGGAAGCGATGTCAGCGGATTTCGGCCACCGTAGTGAACACCAATCGCTGTTTACGGATATCGCATCTTGCGTAGGGCCGTTGCGGCACGCCCAAGCAAATGTAGCCAAGTGGCAGAAAGCAGAAAAACGTAAAGTCGGTCCTTTTCCCTTAAACCTTTTAGGGGCTAAAGCCCGTGTTGAATATCAGCCGCTGGGCGTAGTGGGTGTGATCAGCCCCTGGAACTTTCCGGTCAATCTGACCTTCACCCCCCTGGCTGGCATCTTGGCCGCAGGCAATCGATGTATGATCAAGCCCAGCGAATACACACCGGCTACCTCCGAGGCGATGAGTGAAGCGATTGGAGAAGCCTTTGATCCCGATGAAATCGCTGTGATTACCGGTGGCCCGCAAACCGGGGCAGATTTTTCCGGCCTCGCGTTCGATCATTTATTGTTCACGGGTGCGACCAGCATTGCCAAACATGTGATGCGTGCGGCTGCGGAAAACCTCGTGCCTGTGACGTTAGAGTTGGGTGGAAAATCACCGGTGGTTGTTGGACGTAGTGCGGACATCGACAAAACCACGGACGCCATCTTTGCCGGCAAGATGATGAACGCAGGGCAAATCTGTCTGGCGCCAGACTATGTTTTTGTCCCCACCGAAAAAATGCGTGAATTCGTAGAGTCGAGTGAGCGGGCTGTCGCCAAAATGTTTCCAACCTTGTTGGATAATCCAGACTACACGTCGGTGGTGAATTCGCGTCACTATGACCGCATAAACGAGTATGTGGCCGAGGCCAGGGAAAAAGGCGCTGAGGTCGTTGAAATTAACCCTGGCAACGAAGATTTCCGCCAGCAACCCCATCACAAAATACCGCCGACTTTAGTGATTAATCCCACCGACGATATGGCGGTCATGCGCGAAGAAATATTTGGCCCGGTTATGCCCGTCAAGACCTATGATCAAGTTGACGAAACGGTGGACTACATCAACGGCAAAGCCCGTCCTTTGGGTCTGTACTATTTTGGTGACGACTCTGCGGAAGAAAATCAGGTACTGAACCACACAACGTCAGGCGGGGTAACGGTCAACGATGTCATTATGCATATTTCCCAGGAGGACCTGCCGTTTGGTGGTGTGGGTCCATCGGGTATGGGTTCATATCATGGGTATGACGGGTTTAAGACATTTAGTCATGCCAAGGCCGTCTTTAAGCAGTCGAAAGTGAACGTCGCTGAACTAGCAGGACTACGGCCGCCCTATGGCGAGAAGTTGTTAAAAGCGGTTCGACAACAGATACGATAACTGAAGTGCGGCGAACACAGCGCCGCACCCTCTATTTTTAGGAATTGTCATGAGCCCGGATGTTGCGCTCAGCGAACGTGCTTTCGCGGCCTTTCAACGCGACGGCTATGTGGTATTGCCCGGTGTTTTGGATACCGCCGCCATCAACGCAGTGACCCGCTTCGTGGAGGATTCCCTCGACCCGTTGGTCGGGCCGGTAGAGTATGAGGCCGACGTGGCGTATCCGGGTTCGCCGGCGCATCGTCAGGCACTCGGTGGGAATACCCCTCGGCGGCTGCTGCATGCGTACGCAAGATCACCGCTGATGCGCGAGTTGGCTTTGCACCCAACCGTCGCTGATGCGGTGACTGCGTTGATCGGTAGTCCAGCCTTAATGTCCCAATGTCACCACAATTGTGTCATGACCAAGTATCCCGGATACAGTAGTGCGACGCTTTGGCATCAAGACATCCGATACTGGTCTTTTGATCAGCCCGAATTAATCTCGGCTTGGTTTGCGCTGGGTTCCGAGCAACGGGGGAACGGTGCATTGCAGGTTATTCCCGGAACGCATCGCTTTGAGTTTGATCGAGGCAGGCTGGACGCTGACTTGTTTCTTCGTCCAGAACTGTCATCGAATGCTGAATTGATGACTCAAGCACGTGTGGTTGAGCTACACGCGGGTGACGTTCTCTTGTTTCATTGTCGGCTGTTCCATGCTGCCGGGCGTAACACGACCAGTGCGGTGAAATTATCGCTGGTATTTACTTACCACGCCGAAGACAACCTGCCCATCCCTGGCACGCGGTCGGCGATCTACCCGAGTATTGCATTGTCTCATGGAGGCGCAAATGAACGGGAGTGATCAGCAGGATGTGGATGAGCAGGCCTTGTTCGCCGAGGCGATGCAGGACGTGGCGCCGTTAGCTAAAGGTGGTCGGCCCGACCGAAGGAGTGCTCATGAAATTACTCAAGCTCATCTTCAGCGTCGTGATGCAGCTCTCGGCTTGCACGATGACAAGATAGATCCAAATTTTCTGACGCTGGGGGAGGTACCCCGGCGAGAGCCTTTGGAATATCTCGAGTGGAAAAAAGTAGGCGTTCAAAATGCAGTGTTCAACCGCTTGCGTCGCGGTGGTTATCCGTTGGAGGCGAGTTTGGACCTGCACCGAAAAACGGTTAAAGAAGCCCGGCAAATGGTGTTCAACTTTTTAGCCGTCGCGAGTGCCAAGGGGCAACGTAGTGTGCTCATTGCGCCCGGTAAAGGGACCTACAGCCAAACCCCCGGGCGATTAAAAAGTTATCTGGCCTACTGGCTCGAAGAGCACCCCGAGGTGATTGCATTTTGCTCTGCAGAACGTAATCGGGGTGGGGTAGGTGCAGTTTATGTGCTGGTCCGAAAGTCACCAGAGAGCAAGGAGCTCAACCGTGAGCAGCACGGCCAGAAGAGTGACTGCTGATCGATCGTTTCCCGGTTCGCAGAGAGCACGGGCCTAAATACGCCCTTTGCCAAGCTCTAAAATCCCTCGGCCGATATTAAGGCGCAGCACGTCGCTGGCCCCCTCAGCGAGTCGCCAGGCTCTGACCTGACGATATAATTTCTCGAGCGGATGCCCTTCGATCAGTGCATTGCCGCCGACCAATTGGATTGCGGTATCTACCATGTCGCCGATTGTTTCGGTAGCGAACACCTTGCAGGCCATGGCTTCATTGACAATATTTTCGCCGGTATCAGCCAGTCTTGCTGTGCGATACAACATGCTGCGCGCTGCGAATGCGCGAATGCGCAGATCTGCGTAGCGCAGGCGCACGACGTCTTTATCTCCGCGTGGCGCGCCGGATTTATCTTTGTGTTTCAGGTGTGCCGTGAGCAGATCAATAATCCACAACATATAGCCACAGGCTTGGGCAGCAAACAGCAAGCGCGTGTCGCCGATCTGACGCATCGCTTTGGGTAGTCCCTGGCCGGGTTCGCCAATGATATGACTGGTGGGTACCTGCACATTGTCGAAACGGAACGCGGCGTGATGGGAACCATCTAGTGAAGAAAATTTCTTATCGAGGATGACTCCGGGCAGTGCAGTATCAATGACCACCATGGACGGGCCTCGATCATTGATATGCACCAAGGTGTTGATGAAGTCTGCATCAGCGCCCCCGGTTACATAGGATTTTTGACCATTGATGGTCAACTGATCCCCATGAATAGTGCCTGCTGTTGGATGAGGTGCGTCGTCGGGCTCAGTAAAGCCAAAACCACCGCGTTTTTCCCCGGCCAGCAAAGGGCCCAGGTGACTCTCTTGTAAAGGATCAGCTGCGCTGGCCAAAACCCCTGGGCTGGGCCCAAACACAGCGTCGAGATAAACAGGGTTATGGGCCGCCAGAGTTTCTCGAGCGACGCACAGGGCTAATTGGCCAGCAGCGCTACCCCCAAAGTTTTTGGGCTGTGTCATGGTGAACAATCCTGCGGCCTTAGACGCCGCGCGCACCTCTGCCCGTGCTTCTGGAGCGGGAAGATGGTCTTTGGTTAACAAAACCTCCTCGGCAAAACGATGACAGGTTGAGGCCAGAGTTTGTAGTTCTGCAGATAGTGATTCAGGCAAGGCGTCTCTCCGTGTTAGGCAATTTAGACATTGGGCGCGATCGTGAGCACCACAATCACCAGGATGCCGAGCACCATTGCGCCGAAAGCATACAGCAACAGGGATTCGCGCTGGGCGTACTTAAGCAGCAGCGCCTGGGTTTCTGCCGCGTTGCGAGTGGACGCTGTCGTTGTTAAACGATATCGGGTAATCCCATCCCTTTTGGGAAGTTTGACGAACAATTCTGGGGTACTTTCCAGGCGCCTGGCGACCTCAGCAAAGCTAATGCCGGTCATGCGCGCAATTTGGGTAGGGTGGAGTGCGACCTGACCTGCTTCCAAAAAACAGAAGTAGATATCTAGAATGCGCTGAACTTTGCCACGAAAGCGGAATTGAAAAGGGATAATGCCAAACATTGTAATAAACTACGCGTTGTTTGGGTTTCAAGTAAAGCACCATCAGGGCTGAACAGCCAGAATTCGATGAGATAAGGTCTGCTGGTGGCGCCTTGCTGAAAAAGCGCCCGCGGGTCATGCTATGTGCTATTTATGATCAGGAGCAATCATGTCTGACGTCAAACAACTGGCCCCACTGCCAACAGACGATGCTGTGATAGAGGCCGCTCTGCGCGAAGCGCACATCCCTTCCCTAATACTGGCGCTGGTTCACCTCACGGGTGATTTTTCGTTGTTACGCGGCGACATGAAACCGGTGGTTGAATTCTTGAGCCGGGATGATGGCCTGAATGATGAGCAGCGCGACGTGGTCCGTACTGAGGCGCTTGCGGCCCTCCGGGCGTGGCGAGATGCACCGCAAGATTTTTATCTCCCCACTGAAGAACAGCTGCGGGAAATGATGGACTTTATCACTGGACAACGTTTGCCCGAAGAGTATGTCGAATTCCTCTCAGCAGAGTTAGGCATGCATGGCGAAGATGCCTACGCGCAGCCTGCAGTTTTTGCAATTCCCGAAACGACACGGGCTGACTTTAAGGTATTGGTGATTGGTGCCGGTATGTCTGGCCTGTTGTCGGCTCTGCGTCTGCAGGAGGCGGGGATCGATTTTGTCGTGGTTGAAAAGAATACCGATGTGGGAGGCACTTGGTTCGAGAACACGTACCCGGGATGCCGGGTGGATAGTGCGAATCACGTTTACTCATATTCGTTCAGGCCACAGGATTGGCCGCAGCATTTTTCGCCACAGCCAGTGTTGCGCCAGTATTTTGCAGATACGGCCGATGAATATGGGCTGCGAGAGCACATTAAATTTGCAACAGAAGTGCACGGTGCTCGGTTTGATGAATCGACAGGTATGTGGCAGGTTCAGACCCAGGGTCCCCAAGGAGAAGAAACCCTCACGGTCAATGCGGTGATCAGTGCTGTAGGGCAACTTAATCGACCAAAAATTCCCGAGATTGAGGGGATGGGGTCATTCTCAGGGCCGGACTGGCATTCCTCTCGATGGCGTCATGATGTCGATTTGCGCGGCAAGCGGGTGGGGGTGATTGGTACCGGAGGCAGCGCTTTCCAATTCATGCCGATCATTGCTGAGCAGGCGGAGTCGGTGACTATTTTTCAACGCACCGCACCCTGGATCGTGCCCAATGAGAGTTACTTTCAAAATGTGCCGGAAGGGAAGCATTGGCTGCTTAACCATGTGCCCTTTTACGCAAAGTGGTTCCGCTTCAATATGTTTTGGAGCTCGGCAGAAGGTTTGTTGCAAGCGGTCCAGGCTCAGCCAGGGTGGGATCGACCTGAAGAATCCGTGGGTGAATTGAATCATCAATTCCGGGAATCCCTAATCGCTAATCTGCAAGACACATTGGCCGGACGACCCGATCTTATAGAGCAGTGTACGCCGGATTATCCACCAGGGGCTAAGCGTGCCCTGATTGATGATGGCCAGTATTTGCGTGCGTTGATGCGCTCAAACGTCATCTTGCACACGGATGGCATCGACGCGATTACCGAGACTGGCGTCCGCGGTGCAGATGGGCAAGAGCACGAATTCGATGTGCTCATCTACGGTACGGGCTTCAAAGCCAGTAGTTTTTTGCATCCGATGAAGATCACCGGGGTGGCCGGGAAAGACTTGCATGAGGTCTGGCAGGACGAGCCGCGTGCCTTCAAAGGTGTGAGCACGCCTGGGTTTCCGAACTTCTTTTATTGCTATGGTCCCAACACCAATATTGTGGTGAACGGCAGCATCATCTTTTTTTCAGAGTGTGAGGTGCGCTATATCATGGGCTGTTTGGCGATGGTCATGAGCAGCAATGGGAAAGCCATTGATGTGAAACCGGAGGTCCATGAGCGATATAACCGCTGGATTGATCAGGGCAATGCGCAGATGGCCTGGGGACAATCGAATGTGAACACATGGTACAAAAACAGCGCGGGTCACATCACGCAAAACTGGCCCTATACCTTGCTTGAATTCTGGCAACAAACGCGAGCGCCGGAGCCGGATGACTTTACGTTGATAGCCTAGCGTTGCAAGGGTAGTTGGGTCGTTAACGGGAGTGCAACGTAGACTGAAACCTGAGTCAGGCAAAGTGTTTAAGCGTTAGGATCCGCGGGTTTGCATGCCAGTAGCAGGGCTCTTTGTGGTGCGGGATAACCTTCGATGGTCCGGTTGGGATCCTTCGGATCAATCGCCTCTCGCAAGGATTCGAAACGCATCCACTCGGTACTGCGTTGCTCGTCGAATGAGGTGGGACTGACATCTACGACGTCAACGTCAACGAATCCGGCTGCCTCAAGATGATGGCGCAGGCTGGATGTGCAAGGTACGCACCAGACGTTGCGCATGCGTGCGTAGCGTCCCTGAGGTATCAGGTCTTTTGTGCCGGATACAACCAGAGACTCCAGCACCACCCGGCCGCCGGGTCGCGTGAGTCCAGCCAGCTGGTTAACATGTTGGCGAGGGTCTCTGCGGTGATAGATCACGCCCATACTGAATACGCTGTCGAATTGAACGGTATCCGGGAGTTCTTCCACTTTGAATGGTAGCACCCAGTTGCGATCGTCCTGTGTATATCGACGAATGGCTTGATGCTGCATACAGAACAACAGTGTCGGGTCGATACCAATGACCTCTCGGGCGCCTCGATCAAGCATGCGCCAACCGAAATAACCGTTTCCGCAGCCTATGTCGAGTATGCGCTCGTTGTGCAGATCTCCGAGCGCTGGCGCGAGGCGATCCCACTTCCAGTCGGAACGCCACTCACAGTTGATGAAGGTTTGACCGATCTGATAAGGGCCCTTGCGCCACGGGTGTAAGCCTTGCAAAGCCGCGTGCAGCAGGGTGTTGTCCGTCGCGCCGCTAACGGTAACGGTGGCATCGTATTGCGCCACCGGATTTTGTAAGGGCGGTAAATCGTCCAGAGCTTGAGCCCACCTCGCAAAATCTCCATGGTGATTGGCGCTAAAGCGTTGCGTAATCAGCTCAAGTGGCCAGCCGGGCAAATCGGTGGGTGCGGGCTGCAGGTACATCAACAGTAAACCAGGAATGAAGCCCAGTTCATGCACCGATACCACTGGGTCGTACTTGAAAACCCTGCCGTCTTAAAGCGCGCGAGGTGATCGTCCTCTGTATCGATGTGCATGACATTTTCTAAGGCCGTGCGTTTTTGACTCACCTCCAAACTCGAATAGCCATTCGCCTGTTTCCATGCCAGATGGTGGCCATCGTACAGTTCATGTAGCCACGGGTCATCGTGGCGTACTTTCTCTGAGACAATCAGCAATCCGTCATTGTCCATTTGTTGTCGTAAACGTTGCAGTAGTGCTAGCCGTTCGGTGGGATCAATAAATTGCAGAACCAGATTCAACACAATGACCCGCGCACCAGAAACATCTGTTTCACGTAGATCTTGCAACACAAATTGCGCTCGGGGGTCGTCTACGGTCTGGCGCGCACCGTTGATCATGGGTTCGGAGTCGTCGACGCCGATGACGGTAACGCCTGGGTTGGAGTTTTGTTGCAAGATGGCTAAAGAGGTTGCGCCAAGCGAGCAGCCCAGGTCGAACGCACAACCGGTTTCGCCCAGATGTCTGGCCGCAATCAACCCGGTGACGGGCACCATGGTTTCATAGCCCGGTACAGATCGCCGGATCATGTCAGGAAAAACAGCCGCTACCTCTGTGTTAAAGGCAAAGTCTACGATTTGATTTTGATTACTCTGATAAATTTGGTCACGCATGGGTGATCGCCGGGTCGCCTTATTTTGTTCACAATCGTGTAAAGAGTGCATGCTAGCATTGTCGGCAAAGAATGTAGTCGATCCCCGGGCAGCACATGGAACTGACGAATCCAGAACTTTACATCAATCGGGAACTCTCGCAGTTAGAGTTTATGCGCAGGGTAGTCGCACAATCGGAAGACGCAAGCGTCCCACTGCTCGAGCGACTCAGATTCTTATGCATCGCAAGCCTCATACTGGATGAATTTTTTGAAATTCGCGTTGCGGGTTTAAAGCAAAAAGACGCCTACGGCAGCACGCAACGGGGGCCAGAAAACTGGTCTGCAGCACAGCAGTTGTCACGAATCGCCGCTACCGCGCAGGAACTGGTCGCTAAACAATATAGCGTGCTCAACCAAACCCTACTGCCGGCCTTGGATCAACAGGGGATTCGTATCCTGCCAGCCTGCGCTTGGACGGCGAAACAGCATGCCTGGTTGAAGCGGTTTTTCAAACGAGAGTTGGCGCCCATCATGTCGCCGGTTGGACTGGATCCCGCGCACCCTTTCCCTGAACCGCTGAATAAAAGCCTCGCGTTTATTGTCACCCTGGAAGGTAAAGACGCATTTGGCCGCAAGAGCGGCAGAGCGGTGGTACAGGCGCCACGTTCGCTACCGAGAATCGTGCGTTTGGATGATGCCCTGGGCACCACGGGGAACGAGTTTGTGCTGCTGTCTTCAATCGTTGAAACGCATGTGGCTGAATTATTTCGAGGTATGCGGGCGACGGGTTGTTATGCTTTTCGTCTGACTCGCAACAGTGATCTCTTTGTTGACGAGGAAGAAATTGACGACCTGTTACGCGCATTGGAAGGAGAGCTATCCTCACGTCGTTATGGTGAAGCGGTGAGGCTTGAGGTGGCCAGCGACTGTCCGGAAGAATTGTCCAGCCTGTTGGCATCACAATTCAATTTGGATGCTGCGTCCGTTTTTCGCTGCCATGGGCCGGTGAATCTCATGCGCCTGGCAGCATTGCCGGATCTGGTCGAGCGTCCGGACCTTAAGTATGCGGGTTTTACGCCGTCGATACCCAAACCGGTGCGGATGGCGCAGACGATGTTTGAAGCCATCCGTGCGGGCGATATCTTGTTACACCATCCGTTTGAGTCCTTTGCACCGTTTGTTGATTTTCTGCGTCAAGCGGCCCGGGATCCTCAGGTTCTGTCTATCCGCCAAACGCTCTATCGCACGGAGAATCGCTCTGTGGTGGTCGATGCGTTGGTCGATGCAGCTAAGCAGGGCAAAGAAGTGCTGGTTGTGATTGAGCTGCGCGCGCGTTTTGACGAAGAAGCCAACATTGAACTGGCGAATAAACTGCAGGCTGCGGGTGCACAGGTTGTTTATGGCGTGGTTGGTCACAAAACGCACGCCAAACTCTGTCTGGTCATACGTAGGGAGCGGCAAACGTTAAGGCGGTATGTGCATTTAGGCACCGGCAACTACCATCTGCGGACTTCACGCCTCTACACGGACTATGGATTCTTCTCGTGTGATGCACAACTGACAGATGACGTACAGAAAATATTTCAGCAGCTCACCGCTATGGGCAACGCTGGTAAGTTGAAAAAAATTTTACAGGCCCCGTTTACACTCTATTCAAGCATGTTGGCGCTGATTCGCGCGGAAGCAAATCACGCTGAAGCTGGGCGGCCCGCGGCGATCTACGCCAAAATGAACTCACTCATTGAGCCCAACATCATCCAGGCGTTGTACTCGGCCTCACAACGAGGGGTGAAAGTGGAGTTAATCGTTCGGGGCATTTGCGCCTTGCGTCCGGGTATCCCCGGAGTGTCGGAAAACATCAAAGTGCGTTCGATCATTGGCCGATTTCTAGAACATACGCGTGTCTTTTGTTTTGAAAATGACGGCGACCGGCTGGTTTACTTGTCCAGCGCGGACTGGATGGGTCGAAATTTTTTCAACCGCGTTGAAACTTGCTTTCCTATTCAGGAGCAAAAGATGAAAGATCGGGTGTTTCGAGAATCATTCAGTGTGTATCTCGCCGACAATGTCCAGGCGTGGATGTTGCAGGCCGACGGTAGTTATCGGATCCGGCGTGCGAGAGGCGGTCCCCTCAGCGCTCAGGAACGGCTACTCGGTATGCTCTCAGACCCTAGCGATGCGTAACTTGACGTTGATGCCGTTGAGGAAGTCGGCCTCTACGTTGAGGTCGTTGGCCGTTAGAGGGTTTTGCTCTAACCAGTGTGCCGGTAAGGATAACGTCAGGTGTTCACCTTTGGCTCTGGCCTGAATATGGGGGAGGGCGTTGTCGCTGCGGTTGCGATGCATGACCACTGCCAGCCGCAGGAGCACGGCGAGATAGAGCAATTCTCGGGTGTCCTCTTTGAATAAATCTGAAAAGAGTTTGCGACGATGGACCCTGACCAACGTCGCGAGTTGTTGCTGCTCCGTTCGGGAAAACCCCGGCATATCCATATTGGCCAGAAGATACCCGCCGTGTTTGTGATAACCCGCATGAGATATGTCCATACCCAACTCATGCAAACTGGCCGCGCGAGCCAGAATGGAGGTGTGCCAGGCCTCGGTGATTGCCCAATCCCCGGCGACTTGTGACAGTAAACTGATCGCTGTTTCGCGCACCCTGCGAGCGTGGGCGGCATCGATGCGGTAGTGTGCAACGAGATTGGCGACGGTGTGGTCACGGGTGTCGTCGGCGTGGCGACGCCCGAGCAAGTCGTAGATGAGCCCTTCTCTCAACGCGCTGTCGGAAACGCGCATCTCCTCTATCCCGAGGGTTTCAAAAATAGCCGAAAGAATAGCCACGCCGCTGGGAAAAACCGCTTTACGTTCATCGGATAAGCCGACCAACTTCAGGGCTTGGAGACTTCCCGCATCGATCAGTGATTGCTTTAAATGGGTCAACGCATTAACACTGATGCTGTCTGTTGGGGTGGTTGCACCGAGGACTGCTCGCACCGCATTGATGGTACCAGACGCGCCAATGCAGGAAGTCCAATGCGTTGCGCTGAAGGTGCGCGCGATGGGTATCATTTCGAGCAGAGCCTGATCGATGGCCGCTTGCATGTTGTGCCGATTGATCCGGCCGTCAGCAAAGTGCTCGCGAGCCATGGAGACGCAGCCCATGTAAAGGCTGTCCAATGCTTGAGGCGTACTGCGCCGGCCTATGATCAACTCGGTACTCCCACCGCCAATGTCCACCACCAGCCGATTTTGATCATCAACGCCCAAGTCATGACAGACCCCGGTATAGATCAGTCGCGCTTCCTCACGCCCGGAAATAATGTCGATTTTGTGTCCGAGAATATGCTCTGCCTGTTGCACAAAATGCTCAGCTTTGGCTTTTCGCAGCGTATTTGTCCCAACAATCCGCACGTTACTTTGATCAAGGGGTCGCAAGCGTTGTGCAAATCGCTCTAAACAGGCGAGTGCTCTGTGTATCACATCCAGGCTTAGGGAATTGTCTGGCTGCAGTCCTTCAGCCAAGCGCACCATCTCTTTGTGCTTATCCAGTACTTGTAAGCGACCGTGGGATTCTTGTGCGATCAATAAATGAAAGCTGTTGGAGCCCAGATCCAGGGCGCCAAACTGCTTGTTGCTGGCACTAGGGTCGGCCGCAGTTGTGCTTGAGATGGTCAATCAACTCCCATCTATGGCAGCACGTAGATGTGCCAAATGCCCGGGTGCTTAATTTGCATCGGCGTAATAAATGCTCGGAGGCAGGGGGCAATCCAACGTCGCTGCGATACCTTGCAGCAGTGCTCCTTCATCACTACTGACTTTCCCGTCTGCCATAACGGTTGCGACGCAGGCCTTCAACAGACCCGGTTTGACTAACGGTTTGAGTTTGCGCAACTGGGCTAAAGCCGCGTTGATGTGTTGATAATCAAATCCATTTTGTGCCTGATGTTGCAGATTTAGACCGAGTGCCTCGGCACCTGCAGAAAACGCGCGTTGCTGTGCTTGTGGGTCAGGTTGTCCGTGATGGGCGAGCACGGACAGCAGCGTGGCCGCATCGTCAGCGAGTTTGCTGACTTTGCTGACTCGACCATGGGTTGAGGTTGCGCCCTCGAAATGAGGGTAGAGTTCTTTAGTCAATAGCCGATGCAAAACCCATTCGAAAACCTCCACCTGTGCATCGGTGGTAATCAGCCGAGCAGTATTGTTGGTGAAGCGTTTGTACTGCTCGTAGCTCAATTCTTTGAGGGCGGGTATGGCCATCTCGAGCAGAGTCAGAAGATGGAGGTGATCAGCTTGACTCACCAGTGGCCGTAAGCGAGTCACGTGTTCCGATACCCCTGCTTCCGCATCGCTGACGATCAGGGCTAGTTGCTGTTGCGCAATCGATTCCTCTGCATCAATCAACATGGCGTAGACAAGTGCTCGGGCTTCGAAAGGGTCGTGAGCTGCGGCGGCCAAACCACTGCTTTGTTCAGCAATGAGTTGACGGGCGACAGCGATACCGTCTTCATTGAGTGTCCCGACTTGCGCAATAATGCCCGCGGGCAGAACAGTGCTGGAAAGGTGATGATGGGTTGGGTCCGATGTTCCGGTAGTGGTTCCGGCAAAGGATTGCACACTACCCCCGGTGGGCGGCGCGGATGTTGGATGCGCAGGTTGCTGACCCGCTGTCAGAAAGCGACCATCCCAATTGGGTTCGATGGCGGCAATGCGTTGTTCTAATGGCGGGTGAGTGGCCATGAAGTTACCGGAGAATTTTTTGGCAGCAGCGCCAAAAAACATATGACTCGCCTCTTCTGCGGCGGCGCTGGTCATGGTTGAACCCGACGTATGACCGCCAATTTTTTTCAAAGCGTCCGCGATGCCGCTAGGATCTCGCGTATATTGCACGGCTGAAGCATCCGCCAGATATTCCCGCTGTCGACTCACGGCGGCTTTGATGAGATTGCCGAAGAAGCTGCCGCCGTAACCGATCACTACTAAACCGATCCCGACAGCGAGCAGGGGTAAACCGTTTTTGCGGCTAAAGGTGCCGGCTCTGGCCAGTCCATATCCAATAATCCCAAGAAAGAGAATGCCATAGAGAATAGCGATCAGTCGTAGGTTGATACTCGTATCGCCGTTGAGAATATGGCTAAATTCATGCGCGACTACACCCTGCAGTTCATGCCGGTCCAACAGGTCAAGTGTGCCCTGGTTGATGCCGATAACGGCATCATCGAGACCAAAGCCGGCTGCGAATGCGTTAATACTGGGTTCATTGATCAGATAAACCGGCGGCACCGGTGCACCTGAGGCAATTGCCATCTCCTCGACGATGTTAAGCAGCTGCCGCTGCTGCGGATCTTGTGTACTTTGTCGAATCAACGATCCGCCTAGGGCCTCAGCAATCGCACGTCCGCCGGCGCGGATGCTGAGATACCTAAAGGCACTGGCGGCGATGACCACGCCAATCACACCCAAGCTGATCGTGACCCAGCTATCGATGGGAATGGTCGCCACGGACTCGGCGAAAGTCATGCCCGTTTGGGCCCCCAGATAGCCGAAGGCGAACGCGACGAGGAGGTTGGTCAGAAGGATGAGGGTAAAAACCGCTGCGATAAACATCGCGGTCAAATGTCCGGTTTTGCGTCTAGCGGTGTCTTGTGCCTGGAAAAAATTCACGAGTTAACGGGTTTGACTAGTTAAAAGAAACACTAGGCGCCGCCTGAATCTCTGCGGAGTCTGCGAATTCAAGCAATTCTGCATCTGTGCCGTGACCGAAGGTATTGGCGAACACCACTGGCGGAAAAGACTGCCGATAAACGTTGTATTCCGTGACCTGATCGTTATACGCCTGGCGCGCAAAGGCGACTTTGTTCTCTGTGGTGGTCAGTTCTTCAGTCAACTGCATCATGTTTTGGTTGGCTTTAAGGTCTGGGTAAGCTTCCATAACTACGTTCAAGCGACCCATCGCACTCCCCAGAATACCTTCAGCGCTGGCTAAATCCTGAATTGCGTTGGCATTGGTTGGATCGGCGGCGGCCGCTTGCAGCCCGGACATTGCCTGGTTTCTCGCAGAGATGACGGCCTCTAATGTCTCACGCTCGTGTGACATGTAGCCTTTTGCTGTTTCGACCAGATTAGGAATCAAGTCATAGCGGCGTTTGAGTTGTACTTCGATTTGCGCAAAAGCATTCTCAAAGCGGTTTTTCAGTGCCACCAGTTGGTTGTAGATAGAGATAACCCAGAAGGCGAGTACGGCCAGAACGACAAGGGCGATGATAATTTCCATAGGGACCTCAGATAATTGGGTGATGCATACCCTATGTTGGCGCAATCGGGCTAAATTTCAATGTTTGACGCCCATAAAGACAACCGGGACGGCTAGTGCGTCCCGGTGGTTGAGATCCAGTGATGGATCCGCGGTAGGCCGGAGTGAGTTTAGTCGGGCAACCCTAGAACGCGCTTAGCGATGACGTTGAGCTGAACCTCGCTGGTGCCGCCCTCGATTGAATTGGCCTTGGAACGTAGCCATTGGCGTGTGGTGTTTTGTTCACGTTCGTTAAACGACGCACCCTCCCAGCCGACGGCCTGTGTACCCATGATCTCCAGCAGACGCTCATACTTTCGTTTGTTCTGCTCGGTACCGTAATATTTGAACAACGAAGCCAGGTTGCCGTCGGGATTTCCCGCTTTGGCCTCGTCCGCACTGCGCGACAGAGTCAGCTGGAAGGCGAGGTCGTTCATGCGATGCTCGGTCACGTCGGCGCGCACGGCTGTGTCGGCGATGCGTCCCTGGTGTTCGCCCGCATACTCTTTGGCCAGATGTTCCAGCTTGGAGCCCGTTCCCCCCAGTGCGGAATTGCCGCCGATGCCCGAAACCATTTGACGCTCGTGTTGCAGCAAGCGTTTGGCGATGGTCCAGCCTTTGTTGGGTTCTCCGATCAATTGATCTTTGGGTACTTTGACGTTGTCGAAAAACGTCTGGCAGAAAGGCGAAGCGCCACTGATCAGTTGAATGGGTGAGGTAGTAACCCCCTCGCTGGCCATGTCGAACAACAAGAAACTGATGCCTTCATGTTTTGGCACATCTGAATTGGTGCGCACGAGGCAAAAAATCCAATCGGCCTCGTTGGCGTAAGAGGTCCATATTTTAGAGCCGTTGACGATAAAGTGGTCGCCGTGATCCTCAGCCTTGGTCTGCAATCCTGCTAAATCAGAACCACTGCCGGGTTCTGAGTATCCCTGACACCAACGAATCTCGCCTCGACTGATTTCGGTCAGGTACTTCTTCTTTTGTTCCTCGTTGGCAAATTCAAGCAATGCCGGCCCCAACATCCATATCCCGAAACTCTGCAAGGCGGGGCGTGCCTTGATACGACGCAATTCCTCATTGAGGATTTTATCCTCGTCGGCAGACAGACCACCGCCACCATACTCCACTGGCCATCGCGGAACGGTCCAGCCACGCTCGACCATATTTTCCATCCAGATTTTGGATTCCGGATTGACCCATTGCTGTTGACGCCCCCCCCAGATGACTTCGTTTTCCGGGGTTGGTGTGCGCATGGAGGGTGGACAGTGTGTTTCCAGCCATTCGCGAGTTTCTTGCCTGAAGGTTGCTAAGTCGGTCATGTATTTGCATCGTTCATATTTCGGGTGACGTATTTAATCAAACCCCACTGAGCAAACCAAGTCGCTTGAGGTATAGTGCTGGACTGTCAAACAGTTGCAGTAGGGGCCTTGATGGCGGACTTTGATGATCGGGCATTTCGCAATGCCATGGGAAATTTTTGTACGGGAGTAGTGATAGCCACTGGGTTGTCAGCGGACCAACCGGCTGGGTTTGCGGCACAATCGTTTGTTTCGCTGTCGCTTGATCCACCCTTGGTTGCGCTGTGCCCCGGCAAGCAATCGTCGAGTTGGCCAAAACTTAGAGCAGCGGGACAATTTTGCATCAATATATTAGGCGCTGATCAGCAGGCCTTATGTGATGCCATGGCGAAGCCGGGCGGAGACAAGTTTGCGGGTTTGTCCTGGCGCCAGGGTGTCACGGGTGCTCCTATTCTCGACGGGGTGTTGGGTTATATAGAATGCGATCTAGAGGCTGAACACGAGGCTGGCGACCATACCATTGCGATCGGTCGCGTGCAGGATTTTGCCATTCTGGATGATCAGCGCGGCCCCTTGTTGTTTTTTCGAGGGGCCTACGGCGACTTTGCGGGTCTGGGGTAGCAGCTCAGGTATCGCTGTACCACAGGCGCGGACAGTACGCGCGCCTGCGGTAGCATAGGCCCCGAGAGGCGCAGGTGCCTGGGATCAACTGGCTAGGGCGGTCAGGCAATCCCAATCAAGATCTCCAAACTGGCCATTGGGATTGACAGGCTGAACGCAGACATGACTGGCGCCGGCATCGATATGCTCATTGATTCTGGATTGAATAGCCTCGACGCTACCCCAAGCGAAGGTTGCGTCGATAAATTTGTCGTTAAGGCTGTCGATATCCTCGTTGGTCATTCCCATCCGCAGCCAATTGTTCCGATAGTTAGGCAGATCCTTATAGATCGCCGCAACGGGGCGCGCCAGTTCCCGTGCTTTGGCGGCGTCCGGCTCGAGAATCACTTTTTGCTCGACGCATAACCAGGCGTCCTCACCCATAACCTTGCGTGCCATATGGGTATGTTCGGGGCTTGAAAAATAAGGGTGCGCACCAGTGCAATGGCTGGCGGCCAGTTCGAGCATTTTGGGTCCTAACGCAGCGATGACGGTGGGTGGTTTTTCAGCAGGTTCTACACCCATGTAGGGCGCGGCCGCCATGGCTTCAAGATAGTTGCGCATCGTTTTTACCGGGGGCCCGTAGGTAAGGCCGCGCACGCCTTCTACCATGGGTTTGTGCGAGACCCCAATGCCAAGTAAGAATCGCCCTCCGGATTGTTCCGCCAGAGTTTTCTGCGCCGCCATCGTGACGCCGGGCTCACGGTGGTAGATATTCATGATACCAGTTGCCACGTTCAGTCGTTCAGTGTTCGCCAGCAACCAGGAAGCCAGAGCCACCGGACTTCGCCCGACGGTTTCAGGTAACCACAATGTGCCGTAGCCGAGTGACTCGATCCGCTTCGCATGGGCGGCCGCGTCGGTTGATGTCATCCCGTCAAAGAAGTACCACACTCCTAATTTTCCGGTATCCATAGTTTTCCCTTTTTGTTGTTTGATTGGTGGCTCCGATCGCCTCTAGCGCACGATGCCATTTACGGTTCAGACTTTACGATGCTGTAAAGTTGCCTGGCCGCCGTTCCGAGACCGCTTTGATGCCCTCATAGGCGTCGGCGGTGGCGCGTAAGCGCTGCTGCTCAGCTAACTCGTGCACAGTCGCCTCGCTCACGGCATCCGCCAGCCCCGCTCGCAGGGTTGCGCGCACGGACATAACGGCCAAGGGCGCGTTTTCCGCAATTTCTTGGGCCAGTTGGAAAGCGGCGTTATGCAGATCTTCCGCGTCGACTAATTGATCAACCAACCCTATGTTGAAAGCTTCTTCGCCGCTGATTCTGCGACCGGTCAGAAGCATTTTGTTTGCGGCCTGAACGCCAATCAGCCTGGGTAGGGTGACGGAGATGCCAAAACCCTGATGCAGGCCGAGTTTGACAAAATTAGCCCCAAAGCGCGCTGCCGGTGACGCGATGCGAAAATCTGGGACCAGGGATAAACCTAGGCCTCCCCCAATAGCGGCTCCCTGTATCGCGCCGATCACCGGTTTTTGATTGCGAAACAGGCGAGTTGCCTCTTGGTAAAGTTTTCCGGTGGTGTTTTGGAACCCATCTTCTGTAAAATCAGTGCTCCCCGTGCCGTCTTCCTGGCCGGTGCCAAAATTTGCGCCCGCGCAGAATGCTTTTCCCTGTGCGGCGAGTATGATGGCGCGACACTCCGGCAACGCGTCCAGCGCGTCGAAAGCATCTGCGATCTGGCGGATGAGACTGAGATCAAAAAAATTATTGGGTGGACGCTGAAGTTCTACGGTAGCGACATGACCTTGTATCCTCAGATCGAGGTCGGAGTAGGCATTGGAAGATAGTGGATCAGTCACGGCGTCGTCTCTGGTGAATGCTAATGAGCCAGAGATGTTAGCAGTGGTGGCGGGTTGAGTGAAAGTAATCGAACGGCGAAAGACAATTGGGGGCAGATTCATTGGATGAGCCGCAGAACAAGGGCGAAGCACTGGATGCGGATGAAGTGCCGTCGGATGCAGGCGCGCGCCCGGGTATCTGGGAACTTGCCTTGCCTTCCATATTAGGCAATCTGTCTTATACGGTCGTCGGGATGGTGCAGACCAAGTTTATTGCCGAACTGGGCGCAGAAGGCCTGGCAGCAGTCGGCGCAGGTCAACGTATCTTTTTTGCAATGCAGGCTATTTTGATGGCCGTCAGTGCGGGTACTACGGCGCTAGTGGCCAGGGCGTGGGGTGCAGGCGACTACCGGGAAGCCAGTCGCGTGACGATGGCCTCACTGGCGTTAGGCGGTGTGCTGGCGTTGGGTATGGGCATTTTGGGTATCCTGTTTGCGTCGTCAGTTGCGTCCGTTTTTGGTCTCGATCCAAACACCCTAGATATGGCGAGTCGTAATATTCGTTGGTTATCCGCCTTTAATCTGGTGTTTGCTGCCATGTTTATTCTCAGCGCAGCGCTGCGTGCCTCGGGCGATGCCTGGACTCCGCTGTGGATGAGCGTCGGGGTCAACATCATGAATATACCGCTGCTGTATGCGTTTGTTTTTGGGAATTGGGGTATGCCCGCCCTTGGTGTTGCCGGAGCGGCGGCCGCCGCAGGAATTTCTTTCACCATTGGCGTGGGTGTTTTGATGGTGATGTGGTTTAAACAGAAATTCCGGGTTAAGCATGTCAAAGGGGGCTGGTGGCGTCGGAAGCGCTTGAAACAACTGCTGGATATCGGTTACCCAGCGGCTCTGGAGCAGGGTGTGTTCCAAGTGGGCTTTTTTATCTTTCTGATGTTGATCGGCAATTTCTACGGTACCGAAGCATTCGCCGCCTACAACATCGGCGTCAACCTGTTGGCGGTCTGTATGACCGTTGGCTTCGGGTTTTCTATCGCTGGAGCGACGCTGGTTGGGCAGAATCTGGGCGCAAACGATCATGAAGGGGCTGCTCGCAGTGGATGGCGGTCCTTGTTTTTCGCGATTTTATCCATGGGCGGACTCGGCCTGGTGATCATTTTCTTTGCAGAAGAAATGGCGCGATTCTTTCTCGGCGAAGCAGAGCAGACGATCGTGTACACGGTACAGTTTATTTACCTGCTCGGTGCGGCGATGCCACTGATGGCGGTTGAATTTGCGATTGGTGGAGCCTTGCGAGGTGCGGGCGACACAAGGTTTCCATTGATGGCGACGATCATAGGCCTGATGGTGATGCGCTGCGGGCTGGCGGCCATTGCAACGTATATGCAGCTGCCGGTGTTTTATGTCTACGCGTCTTTAGTCGGCGATTACCTGGTCAAAGGGATCATGTTGTTGTGGCGGTTCAAACGCGGCAAGTGGAAAACAGTCGTGAGTTACGAGCGCGTCCCTGAAGTCGCGGCTTAAAGCGAGGGCGTTGGATTGTCGGCTATCTGCGTACCGGCTCAACTCTGCCTGCGAATCGCGGTCGAGGATATATCATTGCGATACCGGGCCTCGGGGACGCCGCTGCAGCGTCGGCGCAGCGCAGATGGGAGTTCGAGGTCTTCCAGCGTCATAAACCGTTCGCCTATTTGACGACCGAACACCAGGAAATGTGAATCGTGTGTTTCAAAGGTTTGCAGGGCTTCGTCTAACAGGTCGACGTGATTCTGATAGAACCGTAACTCTCCGATTCGGGTCAGGGTATCTACGCCAAGCGCAAAAGTCGCACCTGGAAACAACCGCGCTTTCTCTTCAAAGGTGGGTGTGTTGGTTAACCATACGGGATGTGGTTCTATGCCCTCCAAGCGCTCATTGATGGTCAGAAAGTCCAAGCTGGGTTTGTCAGCGTTTCGCACGGACAATTCGAAAGCGCCTTTGACGCCGAGGACTTGTTCGGCCACAGACAGCATCTCACGATGTCCCAGATGCAGGGGATTGAATGAACCTGGCAATAATAAGGCGCTGTGGTCAGCGGAAGTGCTATGCCGATAAGGTGAGCCGCCTAACAAGGGCCTCAATGGTGGGCTGGCATGCGCGTGTACTTCCATTAAATCATCATCCAACGGCTCATCCTGGGTGATCAGGCAATGGCGTAATGTTTGCCAAATATGCTCGACCAACTGTGTCTCTTCTTGCGCCCGCTCTCCTTCATAGGTCGCAGAGAAAGCGAACGTATCCGTGAGGGTCTGAACAGCCCAGTGTGCGCGATGCAGGCCTTTTTTTGTGCGATTAGTGGCGAGGCTGGCCGTACAGCCAAACCCGAAGAGTGTACCTTCACCCAAATGCTGTGCGCGCTCGAAGGCGGCCATCGCAAGCTGACGTGCGGTTGTCGGCGAGCAGGCCTGTTCGGGTTCACGACCCAGCAGCTCGTAAAGGGCGCTGGTCGCATATGGGACAGTGGCCTCCAAAACGGTGCTGGATGCCCCTGGTGTGCTGAGCACTTCAGCGAGTAGCCCGGCGCCTCCTCCGGTTAAATGAAAAACGCCGATCCAGGGCGAGGTATGCAATTCGTGTGCGCGTGTGATCATGACCGGTGGTGTGTCCTGGTCCATCCTTAGTCTTCGAGAAAAGTTTTAACTCGGCTGATAAACCCGTCAAGTTGATCATGATGTACCCAGTGTCCGGCGTCAGCAAAAGCCTCTACTTCGAGTGGGCAGTTAAAGTGGTTCACGCGGCCATCGGCAATTGGATCGCTGGCCCAGGATTCAAGTCCGCGTACCAACAGCGTTGGGCAGGTGATATCACCGAACATTGACCAAGTTTCCTCAATGGGGATGCCGACCGGGGGGAATGCGCGTACGTAGTTGTCAAATTTCCATGAAAATGTGCCATCTTCGTTTTGATTGCTGCCATGGATAGTTAAATGGCGTGCTTGCTCAGCCGACAGGTGGGGGTTTTCGTTCTGCATCCGTTGAAAAGCTTCTTCCAGATTGTCATAGCGACGTACCAGGCGTCCCGAAAGTTTGCGTAAATCAGCCATCCAGTCATGCAAGCGTTTAGCGGTCGGTTGGTTGATTCGTTCTGCGATCATTTCGGGCGGGGGGCCCATGCCCTCAATGGCGACCAATCTGTCCACCCGGTCTGGAAATAGGGCGGTGTAAAGCAATGCGATGGATCCGCCTAGTGAGTGGCCAACCACGGTTACCGGCGCCATGTTCTTTTGGTTGAGCAGCTGTGCGATGTCGTAAACGTAGTCGATCTGGTTGTAGGAACCACCTCGCATCCATTCGCTGTCCCCGTGGCCGCGCAGATCGGGTGCAATGATGTGGTAGTCGTTACGAAAAGCATCCGCAATCCAATCCCAGTTGCGACAGTGGTCGCGACCGCCGTGAATTAGAATCATAGGTGGGGCGTCGGGGTTACCCCAATCTACGTAGTGTAAGCGTAGGCGTTGTGAAAAGTAGGTGTGTGAGGTAGGTCCGAGCATGCGTGCTGTTCTCAGCGAGGGAAAACGCCATTATACCCCGGTAACGCTTGGCAGTGCTGCGTGTTCGTCGTCCTGTCGTGCGAAAGCGGCGGGCCGCCCCGTCGACGAGAAGTGGACGTTAGTGATGGGGGTTCCACGAGCGCGCCTGATGATCGTCCGGCGCGCTCGTCGAATGCTTTGAATGCGGTCGATGTTCAGCGCTAAAGGAGATACGTGGTCGATGCGACAGGTGCTGCAGCGTTGTCGGTGAGGTCCAGCGCGATGGTCGGCGCGCCTGTCTCGAGGCTGGCTGTAGCAACGGTTAGGGACGTGGCACCAGCAGCGGCGAGTAGAAATGCGAAGGTGGCTACGCGGCTGATTAGGAAAATTTGTCGTGCTTGCATCGTGTAACTCCAAAGTTGAGTCACGAAGTTAGACGCAGAAAGGTGAAATAGATGTGAATAACGTTAAATATTTATACAAAACCGGATAGATGCGAATTAAAGATAATTTTATTTAGACATAATATAGACATCCCCTCGGCTCAAGTGGGGTGCGCTGCCCATTGGCGCGTCAGCCTGCGCAGGCGAATGCGCCTGTTGGCCCGGTTTACAGATATTTGCGCTCGTAGGTGAGCAATTCTGATTTGATCAGCGGCGCGAGCAGGTAAAGGCCCAGTAAATTAGGTATGGCTACAATAAACACGAGTGCGTCTGACAAATCGATCAAAGATGACAACTCGATGCTACTGCCCAGCACCACAAAACACAGGAAGAATAGCTTGAACCCAACCTCTGTGCTGGCGTGGTGACCGAACAAGTAGGTAAACGCCTTGAGCCCGTAATAGGACCAGGCGATGATGGTTGAATAAGCAAATAAAAACGCGGCCAACGATAGTGGCAAGGGTGACCATGTCAAAGTGCTGGCGAATGCGCGGGTTGTCAACTCAATACCGACAATGGATTGTCCCGCCAGTTCGGGTTCGTACACCGTTGTAATGATCACCAGCGCGGTGAGCGTACAAATCACCACAGTATCAATAAAGGGCTCAAGGAGTGCCACCAGCCCTTCGCTTACGGGCTCCCGCGTGCGCGCAGTGGCGTGCGCAATGGCGGCTGAGCCCAAGCCGGCCTCATTGGAAAACACCGCCCGTCTAAACCCGATGATCATCACGCCGATGATGCCTCCGCTGACGCCCTGTGGGTCAAAAGCGCCATCCCAGATCGCGATCAGCGCGGCGGGTATATTTTGGTAGTTGAGGGCCAGCACTAAAAGCGCGGTAACCATGTAGAGCAGGGCCATGCCCGGCACTAATTTGATCGTGGTCGCGGCTATACTTTGAATGCCGCCGATGATGACTACGCCCACTGCGACGGCCAGTATCAGTCCGATTAGCCAGCTCTGGTCGGCAAAAAAACTGGCAGGTCCGCCGGTGACGTTGATCAAGATCGCGGCTGCCTGGTTCGACTGAAACATGTTACCGATACCCAGACAGCCGATGACCATGCTGGCCGCATAAAAGATGCCCAGAGCGCGGCCGAGTTTTGGCCAGTTACGTTGTTTGAGGCCCTGTTCGAGATAGTACATCGGGCCGCCTGAGACGACGCCATTTTCGTATTTTCTAAACATCACCCCCAACGTACATTCAGCCAGTTTGGTCGAC
>Ga0181559_10001262_pt1 | contig 24754 bp, 22 predicted proteins | sample 011ome_21_FD_133752 | JGI IMG/M metagenome (GOLD analysis project Ga0181559, IMG submission 133752) | Coastal salt marsh microbial communities from the Groves Creek Marsh, Skidaway Island, Georgia - 011508AT metaG (megahit assembly) | ecosystem: Environmental > Aquatic > Marine > Intertidal...
CGACCACGAACACGACCACGAATACACGTTCGAGCGCGCGAAAAGCGCCGAACGCGTCAGTGCACGTCGAGCTTCGTGGTGACCACGAACCACGTCGTCGTCGTCGTCGTCGTCGATCTACACACACACACGCGCGCGCGCACACGTTCGCACACGTTCGCGCGAGGACGATGATGCCGATGACGATGAACGCGTCGTTGGCGTTGGCGGCACGCGTCGCACCTCCGACGAGTGCGGGACGACGCAAAGCGCGCGCACACGGTCAACGCGCGAGTGCGATGATGACGACACACACGATGACGTTGTGCTCGTCGACCGGCGCGCCCGGCGCCGCGCGACGCGGTGATGCGACGACGACGACGACGCGCGTGAACAAGGGGGCGCCGCGATCGGCTAGGTTCATGGACGCGAGTGGGCGGGACGGGCGACGCGGGGCGACTGTGGTGACCGCCGCGAGTGCGTCTGTGGCACCCATGGAGCAGTTTAAGAAGTTTTCTGAATTATTCGCCAACTTGTTTCCAATTTGGACCATTCTCGCCGCGGTGGTTGGCGTCATGAGGCCCGCGACGTTTGAGTTTATGACGTCCAACATGTACACGGGCTGCTTGGCGTTGTTGATGTTTTCCATGGGTATCACGTTGACGATTGATGATTTCAAGCGCGTATTCGCCAAGCCTGGGGTGATTAGCCTCGGGTTCTTGGCGTGCTACGTCATGATGCCCGCGTTGGCGTTTGTCATCGGCAACGCCCTTGGTTTATCTGGCCCGCTGTTGGCTGGCCTCATCCTCGTGGGTTCCATCAACGGTGGTCAGGCGTCCAACTTGTGCGCGTACATTGCCCGAGGTGACGTTGCGTTATCTGTGTTGATGACTACCGCCACGACTGTCGGTTGCATTTTCATGACGCCGCTCATCTGCAAGCTCGCGCTCGGCGCCGTCGTCGACGTCGACGCCATCGGCATGGCGGTGTCGACTATTCAAGTCGTTCTCGTGCCCGTTGTCGTTGGGTTGTTCTTGAATAAGAACGTCCCCAAGGTATGCCGTTCTATCGAACCGTTCTCTCCCGTCATTGGTGTCACGATGACCATCATTCTCGTGGGTGGGGCGGTTGCAAACTGCGCCGCGGGCATCCTAGGCGCTGGTATGGCGTTGCAGGCGGCGGCATTTGCGTTGCACTTTATCGGTGGGGTTGCCGGTTACTGGATCATGCGCGTTTTCAAGTACAGTGAAACGACGTGCAGAACGGTTGCGATTGAAACCGCCATGAAGTCGTCCGCATTCGGCTTTTTGTTGGCGTCGCTTCATTTCCCCGAGTACCTCGTGCGCGTGCCTTCGGCGGTTTCCGTCGTCTGGATGGCCGTGCTCGGCTCTACCATGGCGGTTGTGTGGAGATTTATCCCCGTTGAGGACAAGTAGACGTGCGAATCCATTAATACTGCTCTCGTGCTTCTTTCATTCCTAGTCGTGTAAATTCAAAGCAATGCAGTGCATTGAATGCACATAAAGTACTAACGTCGCCCCACACACGTCGCCGCGCATACAAGACAACATGCCGATACCACGAACAACTTTAAGACGCATCCCGCTGGGTCACACCAAAGTCATGGTCACCGACGTGTGTCTCGGTACGATGACTTGGGGCGTGCAGAACACGGAAGAAGAGGCGCACGCGCAACTGGATTACGCGATCAAGGAGCGCGGCGTGAACTTCATCGACACGGCGGAGATGTATCCCGTGCCATCGACCGATCCACGATGGGTGCCGGGGACGACTGAAAAGTACATCGGTACGTGGTTGGCAAAGAACCGAGATTTACGACCGGAACTCGTCATCGCCACTAAAGTCAGTGGCTTTCAAGCCAAGAGCGACACCGTCGCCAACAGAACAGAGCCAGCTGGAGAACCAGCGCCAGCGCGGTTAGATCGGGCATCTATCTTGGCTGCGTGCGATGCAAGTTTGAGACGATTAAACATTGATTACATCGATGTTTATCAGCTTCACTGGCCGGATCGCTACGTGCCTATTGGAGCGTTTTACGGCACGGCTGAGTACGACCCGAAGAAGGAACGTCACGACGCCGTACCCATAAAAGAAACCGTTGCCGCGCTCGGAGAGCTCATCGCGGCTGGTAAAATTAAACACTACGGTCTTTCAAATGAGACTACCTTCGGCGTGTGCGAATTCGTGCGAGTGGCGGACGAACTCGGCGTGCCGCGTCCGGTGTCTATTCAGAACTCGTTTTGTTTGTTGCATCGTTCATTCGAAACTGAGCTCGCCGAGGCGTGTGCGAAGAGAAACTACAACATTCTCCTCCTTCCATGGACGCCATTGGGTGGGGGCGCATTGACAGGAAAGTATCTCGATGGCGCACGACCGGAAGGCGCTCGCATGACGCTCTACTCACATTTCCATCACCGCTATCTCAGCGACAGTTGTCAGACAGCCACGGCAGAATACAAGAAAATTGCCGATGAGGCTGGCGTTTCGTTGACTACTTTGGCATTAAACTGGTGCAAAACCCGTTCATTCGCGACGTCGACAATCATCGGGGCGACAAATATGGAGCAGTTGCGAGAAAACATCGACGCCTTTGAGCCGACGGTTCAACTTAGCAAGGACACCCTAAAAGCCATCGACGCAGTGCACGCCAAATGCCGCGACCCGTCGGTGCCTAATTAAATTAACCAATGCCATGTTTATGAATATCCATATCATCCGATGCACGAATGATGACATATTGACGAGGCCATGACGTATATTACCAGTACGTCTTCGAATACGTACATACACTACACCAACTGTTGGTACATGCATACTCGTCGGTGCACCAGAGCCGCGCGCGGGCCAGGAGGCGTCCGTCCTTTGTCGAGGTGGCGATGTCGTTTCAGTCGTCGTACGCGCGCGCGAAAGGGATGATGGATGACGCGCGCGCCATCGCGCGGGACGCAGCACGCACTCCACCGTGGTTCGCGGCGGCGGTGGCGATCGTCGCGGCGTGGGTGTGGACGAAACCACCGCCCGAGGCGTTTTATGCGCATTGCGTGAGCGCGCGCGCGGTGCGACGCACGGTGGGGGATGTCGTGCTCGCGGGCGCGATGTCGCCGACGTGGGTGTGTTCGAACTCGGGCGTGCGTGCGCTTGTACAAAAGGCGGCGTTTACGTGTCACGACGGCGTCGTCGCGACGGTGTGTCGAACGCGCGACGGCGCGGCTTTCGTCGGCGCGTTGGGGACGTGGATGCGCGTACCGTTTCCGTTGGACGTTGTCGTGAACGCATTGGTGCATGTCATTCGAGTGAATAATGCGCTGCTGTCTTTGGCGTCGCTGGGCGTAGTTGGTGTTGTAGCCATGAAGACGCTAAAGGCTTTGAAATTGTTGGTGCTCGGCGTCTTTGGCGGCGCCGCGGTATACTTTGGCTTTCCTAGATATGCCGGCGTCCCGAGGTGGTCGATTGCGTTGACCGCGGGGTTATACTATGTAGCCTATCGCAAGCATCTCCTCGATGGCGTCTTACGCGTGGTTAAAGCCATAAAACCGCCACCGCGTCGCCGTCATCGCTAACGCGCGCGCGCGAACGCGCGCGCGCTCCAAACGCGCATCCGCGTCGCGCGCACCATCGCCCATCGACGTCTTGTCACCTGCTGAGGTGTGTGATTGTAAATATTTTGTTATCATACTCATCCCATACTTCACGCCGCGTCACGCACGCGCGCATCGTCGACACTTCGTCGCGAAACGCTCTCGCTAAACCCCGAGCGCGCGCATCCATCGCCACATTGGCCATTGGTTCTCGTGGTGTCGCTGGCGCCTCCACTATACGTGCGTGGATTATTCGTGTGTGGACGCGCGCGCGCGCCGCCAGTTTGTGACGCGTCACGACCGAGTGCGTGTATCTCAACACACACACAAAAACAAACAACACCAAAACCAACGCACGCTCCACCGCACGCAACCATGGCCATGAGCACCGCGCGCGCCGCCAAGGTGGCACACGTTGATTTCACCGGTGCGCGATCGCGACGCACCTTGAGAGCGAATACCACGCAAGTGAGCGCTCGCCGATCGACACGGGCGGCGATGACGACGACGAGCGAATACAAAGTTGCCGTTTTGGGCGCTGGTGGTGGGATTGGTCAGCCGTTGAGCATGTTGTTGAAGATGAACCCGCTCATTTCCGATTTGCGATTGTTCGACTTGCGCGGGACGCTCGGCGTCGCGGCGGATTTGTCTCACACCAACACCACGTGCCAAGTGCGCGGTTTCGAAGGTGATGAGCAGCTCGCTGACGCATTGAAGGGTTGCGATTTGGTCATCATTCCGGCTGGTGTGCCGAGAAAGCCGGGTATGACGCGCGATGACTTGTTTGCCATCAACGCCGGCATCGTGAAGAACTTGGCTGAAGCGTGCGCGAAGAACTGCCCGAAGGCGTTGATTAATATCATCTCCAACCCGGTGAACTCTACGGTGCCGATTGCCACGGAAGTGTTCAAGAAGGCGGGTTGCTACGATCCGAAGAAGATTTTTGGCGTCACCACGCTTGACATCGTGCGCGCGAACACGTTCGTCGCTGAAGCGAAGAGTTTAGATATCAACGACGTTGATGTCCCCGTCATCGGTGGTCATGCGGGTATCACGATCTTGCCTCTTTTGAGCCAAACGTACCCGAAAGTGGACTTCTCCCCGGCCGAACTCGAAGCGCTCACGGTGCGCATCCAAAACGCTGGTACTGAAGTCGTCGAGGCCAAGGCGGGCGCGGGTTCCGCGACGCTTTCCATGGCGTACGCCGCCGCTCGCATGGCTGAGGCGTGCTTGCGTGGCTTGAGCGGTGAACCTGATGTCTACGAATGCTCCTTCGTTGCGTCTAACGTCACCGAACTTCCGTTCTTCTCCACCAAGGTGAGACTCGGCCCGAATGGCGCCGAGGAAGTCATGCCCATTGGAGACATCACCGCGTACGAAGCTGAATGGTTGGCCAAGCTCAAGGAAGAGCTCAAGGGCAGCATCGCCAAGGGTGTTGATTTCGCGAACCAATAATTTACCTCAACTGATACCAAAACAGAGAGATTTCGCCACGGGGAGTCGCCTATGACTAGAGCGGCGGAAAGAGTCTTATATATGCGCGCACGCACCACTCACAGATGATCACGAGACTTTTTTTTGTAACGCCGCCGTTTCACATTCATCGCTAATCGTTCTCCTAGTCATTCATCTCGGGTAGGCGCGCGGGGGCATGTGTGTTATGTGTATTCAACTACGTTAGTTACATTTGCTGTGTATGTTTTGGATTAATACGGCGAGTGTCGACGTCCAGGTGGCCGGGCACGATCCACATGGACTGGGGCGCCATCCGTTTCAACACTAGGACGCCATGAGCACACGAGGGAATCTTCGCCGCAAGTGAGCGGCACGCGCGAAGCCTCTGACATAGCAGCATTAGCATCCCAGTACATTGAACGAACGATATCGCGATGGCCGTTGCGTAAAATTGCCACGGGTGCATCCAACGTAACATACCCAGGCATACCGATAGCCGCCGGCGCGCCTCGTACGACGGGAAATACGCCAATGGCCCCACTTTGCGTACCAGCGCTCACGTACAACTCTCCAGGCGCCACACCGTCGTGGACACCGATTAAATAATCCACTTGTGACGCAAAATCGGGGGCACTCGCCGCCGAAACCCTTTGCGCTGCTTCGCGGGCGTTGGCGACGTGTGCCAATGGCACTCCGACGCGTCTTGGGTCGCCGCCCGCGACGAAAATGTGCACCTCTTCGATCCCAGTCGTACACCACACCGCGTCGTGCTCGGTTCCAGAACTCGCGCCAGTACGGCAAAAACCGATGTTATTCACCGCGGCATCCGTAGACATGATTGAAATTAAAGCGTCTTCGTCGTTAAAGCCGCCGCTCGCCGCTCCGCAGTCGAACGCACACACCAACCCATCTACGCTCGCTGTGTACAAGTTGGACCTTCGCTCGGGATGAAAGCGTACACACGTCACAGTTTCAGAGTGTGCGTCTTGAAAAACTGTCAGGGGCGCCGTTGAGGTGCCCCGACGGTCGTAAAAAGCTATGTGCGGCCCGACGGCTACGGCGAGCAACGCGTCGCTTGCGTCGCCACCCAACGCACACGACTCCACGTCCTCGACGTTAAACGGTGCTCTATACACCGCCACGGGTGAAGATGTTCCCATGCGTCCGTCGTACACCTTACACGTCCCATCATTGCACGCCAAAGCGAAAACGTGTGGGTCCGCGCTCGATGCAAAAGCGCACTCATTCACGCCACATCCGACATCCACCACGAACGCCTCGCGCGTGGCGCCAATACCGTCTCGATCGTACACGTGCACGCGCCCAGATGTCGTCACTACGCCGACGCGCGTGCCGTCACACGACGCCGCAATTGACGTGTTGTACGCCCCGTCGTTCGACGTCGTGTGCGATTTCGCCGTCAACAGAGCCGCCGCCGCGGTGTTTGGTGCGTGCGTTGGACACCAACGGAATGCCTCGTCATCCGCCATCGTAGGTTCGACGTAGCCATCGTTGATGAATCTGTTTTCTCCGACGTCGACGTTATCATCGTCGTCGTCATCGTCGTCTTTGTCGCCACGACTCGCCATGTCGCGAGTCGAGTTGTGTGGTTTGGTCTGGAAACATTTTGGCAAGACGTGGGCGTGTGAAACTATAACGCGGTAGTCGTCCGTTACAAAGCTAGTTTTGATTATTGGAGACAGAGCGTAAACGCACGCGCGCGCGCGAACGTGCGACTAAATACCTTCGGCGAGCCATTTGAGATTTCCGACGAGGAACACGCTCGACGGCAAATCGCCCGGGCACGGCGATAGGTACGTAAACTTCTTTGCCACCATGTCTACTTCCGTGATGTAAATGAAACCCGCGACATTGGACGATAATAACTCCCCTTGCGTTTTTCCATGACTCACAGCTAACACGGAGTGCAAGAGCGACGTCGACGGCACCACTGGGGCTACGCGCATGGGATCCGTACTCGGTTGTTGCCCGATTGGGAGCGCCGACGAAGGCGCGCGCGGGCCTCCACCGATGCGATACAAACTTATGGATGAAAAGTACGCGGTCTGCGACGCCGGAGCGAACTCTCCAGTAGGGCCGTAGAAGTACTCTTTAAACATTCGGTCGCGCGACGCTCGGCGATACTCTGGCGTTCGTTCCACGACGCCGCCCGACTTTTGTAATCTAAACACCTGGCACTCCGTCCCGGCGAGCTTTTGTTGAAGCTGACCAAAGAGCCGCTCTTGACCAATCACGAGCACGTGGTCGATGTTCAGCGCCTCGCGAGCGTGCAGTAACAACTCCAATCCCAAGCCGTCCACCCAACCCATCGTATTCACCACGCACCCCGCCGCTCGAGCCTCGTCATTCGCCTTACTGCGCTGATCGAGCATGTTGCCCAAACGAGTGACGATGTTCTTGTAATAATCTGGATTGTTCACCGTCAGGTCACCGTAGTAGTACACCAAAGGCATCTCTAAAGGAATGCCTTCCTCGAGGTCTATTTGCGACTCAATGGGCGCCGCGCCAATCGTCCCCGGCACCGTAATCGACCCTTGTCCTAAATCTAAATCCACATAGAGCGGTGAATATCCGGCTCGCGTGGCATAGTTACACAAAATAGAGCACACCGTAGACTTCCCCACGTCCGTAGGTCCGACGCACATCACTCGAGGTCCCTCCGCGCCCGCCGCCTTGGCCGCATCTCGCTTTGCATGCAACACCGAGTGCGTATTCGCATACGACACCATGGGCGTCTCCCCAGCCACGTACGCAATCTCCACCTTTCCTTGCACCTCCACCCGAGCGCCGTGATAGGTGAAAATCGCCATCTTTTTCCCTGGTTTACACGAAATCGTCTGCCCTTTGGCGATCTCAGCCCCGAAGCACTCCGCGGTGCCATCGACGAGGGTCACGCGCGCGCCGTCGTTCGCGCATTCCACGCGAAGCTCTTGTTCGGGTTCGAGCTCGAACGTCTGCGCATCCGTCGTTGTCGTTCGGTCGTCGTCCGCCATGATTATCCGCGACAATCAATGACGCATTCGACGCCGCAGTGTGCGCCGCGACGTCGTATCGTATGACTGTCGCCGACGACCTCGGGGCGATTGATGCGTGGGCACGCGACGTCGTTGATGCGTTCGCGCACGACATCATCGATGGCGACGCCGAACGCGTGCGTGACGTGCGAGAGACGTCGTCGTTGGCGAGGTCGTCGTCGTTGTCGTTGGCGCATCGACGAGCGTTGCATGAACACGTGAGACGATACCACGCGCGAGGGATGCGAGGGAAATCTATAGATGACGATGATGGTGATACCGGGGGCAAGTTTGTGCGGTTGAGTGTGATTGATGTCGATGCGCGAGAGGCGATGGAGGCGAAGCGAACGCGGCGCGCGGAGGCGGCGGCTGCGACGTCGACGACGACGGAGGAGAAGGATGCTCACGCTAATATGGATGAGCAGGAAGAGAAGGCGCGATGGTGTGAGTCAGGATGGATGGATTTACGTCAGCAGCCGTTTGATTTATACGACGAGTTGCGCATCGTAAAGAGAGACAACGGGGATTACGCGGGCGGCACGGCGAGAGCGCGGTCGGCGTATCATCGCGAGAGCGCAAAGTGGCATCCGACGCACGTTCTCACGCCGAACGATGACGGCCCCGCGGCGATGAATGGTTTTTGTGACGCGTGTTCTTGCGTGCTGCAATATCAGCGATGGTTTCACGCGCACGAGACGAGCGAGCGCGGGCGTGATTTTTGCGTCGGCTGCGTCGAGACGTCGCGGCGCGTGATTCCTGGACGCGAGTGGGACCGCAAGTACAACACCCCACCACTCGTGCTCGAGGGTGAATACGTCGTCGTTAACCAAATAATGGATTTAGAGCCCGCAGACGTCCGGGCGCGATACGAATCGGAACCTGGAAGTGGCGTCACGAAGGCGTCAGCGGCGTGCGCAAAATTTCAACGCGTCGCCGTGGCGTTCTCCGTCTTTAAAGATGTGGAAAAGTTTAGAATCTATCGCGACCATGGGTACGAGGGATTGGTGAAATCTGAAGCGCACGCCGAGAATGATGTGTTTGATTTAGAGCCTTTTGCGGTATATGAATCTTTCTTTGCGGGTGAAGATCCCGAAGACAGAGAGTATCTGCTCCTCAACGGCGCCGAACCCGAATCAGAATCTGACGACGACGTCGCCGTCGCCGATGACGATGCGGCCGGCGCCCATGCGAATGGATCAATCTCAGAATCCGACGACGACGACGACGACGACGACCCGGATGACGTCGTGGAAGAACTCCTCGCTCGAGGCAAAGCCGAGCTCGCGTCGGCGCCGAAAAAGCCGCGCGTCGATGTCGAGGATTTTCCCACTCCCTCCATCGCCGTGCGCATCGCCGCCTCCACCGACGCCGATGTCGTGCTTCCCAAACCTCTCGCATCTTGTGCCCATCACGATGATGTGGTAAACGACGACGTATGGTCCGCCGTCGCCGCTCGTTTTCACCCCCCGCACGCCAACGATGCGGCGTGACTTGCATCACGTGGGGGGTTAAAACCCACTATTCAAGTACTCAAAACACCATTGTACATATGTATGTGACTTGATATCATAAACCCAAGCCATCGACTCCTATATAGCCACGTATATAACATGCACACCTTGAGGTCATCGTCGTCTCCCGTCGTCGTCATGCATGCATTCGCATTCGCGGTGTGACGTCACTGTCGTCCACGCACGACGATTACGAACGCGACTCGTTTCGATTTGCCCGCGACGCGCACGTGACACGCGTACGGTCGTCTTCGCGTCTTCGCACCGCGCGTATCGTCGGTGAATCGTCGTCCAAAGTCGCGCTCTACGTCGTCGGCGTCAACGTCGTCAACGACGTCGCGCAGCCATGGCGAACGCGGCGATGACGGCGGATGGGAAGAAAACGCTTGAAGACGTGGAAAGTGGCGCAAAGGTGGCGTTACCACCGGTGGATTGGAGCAAGAAGAATCTATTCAAAGCGTTGTTCTTTGCGCAAGTCACGCCGTTGATTGCGGAGGGCACGGTACGGAGATTGGAACCGACAGACTTGTGTCATCTCGACGCTTTGGATAGCGACAGGGTGCGTATTCGTTTTCGACAACGCGCGCGATGTGATGCGCTCGATGTAGTCCTTGAGATGGATATGCGATATGATTGAGTGATACAAAGACTAACGTCTCCTTGTGTTTTCACCCGCACGCAGTTGAGCGCTATTTTCGATGAAGACTGGGCGCTCGAGAAGACAAAGGAAAAGCCCAACTTGGTGAAGGCGTTGTTGGTGAGACACAAGTTTACCTTTTTATGGACTGGATGTTTGTTCGGTATCGCCCAAGCGTCGTTGTTTGCCGGGCCGTTGTTGTTGCGTGAAATTCTCATGGGTATCGAGTGCAAACGATACGCTGGTGATCTGGCGTCGACTTTGTGTACGTCAAACTCCAAGCTTTACACGTACGGTATCTGGCTCGCCGCTGCGTCTATATTACAAAACTTTTGCGCGGCGCATCAAGAATTCGCATTGCAAAAAGTTGGTATTTCCGTCCGTAACAGTTTAATGTGCGCGTTATATAGAAAAGTGTTACGTTTGTCGCCAAAGGGATTGCAAGCTGAGTCCACGGGACGCATCGTGACGTTGATGTCCAACGACGTGAATAAGTTGCAAGAACTCTTCGCAATGATTCACAACTTGTGGGCCGCTCCAGTATTCATTATTGCGTCTTTCGTCTTGCTCTATGACGTGATTCAGTGGAGCGCTTTCATTGGTTTTGCGTGCATTTTCATCGCCGCGCCGTTTACGTTTTATGTTGCCATGACGCTGTTCAAAGTTCGAAGAGGGTTGACCAAGTGCGCGGATGAGCGCATTAACATTTTGAACGAAGTCTTCAACGGTATGCGTGTGATTAAGTACTATGCGTGGGAAAATACGTTCGCCAAGCGTGTGCGCGCTATTCGTGACCGTGAAGTTGGGTTGGTTTGGAAATCTCAAAAGGTGGGCGCCCTCTTCGGCGTCGCCCTTTTCAGTACTCCCGTCTTCATCGCGGTGTGCTCGCTCGGGACGTACTCGTTGAATGGCAACCCCATTACCGCGTCTAAGGCGTACACCGCGCTCGCGCTTTTCAATATGCTTCGTTTCCCGCTGGTTCTCGTCCCATTTCTCCTCAACACTTTGCTCAACGCTTTGAATGCTATTCAGCGTTTGGCCTCCTTCATGGAAGCCGATGAAGCTTTGGAGTATGAAATGGACATGAGCGAGCCAGGCACTGTGCGCGTGACGAACGCGGCGTTCCAGTGGCCAACGCTTCCGAAAGCTCCCGAGCCGGAAGCCCCGAAGGGTCCTCCGGCGAGACGAGGCAAAAAGGAAAAGAAGGAAAAGGTGCCGGATGTGGTGGTTGAGGAATCCGCCGTCGATGTTTCCAAGCTCGAACAAGAGCCCTTCGAACTCGCTGATGTTGACTTTGAAGTCAAGCCTGGGACGTTAACCATGGTTGTTGGCCCGGTCGGTTCTGGTAAATCTACCCTCGTGTCTGCGTTGAACAAGTTTGTCACGTGCAAGAGCGGTGACCTCTCTGTAAGCGGCAGAGTGTCTTTTTGCGCGCAGCAAGCGTGGATTTTGAACGCCACGGTAAAGGAAAATATTCTTTTTGGTCAAGATTACGATCAATCCAAGTACGAAAAGGCAGTCAGACTCGCACAACTTACCGCTGATTTGGAAATTCTTCCCGCGGGCGACGCAACGACTATTGGCGAGCGCGGTGTGACTCTGTCTGGAGGCCAAAAGCAGCGCGTCGCCATTGCTCGCGCGCTGTACGCCGAGAGTGATATTTACATCTTCGATGACCCGTTGAGTGCGGTCGACAATCACGTCGGCTCGGCACTTTTCAAGCAAGTCATGACGGGAGAATTAAAGTCAAAGACCGTAATTCTAGTCACGAACGCATTGCAATACCTGCCAAAGGCGGACCAAGTTGTAGTGTTGGGCGACGGCAAAATGCAAGAAATCGGAACGTACAAGTCGCTGATGGCCAAGGGATTGGAATTTTCCAAGCTCATGAAGGCGCACGGGATTGATAACGACGACGGCGACAAAAAAGAAAAGGGCGAAAGCAAGCCTGAAACGAGCGCAGGCGCCGCAGTAAAATCGGCGTCTCAAAACGACGACTCAATCAAGGAGGAAGAACGCGCCATCGGTAACGTTGGGTCTAGAATTTACTTAGAGCTCTTCAAAGCTACTGGCACGCAGTGGAATTTCGTTTTTGTCGTGTTTTTCTTTGGATGTGAGTACGGTACCAAAGCTTTCCTCGATTACTGGCTCACCTGGTGGGCGACGGATAAGTTTGGGTGGACGAGTAACGAATACTTGCTCGTGTACTTTTGCATCTTTGTCGCTAATGGTCTCTTTGTCTTCACCAGAAGTTTCATTCTTTACTTTTTCCTCTGCCGTGCATGTAAAACTTTGCACGAGCGTCTACTTTCTCGTGTTTTGAAGATGCCCATGAGTTTCTTTGACACCACCCCGAGTGGGCGGATCATTAACCGCTTCAGTCGGGACACGGAGACGATTGACATTGTCTTGCCAGGCATCGTGGTGCAGTTTATGGGGTGCATCGCAAACATCATCACCACGCTCGTCATCGTATGCGTGGCGACAAAATGGTTCACCGTGGCGCTTCCCCCAATCTTGCTCATCTACATCATGATTCAGCGATTCTACATTCCTGCGTGCCGTGAATTGCAGCGCATCGAGTCAATCACGCGCTCACCCATTTACAGCGGCTTGGGTGAGGCGACGAATGGGGTGGAGACTATTCGGGCGTTCCGCGCTGCCGGTCACTTTACGAAGATGGCATACAAATTAATGGAGAAAAACGCTGATGCATTCGTGACCCAGCGTCTCGCCGCGCTTTGGCTCGCGATCCGTTTGCGTTTGATTGGTTCTGTCATCGTCATTGCGGCTACGTTTTTAGTGATTCAAGGCAATGTGAACGCCGGTTTGGCAGGTTTGACTTTGGTGTACGCGCTGGATGTCACCAAATACATGGAGCACGGGACGAACATGGCGAGCGAATTGGAAACCAAGATGAACGCTGTGGAACGAATTGTTCAATATTTGGACAAGGAATTGGAGAGCGACCATGAAACCAAACCTGACGTTGCCGTCGGCCTCCCGGTGGGCTGGCCCGCAAACGGTGAGTTGGCGATTGAGAAGTTGAGCATGCGATACCGTCCGGGCTTACCTTTAGTGTTGAAGAACTTATCATTCACCGTGCATGGAGGTGAGAAGGTTGGTATCTGCGGTCGCACGGGAAGTGGTAAGTCGTCCATGTTTGTTGCTCTGTTCCGAATCGTTGAACCGGCGAGTGGTACAGTTCGACTCGACGGCGTAGACATTATGACCCTCGGCTTGCGTGATCTTCGCTCGAAGATGGCTATGATTCCGCAAGATCCTTTCATGTTTGCTGGTTCTATTCGCACGAACCTTGATCCGTTCGACGAGCACAAGGATGATGAAGTGTGGGACGTTCTCACCAAGGTTGGTTTGCGTGCAATGGTTGAAAAGGCGGCAAAGAAAATTGACATGGAAGTCATTGACAATGGCGCCAACTTTTCGCTCGGTCAGCGTCAGCTTCTTTGCATGGGACGTGCGTTGTTGAGACAATCGCGCGTTTTGATGATGGATGAAGCGACGGCGAGCGTTGACATGGATAGCGACGCGTTGATTCAAAAGACTGTCCGCGAGGCGTTTAGCCACTGCACGACGCTCACCATCGCGCACCGCTTGAACACTATTATGGATAGCGACAAGGTAGCCTTTTTGGAGGATGGTGAGTTGTCAGAGTATGGTGAGCCGGACGAGTTGTTGAAGAACAAGAATGGTAAGTTCAGCGCCCTCGTAAGTGGGTCGGGTAGCACGAAGAATGAAGCCTTCTTGCGCGGATTGGCGTCAAAGGCGTCCATTCAACGTCGCAACAGTTCGCAATCGTCGCTTTCTGGTCTCGCCGACTCGCCGAGCAAGTAGATTACCACCACTCTAATACACATTTCGCATTATTTTACTGTTGTAAATAGTTTTCACTTTATTAAAAATATTAAATGTCGCAGTCGCGGCGTCTCATTTCTTTTTCTGTTCATCCTCGCTCAAATAAAAAAGTCCTCCAACATTGTCGCACCATCAATCATATTATTACTTTGATTTCTTCGATGCAATCTTCGCGTTATTCTCCGCCTCCGCCTTGTCTTGCGCCGCCACGAGTTCGGTGTACCACACTCTACATCGTCCGTAGAGGTGGTACAAGCCAATCACGAAACCGGCGAGGATGCACTTCAACTCAAACTCTTTTCTGGTGTACGTCTCGGTGATTTGTCCGGGAATTCCAGACACACCCGCGTGCCACGACGCGGCGGCGACTAAATTCATCAAGAAATAATATACCACATTCATCCCAATACTATTCGGCGCCACGGTCACCATCACCCCGAGCATCGCGCTCATCAGTCCCACCGACACAATTTGCAACCCGTATCTCCACGGCGTCAACGTCAACGCCACCGCCGTGAGCTGTATCACCGACATCTCATTTGACAAGGGATGAGGAAACTTCCCCTTCATCAACCGCATGTACGACGTAAACGTACATAACACGCGAAACAAGTTGACGCTGTACTGAAAACCAAGTCGGTTGAAAAACGCCTCGCTCGCGTCGGTGATGATGTCGTACGCCTGATTCGCGCTCCACATATTTGATGGACGTACTCGATCTATTGACGCTGATTAAACCGTTACGACAGCCGTGCGTGTGCGATGACGCGTCGTCGTCGTCGTCGTCGTCGTCGTCGTCGTCGCTCTCGCGCGCCAGTGCGGCGCCGTCCGTCGCGCACGAAAAGTATATTCCCGCCACCAATGTTCGGACATGTGGCGTCACGCCGCCCGCGGTCGCCCGCTCGGTTGGATATCGCCGCCAGACGCCGCCAGACGCCGCCAGACGACGACGACGACGACGACGACGCCAGGCGTTGGGTGGATCGAGCATAGCGTAGGACAAAAATTATCATGAGTACTCACGCCACACCCGCACGCGAGCGGCGGGACGACGGTGGTGGCGATGCGAAGACGCAGAAGATGACGATGGATGATGCGACGATGACGATGATGTCGCCGCCAAAGGCGCGGTTCAAGATGATGTTTCGGTCGAATTCGCCGCGCATCGCGGTGAAAGACGAGGAAGAGAAGAACACGACGGATATGGAGATGTGAGCGGATTCCGATGCGCGAGCGGCGATGGAGCTTCATCGTGCGCTGAATAGGGTGTCGGATAGGGCGGCTCGAGAAAAGCACGCAGAGACGGCGCGCGACGCGGATGATACGCACGGCGAAGATCCTGGGATTTTACCGTCGTGCTGAGCGTCGTATCCACGGAGTGCAACAGATTCTGTACCACATGGGTACATCTGTGGTTACCCCGTGGAGAGCATTAGCAGTGAATTGTACGGCTACGTTCGCGGCACTCAGACGCAGCGCGGCGAACAAAGCGAAGCTGTCGTACGCGTCATGCGCCTTTGGGGACGAGTGAGTGATGATGGGCAGATGGCGACAGAATTGCACGTTCCTGTGTGTAAACGTGGGTACGTACCGTTCGATGCTGAAGGAAATCGCATGTATGGGTGTGTAAAACACTCGCAAATCAGGCGGGCAAAGATGCGTTCGATTGGCGATGACGACGACGGGTACTCTCGCCCTGGTTGGGAACCGTTCAATCAGTGGAATGCGCCTTAGGGGCATCGCGACGCGATAAAACGCTTCGTTTGTGACGACTCGATACGAATCACATCTTTCTAGCGATATATGTGGGTGTCGGAGTCTGATTCGACGTTTTATCTCGCTCGCAAAATATTAGCAAAACAATTATGACACAAACAAGGACGCGCGTCATTTGGCGTCATTAGATGAACCGCATGTAATACGCGCGGTTTTGGACAGTAGCTATAGTCAAATCAAACATGTGTATATATATATTACGAATATATCAGTTGATCGCTCACTTACTTTTTCTTTGGTGTCTTTGCCTTCTTACTTTTTCCACCCGGCGTTGAAGACTTCTTCGCTAATTCTGCCTCAACTTCAGCCTTTGCCGCCTTGACATAACCGGGTACACGCTTGCGCTTCTTCTTTTCTTGCTGCTCGGTTGCAGTTGCCGCGTTAACGTCATCAATCCGCGTGTCGTCGTCGTTTCCTGCGTCAAAGTATCCGCTCGCCATTGCGGCGCGTGCTTCGTCAAATGCGTCGTTGCTTGTCGGTACAGTTCTGTTGCTAAGCTTTTTAAATTTGCACACGAAGAAACCATCCATATTGTGCACATGAGGATAGAATCGTCGCGCCATCTCCACGGATGGGTGAAAGTTCTTTCCACGGTAGCTCGTGAATCCTTTACGACCAAACTCCAACCCAGATGACACAATCTTCACGTCGCGTTTTCTCAAAATGTAATCAACCACGGCTTCGTTCTCTTCAACTGCAATCGAACATGTGGAATAAACAACGTATCCACCAGTTTTGCTGTTTGCATCACAGCAATCAATAGCGGCAACTAAAAGTTCTTTTTGCAAGTGCGCACACTTTGCAATGTCCTCTGCGCTCTTGCTCACCTTCACCGAGCTATCCTTGGCGATGACACCCGTACCAGAGCACGGAGCATCGAGCAAGACACGATCGACGTGACCGATAACCTTTGGCAAGGCGCGACCGTCGTAGTTACACACTGTGGAATTCGTGCACCCAAGTCTTTGCAAGTTTGCCACGAGCGAAGACAAACGCTTCTTTTGATACTCGTTGGCGAAAATCATCCCAGTGTTTCGCATCAACGCCGCGAGGTAGGTGGTTTTACCACCTGGTGCCGCCGCCATGTCAAGAACGCGCTCACCTTCCTGCGGTGCGAGCGCCATGCATGGTAAGAAAGACGATGCAGACTGCAAAATGTAATGCCCCGCCATGTACTCTGGAGTCGCCCCGATGGGAACGCGCGAGTCGTACACGAGTAAACCAACCTTGGACCATTTCCCGACCGGATCCAAATTCACCCCGCGGTTAATCAAGCTTTCGGCCAATTCCCGTCGTCGAACCTTGAGCGTGTTCGTGCGAATCGTCACTGGACGTTGTTGCTCGTTCGCTTCGAGTAACTCCATGGTTTCCTCGACGCTAAACGTGTCCAAAAAGTATTGAATCAAAAAGCTATTATACCCGTAGTACGTCGCCAAATCCGAGACGAGACGCCCGATGTAATCTGCACGACTTTTACCACTCTCGCGACGGTTCTTAAAGTCTTTCAAAACGCGCACAATTTCTTGAATTCGCATCTGAATTGCACTCAAATCTGGCACGCCATCGTCGTCGTCATCGTCAGAATCGGGAAGCTGATATACGTCATCCTCTTGAATGTTCGTCTCAAGCTGCTCGGCGCGCGCATCTTCTTGCGCTTTGGCACGACGAGCGTCTTCTTTTAAAGCCTTGCGCTCAATAGGTAACATCGCTTCCTCCTCCGAAGAGGATTCCGAGTCGTCGTCTGATGAACCCGAGTCATCGTCTGAGCCTTCCTCCTCGTCCTCGTCCTCCTCGTCGTCATCACCAGCGCCATCGAGTGCGGCAAACTCGTCATCATCGTCTCCATCGTCGTCATCACTACTACTACCTTCATCATCGTCATCGTCATCGTCGTCGCTCTCTGAGTTTTCCTCGGCCCGCGTCTTCGCGCTCGGCTTCAACCACTTTGCATTCTCGTCACTAAATCCCTTCTTCTTTGTCGACTTCTCCACCACTTCATCGTCGTCTTCACTCGCACTCGAACCATCATCCTCACTCGAACTCGCCCCCGTCTTCCCCGTCTTCCCCGTCGTCTTCCCCGTCGTCGTCGTCGTCGTCGTCCCTGTCCCACCCTTCGCACGACCTCGACCCGCCGCCGCCGCCACGCTCGGCGTCGCCTTGGCCGATCGCGCCTTGACGCGATTCGCCCTCGCCGTGCGCGGGGTCACCACATCATCACGCGCACCGCGCACGGGCGTCGTCGTCGTCGTCGTCGTCTTGATCGCGCGCGGCGCCATCGTCCGTCGTCGTCGTCGTCGTCGTCGTCGTCGCACTGCCGTCGTCCGTCGTCAGGTCGTCCATCCATCGGTCGCCTAAACCCCACACTGTGATACACCTGGTGGCGCCACCATGTCTGTCGTTGACTCGCCGTCTGTCGTCGACGGCACCAAAAGCCGTGCGCGTCTGTCGTCGCGTGAGTCCACGACGACGGCGTGAGCGGCGTGAGCGGCGGCGCGATGAGCAGCGATGTCGCGGCGCTGCGCGCGTACGTGACCGCGGAGACCGGAGCGCAACGGGCGCACGCGTCGACGGTGCGCGTCATGGTGTCGCATTCAAACTTGCGCGCGACGTTTTTAGAAATCAAGTTTGACGTGCACGACACCATCGCGCGGGTGAAGGAACGGTTGATGACACATTGTGGGACGAATGTGTCGGCGATGACGTTGGTGTTGAGAGATGTCGATGGGCGCGTGGTGGCGGCGATGAATGATGATTCGAAGATGTTGGGGTACTATGGCGTCGCGAACGGCATGGAGGTGCACGTGGTGGATAACGACCCGATGTCGTTATCCGCCGGTGGCTGGCTCGAGGATGTGAGTAAGGTGAAAAAGTATGAAATGTCGGAGGAGGATTACGACCGTCGGGAAGGGACGTATAGACAGTGGAAGCGTGAGCAACTCGCAAAAGATCCGACGTGGACGCTCGAAAAGGAAATGTGCGCGCGGCGCGGCGTGCCGTATGTGCCGCCCGAGGAAATCAACGATGATACCGGAGCGAATGATTTGAAGGATATTGCTGTCGGGGCGAGGTGCGAGGTGAATCCAGGGCAGAAACGTGGAGAGGTGAAATTTGTCGGTCGATGCGACGCGTTGCCGCCAGGATTTTGGGTTGGTATTCAATTTGACGAACCAGTGGGGAAAAACGACGGTAGCATTAATGGTAAGCGCATGTTCGAGTGCTTGGATGGCTATGGATCGTTCCAGCGCCCGAAGAACGTGTCGTGCGGAGAATTCCCTGCGCTTGATGATGTTGACTTTTCCGAAGATGAAATTTAGCTGCTAGAATAAAATATCTTTTTTTCGTCAACACTAATCAACGCGTCCTAAGCTTTGCTATCTTCTACTGCGACCACGGCGATATCGTCATCCACGGACGCATACACCGCAGTCAACGCATCGCGTGCTAAAACTCTACGCTCGCGGTTTTGCCACTTTTCAACATTCAACGCGAGCGGCGTCGCCACCATGGCAAAGGCGACGATGTTGGTGTAATCACGCAACGCTCCGTCGGTCGGGTCAAACCAAGGCGATAAATATAAACTCAACCCACGCACGCCACTAGCCACGGCCAAGGAAAGCAACGCAACTTTGATGATGAATATCCCGTCGTTATCTTCGGCCCAAAGTTTGGTGCCAAAATTCTCTACGTCGAAATCCCACCACGACGTTTCACCTTCGTCCACGACGAGTTCATCAATGGATTGCGACGACGTGGCGAGCAAGGCGGCGAGTCTGTCGTCATCCTCATTACGTTCACGCCCAACTCCGGCGAGTTCACCCGCGGCGACGCACATGCCGACGTTGCCCATCATCGTAAACGCGCCTTGCGCGGCGACGAGCCAATCCAGGTTGCTTACGTTGCCAAAAAAGTGCTGCGTAATGGCGCAAATCCCGCTCGCATGCAGCGGCAGCATGCCCCACGTCAACGTTCGCCACCCTCGATTGTTTCCTCGATCGCGCTCGGCGTAATCCCACACCAAGCCCATGGCTAATAACCACTCCACCAGACTGAAAATGTGCACGCCCCACGTCGGGACGCTCAGCGCGTTTGCCGCCGGACGCGGCAAACCCAAGAATGCCGAGCTCGCTGACTCGAACTCGTCTCCCCATGACCGAAAGGCATCGACAGCGGTGTGTAATACCACGGGCGCCGTATCAGGCACGATTAAGAGACGTTCGTCGAGGGATAACAACAACGACGTCGCTAACAATCCCACGCCGGCAAACGCTTCGACGACGCGGCCCGGACGACCAACCAACGGCGCCTGTACCACCCTCGACGTCTTCATCGCGCTCGCGCGTTCATTACCTCGTCGCACCGCGCGTTCATCACGAAACGCGAGCAATATCCTCAAGTTCGTCAAGCTAATCGCCGATTGAATGAGAAAATGAAACGCGTCAATGTTACTCAACACTTCCCCGTACGCGCTCTTCGTGTACGCCTCGGCGGGTATGGACACAATCACAAACAACAGCAACGTCGCAAACGCCTGATTTATCTCTTCCGTACTCGACTCGGCATCATTCAATCGCTTTAAAAACAATAGATACGGCGCCACGGAGAACGCAAACAACGGAGACGCCGCGCTCCACCAAAAACTATGCCCGTCGAACACCGCGTCTCGCACGCTCGTCGCGCTCAGCGCCCCTAGTCCGTCCAACGACGACGACGACGACGACGACGACGACGACGACGACGACGACGCAACGTCAAACACTGACGCCACCGCCGCCACCACCGCCGCATCGACGACGCCACCATCCCATCCACCAGCGCGCACCACGCCCGCGCACCCACGCCCGCGCACGGCGCACCACCGCCTAGGCTGTCGACGCACCGCCACCGTCGACGCCACCACCGACGACGACGGCACCACCATCACCACCCGCATCGTCGTCGACTCACGTCCTCGGCGTCGACGTGTCACGCACAGAAAGCACACGAGTTCCACATCGTCACATCACCGCAGCGAGGGGAACCTTTGCGACACACCATTCACGTTGGGTCGTCACACGGCGACGACGCGAACCGACGTGTGTGCGTGTGCGTGTGTGTATATACTACTATATATATATATCGCACACACGCAGCATCGCAGGTGTCCTCGATCGACGACCAATCCGAGCGCGCGCGCGATAGAGGGACTCGTCGCCGGCGGTCGCGCGTCGGATTGGTCGTTTCGCGTGATTCGATTGATTCGATTGATTCGACGCGCACCGCGACGATCGATGACGACGACGATGATGATGACGGCGAGAAGTGTGTGTGGTCGTCGCGGTGCGGTGCGTGGGAGGTGCGATGGGTGTGTGTGGGGGACGACGTCGGGGGATTATCGCGCGCGCCGGGCGGCGCCTCGAGCGATGGTGATGATGTCTCGATCGACGGTGGCGGTGGTGAAACCCGTGACGATTGGTCGTGGTGTGATGATGGGACGTGCGTCGATGGGTGTGGTGCGCGCGCAGGCGGTGTTTAGTGAGGGGGGAATATTAGGTGAGAGCACGTCGAAGATGACAGCGCAGGCGATGGATGCGTTTGACGAACAAGCTGAGCCTTTGTTCTACCGCGAAGGACAGGTGTGGCGAAGCGGTGTTGGTAAGGCGAGTAAGTTTGCGGCGTTGTGGTGTGGAGTGTTGGGTGTGGCTCAGGCGCTGTTTAGAGTTGTTAGCGCGCCATCGATGGCGAATTTCTTTGAGGCGGTGGGCGACGGCATGATTTTGACATTCATCGTCGCTCCAGCGGCGGCGGCACTCTTGGCGTTCGTTGTGCAACGCTGGAGCGCATTGCAGTTGAAATTCGGTGCGACGCGATTACCATACACTATCAGCCCGTATGCCGATCGCAAAGCGTCGCCGAAGCAGCGCGCGGCGTTGTTCGCCGCGGCGTTCAAGGCGCGCCAGAGGCACAGGAATTTTGCCAAAGTCAAAGCCGCACAGACATACGCGAGTGAAGTCGCCTCGCAATTTGCGACGGCGGCGATTGAAGCACCGCGTCGCGTGCTTGCTGTCGCACTTGGGCTCAAGGCGTTTTCCATCGCGAACGTGTCTTCGATGAATCAAACGCTCGACGCGTTGCTGCTCTTTACTTTGGGCGTCGCCGCGGTGAGCGTAAACTTACTCGAGCGTCGCCGTGGACCGGGGCGGATGCGCAAAGAAATGTTATTCGTCGAGCAAGAGTATTTAAAAGTGCAAACGAAAGGAACGTTTCTGTGCCGTTGGGCGAGTGACCCTTACGAGGAGCCCGGGGAGCGAAACGCGACGTCGAGCGACAAGGCGTTGACCAACGCGTCCGTTGCAGATGCGCTCGGAACTTCGTGTGAAAAGATCGGCATTGGAATAGAAACATCCATGGCTCTTGTTTTGGACGCCGCCGACGGACGGACGAGTAAAGAGTTGATGTCAAAAGGAGTGCCGCCGAGTTCGATTTGGGTGCCAAATATTTACACGCACGTCGTGCACTCGTTACGCAAGGATGTAGGTGTCAACGCCGTGGCGACCAAGGTTGAAGGATTCCTCGCGTCGCGTGATCCCCGAGAGACACAGTTACAGGTGATTTACTTGGATCACTGCGGTTCAGTCATGACTCGGACGCAGCAGTTGTGGGATGTATTTTCGCGCCATGCGGTGGCGGATGGTGGCGTTATAGCGGTGACGTTTAGCACGCGTGGCAAGCGAGAGGGCTGGACAAAGTCAGCAGCCGTGCAGCTTGCGGCAAAGGCGATTGTCGAAGCAGCAGAGGTTCATGGTTACGTTCTCGAAGGAAATGCGGCCCCAAACATTCCCGGGCTCGTCGATTACACGGTTTCGGTGCCCGCGGTGCTCGGCGAGAGTGCGGATGTGTCGACGACAGCCGCCGATACCGCCAGAATGCTCCGCGATAACGCCGAAATAATCGCTGAAGCTATTGAGATCGATGATGACGGCGTCATCGCCACTGCATTAGCGCTTTGGTTGAAGGATACTGAGGTATCAAACGATTCGGATGCGGCGTTGGAGACGGGAAAGGACAAGCGTCGGCGTAAACTCGTCGACGATGTCACCAAACGCTCGCTTGAACGATTTAAAGATGGACAAAAACCAATGCAAAGTGACTCGAAAGCGCTTCGTTCACTTGCGCGCGAGGTTGTCGGCGCATCAGAGAAATCTGCCGAGTTGCGCGACCCGACACCGACGGATGCGTCAAAGAACCAAACAGTTGAGCGCACGTACCCGAAGAGCCTGTACCTTTACAACACTCTGATGTTTTTTGTCTTCCGCGTGCGCGTTGCCGAAGACTAATAACGACAGCGCATTGTAGTAGTTTCACTCTGTAATTCTATTTGAGCTCGCGCGCCTCCAACCATTTTCCTCACAACGAGTCCTCGCGCGATGGCGTCTTCCGCGCATCCTACCGTGATCACACGCCTATCCACGGCACGCACGACTCACGGGCCATCATCATCGGTGTCAGCAGTCCCGCGACGCGTATCGTGTAAGGCTTCATCGAGTGTAAACGGCGAAAGTCAAGATGTGGTTTCTGGTGATGTGTGCGTGAGCCGTCGCGCCGCCGTGCTCGTGAGCTTGGCTTCGGTCACATCTCTGGTCGCCGCACGTGACGCCAGCGCTGGCGAAGTTCTCGATGGATTGATGAAGTATCGCGACGACGCCAAGGCGGCGTACGAAGCTGAGCCCGATGATGAAGTGTTGAAAGGGCAGTTGAACTTTTTCGAGAAGCAAGTGGACAAGACGCGTGCCAACGCCGAGTTTCTCGACGCGCTCGCTCCGCGAGTGAAATCCGGAGTGGAAAACTACACTGGGGCAATGACGTTCCACGTGCAAGACGTGGCGATGGAGGTTGATTTTTGGACCAAGGCGTGTGGGATGAGAGTGACGAGCGACGTCGGAAGCGGAGCGGAGCGGGTGGCGACGCTCGCGTACGGGCAGACGAGCTTGTATGCCGATGATGGCGGGAAAGCGGCATTAGTGATCAAGCAAAGTACTAAACCACCGTCTGCAGAAGGAGAACGCACGACGGATGTTGGAAACATATTGAGCTATATACAGATTACCGTTCCCTTTGGGCTGCGCGTTTCACAAATTTATGAAAGCGGCGGCGATTTATTGTATGGGTTTGGATATTTCGACATGCGCTCGCCCGGGGGTATTCCAGTGCGCGGTCAGGTGGCGACGCGTCGCGATCCGCTCGAGGTCGTGGCGCTGAATGTGAAGAACGTCAGAGAAGCGGAGAAGGCGCTCGTCGCAAAATTTGGTTACGTCGCCGTCAAACCGCTCGACACAAACAAATACGCCCCGAAAAGCCCACCGGGTTCGCGCCTATTAGCGTTTAGTTCGCCAACAAAAACACTCGGCATTCTTTTACAGCCATCGCGTGAGAGTTTACGCCGTGGTGACGTGTTCGATGGCATCACCGTAGTCTCAGGCGCGGATATCGACGCCGACGCCGACGTCTTCGCCGACGTTCCATTCTTTTCTCAATCCTTAGACGCCTTCCAACGCGCCCCGGGTGCGGCGTAATCTACCCTCATCACATGTATTACATATCTTTCACGTGTGCACATCACACGTTTTCATTCCACGAATGACGACGTCATCGCCACCGCGCGTAGGCGCCCTCTCGCGCGAGCAAATGTCCCAAACAGGGTGCCAACGTGGTGTTTTTTCGAGCCGTCGGGGCTTTTTTACCCCTCGTCGTGATCCATAGTGACGTCATGAACGAGCCAAAAAGTGCACATCCGGGTGTTTCCGTCGGCGCACCGAAAACCCCTAAAACACCCAATGATGGATGTAATCAACATGTAAATACGACCATATGGGCCACCAAGGCGTCCGGCGCCATTCGACGTCACCGCCG